>JAALLQ010000330.1_pt1 | contig 12061 bp, 11 predicted proteins | sample 7245921 | NCBI WGS metagenome assembly JAALLQ01 (sample SAMN13049200, study PRJNA578106) | oil field metagenome | isolation source: filtered produced water from oil reservoir B7 | place: USA:offshore Texas | collected 2016 | reverse complement strand
GCCCAGAATCTTGCCGCCAACCGCATCGATTGCCCCGGACCACGTTTCCCGATTCAACGGCTTACCGGACGGCGTTTCCAAATCGGTGCGGGCAACAATTTCCGTGGCACCCAAGTCCTTCAGGTACTCTGCCTGATCCGCACGTCCGGTTACGGCGGCAACCTTATAGCCAAGCTGGGACAGCAAAGACACTGCTGTACTGCCAAGGCCCCCGGCTGCCCCGGTCACCAGAACCGGACGTTCACAGGGGACAAGGCCATGATTTTCCAACGCCATAATTGCCAACATCGCCGTATATCCGGCGGTGCCAATGGTCATGGCGTGCAACGGGCTCATACCTTGCGGTAAGTTCACCAACCAGTCACCGTTGACGCGGGCACGTTGGGCAAATCCACCCCAATGAATTTCTCCGACGCGCCAACCATTCAGTATGACCTGATCACCTGCCTTGAAATCCGGGTGATCACTTTGCCGCACCGTTCCGACAAAATCCACGCCCGGAACATGCGGATACGCACGTACCAAACGACCAATGCCGTTGATGATCATGCCGTCCTTATAGTTCAGGGTCGAATACTGCACATCAATGGTCACATCCCCTTGCGGCAAATCCGCATCGGTGAGTGTTTCAATTGCGTGCGTAACTTTTTTGTCTGCCTCACGCAGAACCAAACCTTTAAATTGCGTCATGTGTTTTCTCCTGCATCAAGATTTAAGAATGGGTTGCTTTCACATTGCCACCATCACGCAGGGTAAGAGCCTCTGCATACTGCGCCCGTGTATATTCCATCAGATCATGCAGAACGGCCTGAGCCTGTTCCGCATGATGCGCCCTGATCGCCTCCACTAACTGACGATGAAATTCCGTAATCGCCTCCCGATTACGCACCCGGAAAATCACCAAATTGGTCACCGGCATCATTGCTTCGACCACGCCATGCATAACAAAACCAATCAAAGCATTGCCTGTTGCATCCACGATTGCCCGGTGGAACCGCACGTCAGAGCGGCAAAACTGTTCATCCGTAATACTCGGATCAGCCTGCACCGCAATTTCCGCTTCCATCCGCAGCAAATGCTGTTCCGAGCGGTGAAGCGCCGCCAAACGGCAACAGGTTCCCTGAAACTCCTGCCGCGCCTGCGAGATATCTTCGTGGCTGAATGCTCCCATCCCAACCAACAACATGGCAGACCCGGACAAAGTCTCTGCCACATCCTTCGGATCAGGCCGGACAACAAAATTGCCACCGGTCGGCCCACGGCGCGAACGAATCAGATTTTGCGCAGCCAAGCGCTTCAATGCTTCCCGTATGGTCGGGCGGGATACACCGTACCGCTCTGCAAGGTCAGTTTCCGTCGGCAAACGATCATCGGCCTTTAAATGACCATCCATGATCGCAGCGCGGATGTTTTCTGAAATTTGTTTCGCAACACTGGTGGTCACAACGCCTTCGTAATTCATTTTATCGTCAGAGGCAGACATGCCCTTATGCCTTTCCGGTCATCAAATACTGTCGCTAACCACTGTACGCGCCGCCCATATTTTGTAAACAATATTTGTATGACAAATAAAATAATTTATGTATGGTGCCATGCATGCCGTGCGTCGACAGACCATTATCTGATCGGCGGCGGCACAAAAAGATCATGTGACGTATCGAAGCCCGCTGCGTACACTGGTTCGATTTTACCGAAGGGGGTGACAGGCCGATCCGCTGAATTTGTTAGTTTTAGGACAAACCGAAGGCGCATCTGCACTCTCTACCTGCCCTTAAGCAACGTGAGCACAAGACACAGCCATGCATGACCATTTATTGATCTCTGTCGAAAACGGCGTCGGCACCATTGTTATGAACCGCCCCGACGTTTTGAATGCCTTGACCGTGCCAATGATCCGCACCTTGCACGCAACCTTAGATGAATGGCGGGACAATCCATCCGTCAAAGCCGTCATCCTGAAAGGAACCGGAAAGGCATTTTGCTCCGGTGGTGATATTGTCGCCGTACAGAAAGCCAGCATCGCCGGGGAAACCGGGCTGAACGAAACATTCTTCCGGGAAGAATATGATCTGAACCACGCCATCAGCATCTTCCCAAAGCCTTATATCTCCCTGATTGACGGCTACTGCATGGGTGGAGGCATGGGGGTTTGCATTCACGGCTCGTACCGTGTTGTGACCGAAAGAGCCATGATGGCTATGCCGGAAACCGCCATTGGGTTCTTCCCCGATGTTGGTGGCACCCACTTTCTACCGCGACTGCCGGGACGGATCGGCATGTACCTTGGCCTGACCGGCGTTAGAATCCCGCCCGCAGACGCCATATACTGCGGCCTTGCCACCCATTATATTCCATCGGAAAAGCTCACCGAATTGGAAGCCGCCATCCATGCCCAACCTGACAATGCGGTTAACCTTCTGAACGATTTTTCCGAATCTCCCGGCCCGTCCGAAATGGAAAAATCCCGCATTGAAATTGACACCGCATTCGGCGGCAATTGCCCACAGCAACATGTCCAAAACCTCAGGAACCTGTCATCGGATTGGGCGGCAAGCACCCTGAAAGCCATGCTGCGCGTGTCTCCACACGCCATGCGCCTTTCAGCGGACCTAATTGCCGCAGGAATTTATGATAATTTACGCACCTGCCTTGACCGGGAACTGAACGTCACCGAAGCAGCCACCCGGCACCCGGACTTTATCGAAGGAGTGCGTTCCGTACTGGTCGACAAAGATCGCAACCCGCAATGGGTGTCAGAGCCGATCGTATAGCACGCGCCTTTTGCACAAACGAAAAACGCCTCCATACGAATGGAGGCGTTTTTATGTGCTGAAACTGACCGATCAATCCTCTTCAGAAAACTCCAACAACGTGCCGTGGGTTTCCGATGGTGGAACGCGGATCATGCCTTCCTTCAGGCGGAAGTAATTGACACCGTTGGTTTTCAGGATTTGCTCCGTCGCGTTCAAATCCTTGACCTTAAGCCCCATGGCGACAACCGCAGGCAACGCCGGCAATTCGTCAAATTCCAAATCCGGGTGAAGCTGGGTCAGTTGATCTTTTTCACACAGGAAAATCCTGTGATTGCCCAAATGGATTGCCACTGTGCTATCGGTGATCGCCGCAACCCCTGCCCCGAACAATTTTTCGTAAGCTGCTTTAGCCACCAGCGGATCATCAACAATAAGGGTAAGGGATGTTGTCGCCAGCACACCGTTGGGATGCTGCAACCAGTCCGGTTGCCGCAGAACTTCCGGCGTCAGGTGCTGAATCGCCGCAGCAGCGAAGCCCTCCAGCGTGCCATCCGGGAAACGCACCATGGATGCTCCGGCTCGGACTTTTTGCCCATCTGCGGTCACCATATTGCGGTACACAGCTTCCGGTTCGCTGACGGTCCAGCCGGAATTACGCAGTTCCTGCGATAGGCTTGCACCGTCATGGGTGGTAAAGCAGACGGATTTCACGCCGTCGCCGCTTTGCTTCAACGCGGTTTCCAATTCCGGGCTGGGTTGACCTTCGTCATCAGCCGCCGGAGCCGCCAATTCCAGATAGCCACCTTCCATCATGATGCAGTGATTGCAACCGCCCTGCCCATCCAGAGTTCCCTTTGGCGTCAGGGAGAACCCCAATCGCGAATAGGTCTCTGCGGCCTGCGGCAGCGACTGCACCCCGATGGTGATGTGATCCACACCGTGGAAATAAGTATCTGTCATTCCTGTTTGCCTCTGTTTTGTCGAACAATGCATGAAGGGGCTTTTTGCCCCTGATTATTGAATCTTTGTTCTATTGCTATCTGTTCAGCATTATTTTACCGCGATCCTCCCTTTCGAACCACTGGCAGGTTGAACCTGCCTGCGTGAAAGGAAGTAGCCCTAGGCTTTCTGCGGCTGACCGTAAGTTTTAAACTTTTCCAATACCCGATCCATTTCTGCATCGGGAATCAGTTTCGGCGCACCGATTTGCAAGACTCGCCAGTATTGCTCAGCCAGTTCTTCCACTTCATCCGCCAATTTCAGGGCTGCCGCCAAAGAGCCCCCGGTCGCGATCATGCCGTGATGCCCCAAAAGGCAGGCTTTGCGACCATCCAGCGCACGCAAAGCCGCATCGGACAATTCCTGCGTACCAAAGGTGGCATAATCGGAACACCGGATGTCTTTGCCGCCAGCGACCGCGATCATGTAATGAAACGCCGGAATATCCAGTTCCTGACAGGCCAAGGCCGTACAGAATGGCGCATGGGTATGAACAATCGCCCCAACATCTGGTCGGGCGGTATAAATATCCATGTGGAAACGCCATTCGCTGGACGGTTTAAACGTGCCATTGGATCGCCCTTCCATATCCATTTCCACCATGGACATAGGGGTTAGCTTTTCCGATGGCACACCTGTCGGCGTGATCAAAAAACCATCATGACTGCGTACAGATACATTTCCGGCGGTGCCTCGGCTCAGACCGGAACGGGATAATTTCACCACGGTTTGCAACAAGTCGAACCGAAGTGCGCGTGTATTGACGATACTCATGAGGTTGCATGCTCCGGGAATAATGAGGCAAGTCCGTCCGCGGAGGCATCACAGTACCCACGTTCCGTAATCAACTTCGTCACGTACTTCGCCGGGGTAACATCAAACGCGTAGTTAGCGCACGGAGAACCATCAGGCACCAATTGCACGGACACCACTGTACCATCGGCGGCCTTACCACTGATGTGGGACTGTTCCTCTGCCGAGCGTTGTTCAATTGGAATTTCACGAACGCCATCTTGCAACGACCAATCAATGGTCGGACTGGGCAAGCAGACAAAGAACGGAACATCATTATCATGGGCCGCCAATGCCTTAAGATAGGTGCCGATTTTATTGCACACATCGCCCGTGGCAGTGGTGCGATCCGTCCCGACAATGCATGCATCAACAAGGCCGTGCTGCATCAAGTGCCCGCCTGCATTATCGGCGATTACCGTGTGCGGAACGCCATGGTGGTTCAATTCCCATGCGGTCAGGCTGGCACCTTGATTGCGCGGGCGGGTTTCATCGACCCAGACATGCACTGGTATCCCGGCCTCATACGCCTTGTAAATCGGGGCGATTGCTGTTCCCCAATCCACTGTCGCCAGCCAGCCAGCATTACAGTGGGTCAGGACATTCAAGACTTCCGGCTTGCCTTTGGCTTCATAGATATCCTTAAGCAGGGCCAAACCGTAATCACCGATACTGGCGTTGATTGCCACATCTTCATCGGCAATTTCCCCGGCACGTTGCCAAGCCACCTCACAGCGGCGTTCGGCGGGCAATGGCATCAAAACGTCGCGCATCACACCCAATGCCCAATGTAAATTCACGGCCGTTGGTCGGGTTTCAATCAAGGCATTGTAGGCGGCTTCCACTCCATCGTCGGAGCAATCGGACCGCATCGCCAGCGCCATGCCGTAAGCCGCTGTTGCGCCAATCAATGGCGCACCACGGACCCACATATCACGAATAGCGGTTGCAGCATCTTCCACCGTATTCAGTTGCACCACGACGAATTCATGGGGCAACCGGGTTTGGTCAATGATTTCCACCGCCTGATCCGCATTCACAGGCCAAATGGTGCGATATGGTACGCCATCAATTTTCATTTACCCTGATCCTATGCTGTGTATTTTTCAACAATCGGCATCAATTTTGCCACAAGGTCCGGGTCCCGAGCCTCTGGCGCGGTCATGATCGCCATTTCAAGGCAAGTATCACACCCTTCTGGGCAGGCTTCAGGACGATCCTTCAGCAAGGGAGCCACAGCACGAACCAACGCGCGGGCATTATCCGCATTTGCCTTCACCACCTTAATCACCTGATCCACGGTGACGCTGCCATGTTCCTCATGCCAGCAGTCATAATCCGTAACCATGGCAACGGTGGCATAACAAATTTCTGCCTCACGCGCCAATTTGGCTTCCGGCATGTTGGTCATGCCGATAACGTCACAGCCCCATTGACGGTACATGTGGGATTCCGCCTTGGTCGAAAATTGCGGTCCTTCCATGACCAGATAGGTTCCACCACGTTTATGCGGCACATCAATCTGACGAGACGCGGCTTCCAAAGCATCGCCCAGACGGGCACACACCGGATCAGCACAACTGACATGGGCAACCAACCCCGGCCCGAAAAAGCTTTTCTTACGAGCAAACGTACGATCAATGAATTGATCAACAATGACAAATGTACCGGGCGGCAAATCTTCACGCAGGCTACCGACTGCTGATACGGAAATAATGTCCGTAACTCCGGCTTCCTTCATAGCGAAAATATTGGCCTGAAAATTTAGGTCCGATGGCGGGATTGGGTGACCGCGACCATGACGCGGCAAAAATACCAGTTCCTGTCCATCCAAAGTTCCGAACATCAATTCGTCAGACGGCGCACCGAACGGCGTTTCCACCTTTTCCCAGCGTGCATTTTCCAGCCCGTCAATATCATAAACACCGGATCCGCCAATGATCCCCAAAACAGATTTCGCCATGATTATGTCTCCCCACTCAACGGATAACAGGCATGAAAAAGCCCCCTGAGGCATAGAGCATACGCGTCAGGGGGCTGCAAAACAAGGCGAGCAATTCGCTTAATGCACGTCAGACCAGATCCGACGTTTCAATGCATAGAACAGGACCGTCGCAAAGAACAAGAACAGGACAACCTTTACACCCATGGCGTGCCGTTGTTCCAGTTCTGGCTCTGCTGCCCATTGCAGGAACGCCGTCACATCACGGGCAATTTGCTCTGAATTGCTGGGGGTTCCATCGGTGAATTCAACCATGCCATCCATGATTTGCGGCGGCATAGAAATCGCGTTGCCAGCAAAGACCGTGTTGTAATATTTCCCGGCTGGCAGTTCCACACTAAGCGGCGGCGTTTCATAGCCCAGCAACAGGGAATACACATAATCCGCGCCACCGAAACGGGCCTTGGTTATCAGGGACAGGTCCGGCGGTAATGCGCCACCATTGGCGGCTTTGGCGGCTTGATCATTCGGGAACGGCGCCGGAAATGTATCCGACGGCAATCCCTTACGTTCAAACATGTCACCATATTCGTCGGGACCGTCCGTAATCTGATACGACGCGGCAATCTGTTTCACGGCATCTTCCGTGTAGCCTAAATCTTCCAGATTGCGGAATGCGCGTAACTTCATACCGTGGCACGCCGAACAGACCTCACGATAGACTTTGTAGCCTCGACGGAGTTGCGCCTCGTCATAGGTGCCAAACACGCCAGACCAGCTCCAATCCGGGTGGTGCAATTCTGCGTTTCCAGATGCGGCCTGCGCACCCGTCCCACCGGAAACCGCCAGCACTGCCGCAATAATCATCGCCTTAACCGCAGATTTGGCCCCAGATGCGCCCCCGGACTTAATCACGGGTTCACTAATGCTTTCCGGTAATGGCAGCGGTTTTTCGATCTTTGAAATCACTGGCAACAGGACAAGGAAATGCAGGAAGTAATAGCAGGTCGCAACCTGACCAATGGGAATCCAAATACCTTCCGCTGGCATCGCCCCCACATAGCCAAGCACCAGACAATCCACCGCAAACACCCAAAATGCAATTTTGAACAATGGGCGGAAGGTGGCAGATCGTACTTTGGACCGATCCAACCACGGCAGCGCAAACAAGATCAAGATGGCGGAGAACATGGCAATCACCCCCAGAAGCTTATCCGGGATTGCCCGCAAAATGGCATAGAACGGCAGGAAATACCATTCCGGCACGATGTGCGGCGGCGTCACCATCGGGTCTGCCGGGATGTAGTTGTCCGGGTGGCCCAAATAATTGGGATACCAGAAAATAAAAATCGAAAAGATAATCAGGAATACGCCAATGCCGAACAGGTCCTTGACCGTGTAGTAAGGATGGAACGGAATGGTGTCCTGCGGGCCTTTGACGTCAATACCCAGCGGATTGTTGGATTTCACCGTGTGCAACGCCCAAACGTGGATGAACACCACGCCAAAAATCACAAACGGCAGCATGAAGTGTAGAACAAAGAAGCGATTCAATGTCGGATTATCAACCGAGAACCCGCCCCACAGTAGGGTCACAATGGTATCCCCGACCACAGGCACGGCAGAAAACAGGTTGGTAATCACCGTTGCGCCCCACAGGCTCATCTGCCCCCAAGGCAGCACATAGCCCATGAATGCGGTTGCCATCATCAGAATGAAAATGACCAAGCCGACCCACCACAGCAATTCCCGCGGCGGTTTGTACGATCCATAGTACAACCCACGGAAAATGTGGATGTAGACCAGGATAAAGAACATGGAGGCGCCGTTCATGTGTATATAGCGGATCAACCAGCCATAGTTCACATCCCGCATAATACGTTCGACACTGTCAAAGGCCATGTCCACATGCGGCGTATAATGCATGGCAAGGAACAGGCCAGACACAATCATCACCACCAGCATAAACCCGGCGAGGGAACCATAGTTCCACCAGTAATTCAGATTTTTCGGTGCGGGATAATCAACGGCACTATGCTTCATCAGGGAAATGATGGGCAGGCGGTCTTCGATCCAATTAATTACGGCTTGCTTTTTATTAGGCGCAGTCATGTTCTGTCATCTCCAACCCAAAATCCTGAACAGTCCCTAGCCAATGCGAATCAGGGAGTCACTAAGGAATGAATAAGCCGGAACAGCCATATTCAATGGTGCGGGGCCCTTACGGATACGACCGGACGTATCATAGTGCGAGCCATGGCACGGACAATACCAACCGCCATAATCACCACGCTGATCTGCTGGTTTCTGGCCTGAGGGAACACACCCAAGGTGCGTACAAACGCCGACAAGGACCAGCCATTCCGGCTTGGTCACACGTTCCGCATCGGTTTGCGGATCACGCAAGTCGTCGGGATTGACACTTTCCGCCGTGGCAATTTCCTCCGGCGTCCGGCGACGAATGAACACGGGCTTGCCGCGCCATTTCACGGTAATGGCCTGACCGACAGCAATCGGCGTTAAATCCACCTCAATCGTGGACAGGGCGCGGGTATCCGCAGCCGGATTCAGGCTGTCAACAAACGGCCAGACCGCAACGGCTGCCCCAGTCACACCGACGGCAGTCGTTGCATGAAGCAAGAAATCACGCCGCGAGGTCGGTGCAGCATCCGTAGAATTTTCCGCCATTTTCCCCTCGTTCTTACATCAACTCATCAACACTTGTGCAAAACCTAGGAATTCTGTACCCACATTTTTAGAGCTTAACGCGTAAAATCATAACATATATGAAAAAAGTCGCCGCTGTTTGATCTTACCTGATTTCTGTCATCTTCCAACCATTGGTTTTCCCATGCGCATTGCCCTTTACCAACCTGATATTCCGCAAAATGTTGCCGCCATCGCACGTTTGTGTGCGTGCTTTGACGTTCCTCTCGACATTATTGAACCGCTTGGCTTCATCTGGGACGACAAAAAATTACGACGCGTTGGTATGGACTACCTCGACCATGTTGATATGACCCGCCACACATCATGGGAAGCATTTGTCGCGGCACACCCAACCGCCCGCAAAGTTTTAATGACAACAACCGGTGCGCGTCCGTTACCTGAATTCCAATTCCAGACCGATGATATTTTGTTGATGGGACGTGAAAGCGCGGGCGTACCGCATGATGTCCATGCCGCTGCCGAGGCTCGGGTTATTATCCCTATGCGTTCAGGCACGCGGTCACTGAATGTGGCACAATCCGCAGCCATTGCCATTGCCGAAGGGCTACGTCAGACCCACGGCTTTCCGGCAGTCTCTATCTGAGGTCAATCTGAACTCACAACCGATGCTCAGCCAAGCGGCAGAAGTTCGGAGAAATCCCCTGATCCAACCACTCACGCCACGGTTTCCAAACGGAAACAGCCTCTGCCAGCATGTCATGACCATCGCTGTTTGGGGCGACACCACGTCCATCACGCACCGCCCGCATGTATCGCGATGACGCATGCAACGCGGTGCTGAGATCCAAGAACGGCACTCCGACACGCTGCGCAATTCCGGCAAAAGCCTGTGACAACGCATGAACCCGGACCTGATCATACAGCAGGGTGCGCCCATTGCGGTGCTGCCCCCTCGTTCCACAGGCCAACGGTGGTGGCCCAAGCCAAAACACGGTACGCCATGCGATTGCCTCAGTTATGATGGCCTCGGCGAAATGCAGGCTATCTTGCAACGACACCTGCAAATCCCCCTGATCCGCAGCCTGATCGTGTAAGCCAAAGCAAAACAGCAGAGCCGATGCCGGAAGGCCACTCAAACGATTACGGGCCTCATCCTGCCAATGCGACGATAAGGACGCCGTGGTCTCCTCCTCCACCGCCTGCACATAGGGCACCAGAAAATGACCGTGGTCACGCTCGATCCGAGCCAGACGATGAACCCAGCCACAACCATCCGGGTCACTTAGACCCAGCATGACTTCATCTCCGAAAAAGCATACGGAATGCTTACCCACGGCATATTTCCTTTCCCGCCAGACAGAAATACTCTAACGCGAAAAACGGGTTACGGGAAATGACCGCGATCACTTGCCCCTATGCCGATAACTCTGACAGACGCGCCAACAAGTGTTGTCGATCTTTCTGAAAATCATCGGCTATCCACTCTGTTTCCACCTGCCGCAACAAGGTGCCAACTTGCGGCCCCGGCGATAGCCCCATCGCCACAACATCCCGACCACTGAGTGGAAACTCTGGCGGCGGTGCGGTTTGCGGCACGCGCAACAGGCAATCCCAACACATCGTCCCTTGCGCCCCCGGTTTCGGCCCCATGGCTCCGTAAGCATAACGATACGTTGCCCAAGCCAACAGCACATGGTCGCGGTATGCCTGCTCTCCCAAACAATAAAGGGCTTTGCGGGCTTCAGGCAGTGTGGAAGTAACGGATAAGGGCATCACACTAGGCGGCAACACCAGAGCCTTTTTCAAACGCTCGGTTTCCGAATTGGACAGACGCCAGCGCTGCGACACGGCGGCGAGGGCTGCGGCTGTGGCCTCCGGGCTGTCTTGTAAAATCAGAGCCGCCAGCCGCCGTAACGGGTCCGCATGGACATTTTCTGCAACAATACCGCGGCTTTCCAACCAAGCCAGAACCCGCAAACGCCCGGGGTTAATGTCATGGGAGAATAACCAAGGTGTCACACCTTCCCCCCGCATCAGAACCAACACTTCACCCGGGTCATGCCCCGCCAAAATCCGCAGCATTTCCGAACGTATGCGTTCACCAGATAACTCTGGAATACGATGTGCCAATTTTCGACATGCACTCAGAGCATCCGGGTTAGCCGGAGGCTTGCCAAACCGCCCATAGAATCGGAAATAGCGCAGCAATCTCAGAACATCTTCGCCAATTCGATGCTCCGCATTGCCGACAAAACGCACCCGACCCGCACCCAAATCCGCAAGGCCATGGCACGGGTCATACACAGTGCCGTCCAAATCCGCATAAAGGGCATTAATGGTTAAATCCCGACGGGCAGCATCTGCATCCCAATCATCGGTAAAATCCACCACGGCATGACGACCATCGGTTTCGATATCCTTGCGCAGCGTCGTGATTTCAAAGGTATGATCTGGCAGAACCGCCGTCACAGTCCCGTGCGCAAGTCCGGTTGGGATTGCACGAATGCCTGCCGCCTGCAAAAGAGCCATGGTTTCTTCGGGTGCGCAGTCAATGGCGATGTCCACATCATGGACCGGCAAGCCCAAGATGGCATCACGTACGCAGCCCCCGGCGAAACGTGCCGTCGCACCCCGAGCCTGCAACGCCTGCATCACCGTGCGGGTATCCGAATGTTGCAACCAGTCTTGTGGCGACAACTGCCCCAATGCTTCCATAGTGTCTCCAATACCTTACGACATCCCACAGCAACAGTCGGGCACGTCCTGACCACACACTGGGGACACCCATAATCAAGAAGATTGCATGGATTGTTAAGGAGAAGTTTTCTTGTCAGTTACGGCGGGCAAGTGATGGCCCGGAATGATCTTGCCATCCTTATATTCCGGCGGCACGTACACCGACCCA
>JAALLQ010000329.1_pt1 | contig 12069 bp, 11 predicted proteins | sample 7245921 | NCBI WGS metagenome assembly JAALLQ01 (sample SAMN13049200, study PRJNA578106) | oil field metagenome | isolation source: filtered produced water from oil reservoir B7 | place: USA:offshore Texas | collected 2016 | reverse complement strand
ATACTTCACTTCTAGGATTGTGTACGGAGACCAAAATGAAATTGAAGACTTTTTTGAAATTTGGTGTTGCGGCGTTTGCTCTGGTTGCAGTGTCTGCAACGGCTCAGGCTGCTGACAAACTGCGTATCGGCAGCGAAGGCGCATACCCGCCCTTCAACTTTGTGGACGAAAAAGGCGATCTGCAAGGCTTTGATATCGATATTTCCAATGCCCTTTGCGATAAGCTGAAAGTGGAATGCGTTTTCGTCAAACAAGACTGGGACGGCATGATCCCGGCTTTGAATAAGCGGAAATTCGATGCGATCGTCGCGTCCATGTCCATTACCGAAGAACGCCTGAAAGCCGTGAACTTCACAGAGCGTTATTACACAAACAAATTGCAGTTCATTGGCAAAAAAGGTGCGCCGATGGATGTGACCGTTGAAGGATTGGCAGGTAAAGTCATCGGTGCGCAACGCGCAACCATCAGCGGTGACTGGTTGGAAGCCAACCGTCCGAAAACGGAAAAGAAGCTGTATGATACTCAGGAAAATGCATACCTGGATTTGGCAGCCGGACGCCTTGACGGCATGTTGGCGGACGCGTTCGTCAACTATGAATGGCTGAAAAGCGATGCAGGCGCAGATTTCGAATTCAAAGGCGAGCCGGTATTCGATGGTGACTACATCGGTATTGCCCTGCGTAAAAGTGATACAGAACTGAAAGCCAAGCTGGATCAGGCGATTAAAGATATCGTCGCTGACGGGACTTACGCGAAAATCAACGCAAAGTACTTCCCGTTCTCCATTTACTAAGAGACCCTGATATCGGGCCGTGCAAATTTCTGTGCGGCCCGGTGCGGCGGGCTTTGTCCGCCGATTTGTCGTGTTTGGACTATACATGATTGATTTACATGGCTTTGGTGAGCTGCTGTTTGCCGGAACTCTGGTGACGATGCAGCTGGCGATGGCGTCCCTTGTCGTGGGCCTGATTCTTGGCCTATTGGGCGCATCCGCAAAGTTATCTGACTATATGTCGTTACGTTGGATTGGGAACAGCTATTCAACGCTGGTGCGTGGGTTGCCGGAGTTTCTGGTGGTTCTGGCGTTTTATTTTGGCGCCACCGATGTATTGATGGCGATTGCATCGCTGTTTGGTTACGACGAATACATTGAAGTCAGTGCCTTCACTGCCGGGACTGTGGCATTGGGCTTTATTTTTGGTGCCTATGCGTCAGAATTGTTCCGCGGGGCAATCATTGCCATTCCGAAGGGGCAGGCAGAGGCCGCGCGCGCCTTGGGAATGACAAAGCGTCAGACATTTTTCCGTATTACCCTGCCGCAGGTTTGGCGTATTGCGCTGCCGGGTTTGGGCAACCTGTTTATGATTCTGATGAAGGATACGGCCCTGATCTCTGTAGTTGGGCTTGAGGAATTGATGCGTGTAACGGCCTTTGCTGTTGGACGCACCAAAGAGCCATTTACGTTTTATCTGACGGCGGCTGTGATTTATCTGTTGCTGACCAGTGTGGCGTCGTTCGCCCTGCGGCATATGGAAAAACGTGCCAGTATTGGTATTCGGGAGGCTGTGTAATGGATTGGTCTCTGGCTATTAGTCTGGTGCCGCAGTTGGCAGAAGGCGCAGTACTTACGCTGCAATTGCTGCTTTTGTCTGCTGTGTTTGGTATTGCGATTGCGATCCCAATGGCCTTGTTGCGGGTTTCTCGGAATCCGTGGCTGAACGCTTTTCCACGCCTCTATATCTATTTCTTCCGCGGGACACCGCTCTTGGTGCAGTTGTTCCTAGTGTACTATGGGCTGGGGCAGTTTGAATTCGTGCGGGAAAGTTTTCTGTGGCCTGTCCTGCGGGATGCTTATTGGTGTGCGGTTCTGACATTCTCGTTCCACACGGCTGCTTATATCACCGAAATTCTGCGCGGTTCCATTCAGGCCGTGCCGGTTGGAGAGATTGAAGCCGCCCGAGCGATAGGTATGCTGCCAAAACAGGTGTATGCACGGATTATCATGCCGCGTGCATTCCGTATGTCTTTGCCCGCCTATGGTAATGAAATTATCCTGATGCTGAAGGCCAGCGCGCTTGCCAGTACCATTACTCTGTTGGACCTGACCGGCACGGCGCGGACGCTGTATGCCAAAAACTATATGCCGGTTGAGACCTTTATCACGGCTGGGGCGTTCTATCTTGTCATTACCTATGCTTTGACCTTGGTGGTTCGTTATCTTGAAAAACGATTGCATCAGGAACGCAAAGATCCGGTGCAGATTGTTGGATAGGTCCAATCCAGTCCCCATTTGTAAAGCCTCTGCTGTTTCGCAGGGGCTTTCTTTTTGTCGCACGGGGGTGTGAAGGTAGTGCATTTGCTTTCGTCTGGCGGCGGGTAACGGAAACTTATTGAGGGCGGCATCATATGAACGACAAATTCCAAACTGCGCATCCGTTGGATGCTGTTTTTCGTCCGCAGAGTGTCGCACTTGTCGGTGCCAATGACCGGATTGGGAGTGTGGGGCGGCAGGTTATGTGGAACATGCTGTCGAGCCCGTTTGACGGGGTGATCTATCCGGTAAGTCGGAACCGATCCAATCTTTTCGGCGTACGGACGTATCCATCGCTGGCGGAGCTACCGGAATGCCCGGATCTTGTGGTGGTAACCACCCCAGCCGTGAATGTGCCCGGCGTAGTGCGCGAGGCAGTAGAGGTCGGCATCCCCGGTGCCATTGTTATTTCAGCCGGATTTAAAGAGGCCGGGGCAAAAGGAATAGCCCTAAGCCAAGAGATCACAGAGATTATCGCCGGTAAGATGCGGGTGGTTGGGCCAAATTGTTTGGGGGTGATGAACCCAATCCTTGGCTTCAACGCGACCTTTGCCACATCTGGCGCGCGAGCGGGCAATATTGCTTTTCTAAGCCAAAGTGGTGCGCTGTGTACGGCTGTCCTTGATTGGAGCCTTAAGGAAAATGTTGGGTTTTCGGCGTTTGTCTCAATGGGGGCGATGCTGGATGTCGATTTCGGTGATTTCATTGATTACTTTGGCAGTGACCCACGGACCGAGGCAATTGTCGTCTATATGGAGGGGATCGGTGATGCGCGACGTTTCCTTTCGGCTGCGCGTGAGGTTTCGCTGAAAAAGCCGATCATTGTGATTAAGGCGGGGCGTACTGCGGCTGCGGCAAAAGCTGCGGCATCGCATACTGGGTCGCTGACTGGTTCCGACGGGGTGCTTGATGCTGCCTTCCGCCGGGTCGGGGTGTTGCGGGTCAATGGCATTGATGAAATTTTCGACATGACCGATACGCTGTCCAAACAGCTGCTGCCAAAGGGACGGCGACTGTGCATTGTCACCAATGCGGGTGGTCCGGGTGTGCTCTCTGCCGATGCCCTCTCTCAAGGGGGTGGTGAACTTGCCGAGCTATCACCGGAAACCATAAAGGCATTTAATGCGCTATTGCCGGAAATCTGGAGCCACAATAACCCGGTGGATATTTTGGGTGATGCCGAGCCAGAGCGGTACGCCAAAAGTCTGGAAATTGCCGCGCGTGATCCGAATATCGATGGGATGTTGGTGATCATGACGCCGCAGGGGATGACCAATCCCACAGCGATTGCCCAGCATTTAGCGAAATACTCATGCGGGCTTGGCAAGCCTGTGTTGGCAAGCTGGATGGGGGGCGACAGTGTTGAAGGCGGCGCGGCAATTCTGCGCAAGGCAGGCATACCATGCTTTGCTTACCCGGATACTGCGGCCAAAACCTTCAATCTGATGTGGCGGTACTCTGACGCGCTTTCTAACCTCTATGAGGCCCCCGCGACGGTGTGTAACACGGCTGCATATGACCGTGTTGCCGCGAAACATATGATCGAAGCCGTGCAAGCTGAAGGGCGCACCGTGCTTACCGAGTATGAGTCCAAGAAGCTGCTTACGGCCTATGGCATTGCGACCACTCCTACAGAAATCGCAGAAACTGCGCATGCGGCGGTAGCGTGGGCAGAGAAGATGGGCTATCCGGTTGTGCTGAAGCTGCACTCCCTGTCCATTACCCACAAGACCGACGTTGGCGGTGTTGTGTTGAACCTGCGCGATGCTGAATCGGTGTATATGGCGTTTGACCAAATCAAGGCTGCGGTTACAACCAAGGTTGGGGAGCAACACTTTCAGGGGGTTACGGTGCAACCCATGGCAAAGCTTGATGGATATGAATTGATCCTTGGTGCAAGCGTTGACCCGCAGTTTGGTCCGGTGCTGTTGTTCGGTTCCGGTGGTCAGTTGGTTGAGGTCTATGATGATAAGGCATTGGCCTTGCCGCCGCTGAACTCCACACTGGCGCGAAGAATGATGGAGCAGACCAAAATCTATGCCGCGCTCAAGGGCGTGCGCGGGCGTGACGGTGTTGATATGGCAGCATTGGAGAGCATGCTGGTCTGCTTCAGTGAGCTGATTATTGAAAACCCACGCATCGCGGAATTGGATATCAACCCGCTCCTTGTCTCGTCAGAGGGGCTGCTGGCATTGGATGCGCGTATCGTCTTGCATCCACAGTGCGTGGCGGATGCGGATTTGCCCCGACCGGCAATTCGGTCATATCCGTTGCAGTACGTGGGCAATTGGTCGTCACATGGGGGACAGGACTTTGCTATCCGTCCACTGCGCCCGGAGGACGAAGCCTTAACTGTAGCTTTCCAGCATGCTCTGAGTGAGCCGACAGTTCGTCGATGCCGACTTGTGCCCAATTGTTGGAGTAAAGGTATTGCACATCGTGGCTTGGCGCGCCTGTGTTTTATTGATTATGACCGGGAAATTCCACTGGTAGCGTTACACACGACGGCGCCTGAGGTGGCAGAGATCGCGGCGGTGGCGTGCTTGCGCAAAGTACCGGGAACAACCGAGGGCGAGATTAATCTGGTGGTCAGGGATGCACAGCAAGGGCAGGGGCTGGGAAAAGAGCTGACTGCGCGCTTGGTGCAGATTGCTAACGATGAAAACCTTAGTGCCTTGCGTGCGCCGCTGGCGGCGGATCATTCAGTGATGCATCATATTCTTGTCGCGCTCGGTTTCATCTGTCCCGATTTGCCTGAGGGTGATGAAAAGATCGTAACCGCCAAATTGCAGATTTGACCCGCTGTGCCGTATTTAAACGGATGTAAGTTCACAGCAGGTCAAACTTGATGGGGGCAGCCCTAATAAAACCCGACTTCGGAAATCCACAGGTCCGCTTGAAAGGCGCGACCAATTGCGACAAGCCCGATCCGCTTTAATCGTTTCAGGTCAAGTGGGGCTTCCAAACGGTGGGGCGAGAATTCGGAAAATGGCAGTTTGATTTCGGCCCATTCCGGGGTGGCGGTGAATTGCGCGCGATAGGATTGCCAAGATTTGACATTGTCTGGGGTGCGCAGGTGAACGCCGTAGACTTCATTGTTGCCCTTAACGACAAGTCGTACGCCGGTAAGCATGGATGCATCAAAGCCTTTATCATCCGTGGACAAATCCAACAGGGTTTGGATAAAACCGCCGTTATTTTCCAGCCTGACTTCACCGCTTAGGCGCAGACAGTTGCGGTCCGGTAAGGCAATGTGCGTGACTTTGGGCTCAGAAATTCCACCCATGACTTTATCGCTGACCCCGCGCCAAACCGTTCCCAGTCGAGATTGCAGGTTCGGATCGGTAAAGTCATCAATCAACATAGTTTTATCTCCGTGCATGGCGAGCCCCAGTTAAACTGAGGCAGTTACAATGTTTCTTTTCTGCATAGCTGATGTAATGGGAAAATCCTGAATTTCCAGACCATTTCCGGGAAATAGTACTGGAAAGTATGACGCGATTGGGGTCTGATGCTGGTTCATCAATCTATGCAGGTGCGCCATGAAATCTGATCTTGCTGCTCAATTGTACCGAGGGACTGAGCAATACAACTGTACACAAGCCGTTCTGAAAGCATTTCAAAATGAAGGGGCAGTTTCTGATGAGGTGATCGCCGCCGCCGCCAATCTTGGCGGGGGAAAGGCAGATCAGGGCATATGTGGGGCTTTGTACGCAGCCTTGACCTTGGTCGGTGATGGACCGGATGCAGAAAGGATCAAGGCGGAATTCGCCCAAAAGACAGGTTCTATTCGCTGTCAAGACATCAGGGATAGCAAGACTTTAACCTGTCGTGATTATGTGCGTTTGGCAGCAGAGCTATTGGAGCCACAGTTGGCTGCTGCGGCTGAGTGATAAAATCAGCGGCTACCTTGCCCTGTTGATATTGCCAGCAATTGTCCCTCCGCATTTCCTGAGTTCCAATTAAATACCGGGTTTAAGCTAATCCCAGACCAGGCATCAGTAACTTTTGTCATCATTTTTATTCTGGGGGTGTCCTGAAGGACTTTGGGGATGCGTCGGTCAAAGTTTTCACGTTTGAATTTATCAACGGCGACTGGCGTCATATCATCTGTGTTTGAACCGTATGCTCCAAGTTTTGCGTGGTGGTCCGCCATTTCGTTGGAATAATCCAGCAGTTCGTCATCAAAATAAAATGAGGCCACGCGTTTGAATGTGTTCAATGCTTCCTGTTCCGATTTGCCTTCTGACTTTTCCCATAAATACTCTTCGATTGGATCTTTAATTTTATCGGGCAGGCTATCGGCAAGATCAGGGTCCTGATTGCGCATGGTGCTGTATGCCGTTGCTGCCGTGCCAGAAGGGGGATAAAATGCACCCTCCCTGTGCAATATATTCCCCGGCAGATACGGCCTTCGCATCTCTGTGTTGGCCTTCTTGTCGCCGTTTGTATTGCGGCTGCATCTAACTCTTGGGTAAGTCATTAAGAGGGTGACCTGCCTTTGGAAGGACTGAGAAATGGCTTTCGGAATTGATGACGCCATAGCTGTAGGGTTGAAAATCATTAACAAGTTTATTCCAGACCCAGAGGTCAAGGCTAAGGCGGAGAGTGAACTGCGAGCATCCTTAATAGCATGGGATAGCGGTCAAATAGAGGTGAATAAGGCTGAGGCTTCCAGTGGCATCACCATGGCGGCAACGTGGCGGCCTGCTATCGGTTGGATATGTGCCATTGGTCTGGCTTACCAGTTTCTATTTGTACCAATCATTGGTTGGGTGGCCCAGTTAATCTGGGGGGCAAATATTCCGATGCCGCCGAATCTGTCCGATATGTTGTGGGAACTTATGTTCGGTATGCTTGGCCTTAGCGGTCTACGGACTTTTGAAAAAATTAAGGGTGTGATGAAGTAGCCATATAGACTATTTTCCCGGCCTCGGGAGAACAGTCTAGGCGTGTTTGATCCGGCGCAAATGTATCGGCGCGCACTGCCTACGCATGAACACTCTGAGACGTATACATAAAAAAAGCCCTGCTTTCGCAAGGGCTTATTTCTGGATCAGATGGTGGGCGTGACAGGGATTGAACCTGTGACCCCTGCCGTGTGAAGGCAGTGCTCTCCCGCTGAGCTACACGCCCGTCCGATCTGAGGACGCGATGTTTAGCCCCTTAGTCCATTGTCTGTCAAGACGAAAGTGTCGCATCTTGCGGCAATTTTTGAATTGCCTTTGGCAGTTCAATTAAACTGCTGATAACCGCATCGGCCTTGAAATCCTCAACCGGCATTTGTGTATAACCATACGCCGCAGCAATTCCACGCATTCCGGCGCGTCTGGCACCTTCAATATCGTTGATGGAATCTCCGACCATGATTACGTGATGCGGGGAAACCCCAAGCTGATCTGCAGCATGGAGGAAGGGTTCCGGGTGTGGTTTCAGGTGTGGCGTGGTATCGCCTCCAACCAAAACCTCGAACAGGCTCATCAAAGAAAATTTTTGCAGCAAGGTCCGAGCCGGGGCTTCGTGTTTGTTGGTGACAACCCCGACTTTATAGCCCAGTCCGATCAGCCCGGTAATGATTTCGGCAACAAACGGGAATGGCGAGCATCCCGCACTTGGGTCTGCGCCATACACCGTGTTGAAGCGTGTTACCAAACGTTTCAGGCTGTCATCGTCAGATGGGTCTTGTCCCGCAGCGGTATAGGCTCGCTTGACCAGTACATTTATGCCGTCACCCACCATGTTGACAACATCGTCTTGGCTCAGAGTGGGGAGTTTGTCCTCAGCCAAAATGACGTTAAGGCTGTTGGTTAGGGCAGGAAGGCTGTCGACAAGGGTGCCGTCAAGGTCAAACAAAATGGTGTTGTAACCGTTTTCGCTGGCTGTGGGGATCAGTCCAGATGAAGGGGACATGATGAGTATCCTTTTACGTCTTGAAACGCTTCGTAACACGGTGTGATACGTATCCGCATAATGCGGCCTGTTGAGATGTGGTGTCTGTGTGTCGAGTATGCTACAGACAGAGGCTATATTGCGTAACCGTTCTATTTAATTCTGCTTTTCCGGGTGTATCGCCATGACCAGTCATTCAATTGCCGCCGTTGTTCTTGCCGCCGGTTTGGGCACACGTATGAAATCTGATTTGCCAAAAGTCATGCATCCGATCTGTGGGGTGCCGATGGTGTCTCATGTTTTATCGATGTTGGATCAGGTGCAGGTCGACCGCAAAGTTGTGGTGACGGGGCAAGATATGCCAGAGGTGGCGGAGCTTGCCAAAACTACCGGGGCTGATGTGGCGTATCAGGTTGATCGTCTTGGCACCGCCCATGCTGTTCTGGCAGCGAAAGACGCACTGAAAGATTTTCAGGGCGATGTGTTGGTGGTGTTCGGGGATACCCCGCTGATTACGGCAGACACCATCGATAAAGCCATATCCCTGCGCCGCACTGTTGATAATCCGGCGGCGGTGGTTCTTGGCTTTGAAATGGACGATCCGGCGGCATTTGGTCGTTTGATTGTAGATGACAATGGCTACCTGAATGCAATCGTGGAAGCCAAGGATGCCAGCCCGCAGGAACTGGCAGTGACCTTGTGCAATTCCGGTGTGATGTTGCTGGATGGTGATGTGGCTTGGCAAATTCTGGAAGCCATTGATTGCAACAATGCCAAGGGTGAATATTACCTGACTGACTTTATCAAACATGCCTGCCAATCCGGGCGAGTTTGTGAAGTGGTCGAAGGGGATTCTGAGGAGTTCTATGGCGCGAATAATCGTGCCGATCTCGCCCTGCTTGAAAGTATTGCGCAGGATCGCCTGCGGGCACACTGGCTGGCTGAGGGGGTCACCATGACCGACCCGCATACGGTTTACTTGAGTGCGGACACCAAGTTAGGAAGGGATGTTTCCATCGCTCCGTTTGTTACATTCGGGCCGGGTGTTGAAGTCGCGGATGGTGTGGAAATCAAAAGTTTCTGCCACTTTGAAGATGCCAAAATCGGTAAGGGGGCAACAGTCGGACCTTATGCTCGTTTGCGCCCGGGGGCAGTGCTTCACGAAGGTGCGCACATCGGCAACTTTGTTGAGATTAAAAAATCAGTAGTTGAGGCAGGGGCCAAGGTCAATCACTTGACCTATATCGGTGATGCCCGGGTCGGGGAAAAGGCCAATATCGGGGCCGGCACCATTACCTGCAATTATGATGGTTTCAATAAAAGCCATACGGACATTGGTAAGGGGGCGTTTATTGGCTCCAATACCAGCTTGATTGCGCCTGTGAAAATCGGTGACGGCGCGATTGTCGGGGCTGGATCAGCGGTTTCCGAAGACGTGGAAGCTGATTCTCTGGCAGTGGTGCGGGCACCGCAAAAACAAGTTTCCGGTTGGGCTGAACGCTTTCGCACTAAAATGCGGGCACTGAAAGCCAAATCGTAAGTCAGACTGAATTCAAGATGCCGGGTTGGCAAAGGAGTTAAAGGTATGTGCGGTATTGTCGGGATTATCGGAGCCAATGATGCAGCGCCGCTTTTGCTAGATGGGCTGAAGCGTCTGGAATATCGGGGATATGACAGTGCGGGGATTGCCACGCTAACGGATCGCGGTTTGGATCGTCGCCGTGCGGAAGGCAAAATTGCCAATCTGGAAGCGGTGTTGAAGGATGCACCACTGTCCGGCACCACAGGCATTGGCCATACCCGGTGGGCCACCCACGGTGTTCCGAACGAAACCAATGCGCACCCGCATACCGATGGCAAGGTCTCCTTGGTTCATAACGGGATCATTGAAAACTATCAGGAAATCCGTGCTGACCTGATGAAGCGGGGGCATATCTTTGAATCCGAAACCGATACAGAGGTTGTGGTTCACCTGATTTCGTCGTTGTTGAACGGTGGATTGTCACCGCGTCAGGCTACATATGCTGCCTTGCAACGGGTTAAAGGTGCCTTTGCCTTGGGGATTCTGTTTATCGGGCATGAGGATATGATCATCTGCGCCCGTAAAGGTTCGCCGCTGGCAATCGGTTATGGCGACGGGGAAATGTATCTTGGCTCTGACGCCATGGCTTTGGCTCCGTTGACCCGCCGGATTTCCTATCTTGAGGATGGGGACTATGCGGTGCTGACCCGAGAAGGGGCAGAGATCTTTGACGAACATGATCAAGCCGTGCAACGGGAAATCCATATCAGCCAAATTTCCGGTGCCATGATTGGTAAGGGCGAATACCGCCACTTCATGTTGAAGGAAATCTACGAACAGGCTGCGGTTATCGGCGATACGCTGCATAGCCATTTTAACCCGGCGGAACGCACGATCACTTTGCCGAAAATGCCGTTTGATCTGGTGGATATCGACCGCGTGACCTTGGTTGCCTGTGGGACTTCCTATTACGCGGCGATGGTGGCGAAATATTGGATTGAGCAATGTGCGCGGATTCCGGTGGACTTGGATATTGCCTCTGAGTTCCGTTATCGCTCGGCCCCGGTAAGGTCGGGGGATCTGGCGGTGTTTATCTCCCAGTCCGGGGAAACTGCCGATACGTTGGCGGCTTTGCGTTTCTGTAAAGAGCAGGGCATGCATACCCTGTCCATTGTCAACGTTCCTGAAAGCACGATGGCCCGTGAGTCTTCGGCAATCTTGCCGACATTGGCAGGACCAGAAATTGGTGTGGCCTCCACAAAAGCCTTCACCACACAGCTTGTGGCTCTGGCTTGCCTTGCCATTGCCATGGGGCGAAGCAAGGGTGCGCTGGACCATGCAGCCGAAGCCGAACTTGGCAACGCATTGACCGAGGTTCCGGCCTACGTTGCCGAAGTTCTGAAATGCGATACGGCGATCCGTGATATTGCACAGGATTTGCTTGATGCCCGTGACGTGCTGTATCTGGGCCGGGGGACGGCATATCCAATTGCCATGGAAGGCGCGCTCAAGCTGAAGGAAATCAGCTATATCCATGCAGAGGGCTACGCCGCAGGGGAAATGAAACATGGCCCGATTGCCCTGATTGACGAAACGGTTCCGGTTGTGGTGGTCGCGCCTAACGACGAACTGTTTGAAAAAACTGCCTCCAACGTGCAGGAGGCCATCGCCCGCGGTGGGCAGGTGGTGATGATTTCCGATGCAGAGGGTGTGGCGCATTTTGCCGATACGGCGTTTGCAACGGTGACTTTGCCAAAGGTCAAGCCGTTCGTGGCTCCGATCTTGTACGCAATCCCCATGCAGTTGCTGGCATATCACATTGCGGCATTGAAGGGCACGGACGTGGACCAACCGCGTAACCTCGCCAAATCCGTCACCGTGGAGTGATTCGTTCGGGGGCAGCTGTTGGTGCCACTTTCTGGACGGTTTATCACAACCCCAAGATGATCATCATTAAAGAGCGGAATTGACATGGAAACTGTCAATTCATGCTCTTTTTTTGTGTGATCATAATGGACACCAATGCGGTTAACTGCCCGCTTTAACCACACTTCCCGCTCCCTCCTTCCGCAAGCGGTCAGTCGGTCGCGGTCGATACATAGTCCCGCCAATGATCCCAACCACTGTTCACAATCCATTATTCGATCGTAGTGCGTGGATCGTTCATGAAAGCGTTGACTGTGAGCGTTTCGTTGATCGTAGAGGTTATCTTTGACGCGGGTGTAAATGTCCTTCGCGACGTTGCCTGTCCGATAATCAGTTTCTAGTTCAACCAATGACGTATCAAGGTGGTCAATAGCGTCTTGGGCATCTTTCATGTCACGACGCAACGCAGTCCGGCGTTTT
>JAALLQ010000626.1_pt1 | contig 12072 bp, 7 predicted proteins | sample 7245921 | NCBI WGS metagenome assembly JAALLQ01 (sample SAMN13049200, study PRJNA578106) | oil field metagenome | isolation source: filtered produced water from oil reservoir B7 | place: USA:offshore Texas | collected 2016 | reverse complement strand
CAACAATCTTTAATCGCAACGAGATTGAAAATGGAAGATTTTGAAGATCAATTGATAGACTTCGATCAGGTTGGATTTTATTCTATGGAAGTATGGGGTGGGGCTACTTACGATTCATGTATAAGATACCTCAACGAAGATCCATGGAAAAGGCTACAAACCATTAGAGAGAAATTAAAAAATACCAAAATCCAAATGCTTCTAAGAGGGCAAAATTTAGTTGGATACAGAAATTATGCGGACGACGTGGTAGAATTATTTGTAAACAAAGTAGCCGATTACAATATGGACATCATAAGGGTTTTTGATGCTCTAAACGATATTCGTAACTTGGAAAAATCCATAGAGGTTGCAAAAAAAAGAAATATTCACGTTCAAGGCGCTATATCTTATACCGTTAGTCCTGTTCATAATCTACAGTATTATTTAAATTATACAAAAGAATTGGTGGAAAGAGGCGTCGATTCAATCGTTATAAAAGATATGGCAGGGTTGTTAAAGCCAAAGGATGCTTATGATTTGGTAAAAGAAATCAAGGAGAAATTCAACATCTTTGTCAACATTCACTCTCACGCAACCACAGGTCTTGCCTCTATGGCTTACTTTGCCGGTGTAGAAGCTGGGGCAGACATTATAGATTTAGCCTTGAGCCCATTTGCTAATGGCACCTCAGAACCTGCGCTCGAGCCTTTTGTCTACACATACGACCTGGATTTAAATACAAAAACAATAATGAAATTGGTTGAACATTTTTGGAAGGTAAGATCAAAATACAAGGAGTACGACGTCAAGATGCAATCAATAGATGCCAGAATATTAAATGCTCAAATCCCTGGAGGTATGCTTTCTAATTTAGTTTCTCAATTAAAATCCCAAAAGGCTGAAGATAAATTAAACAAAGTTCTACAAGAAGTGCCAAGGGTTCGAAAGGATTTGGGATATCCTCCTTTGGTAACTCCTACTAGTCAAATCGTTGGAGTCCAAGCAGTTTTAAACGTATTAACAGGTAAAAGATATTCGATGATAACCAACGAAGTAAAAAATTATTTGAAAGGTTTATATGGAAAACCTCCTGCCCCAGTAGACCAAGAATTATATAAATTAGCTTTGGGCAATGAGAAACACATCGACCATAGACCAGCAGATGATTTGGAACCTGAATTAGAAAAAGCAAAAAAGGAAATAGGAATATTAGCTCAAAATGAAGAAGACTTATTAACCTACGTTTTATTCAAAGAAGTTGGTAAAAAATTCTTGAAAGATAAATATGTTCGTTCTCTTAAAATCGATCTAAACCTGGCGGAAAGCTTTCAAAATGAAGATACCGTCATCTATCCTATTTAAATTTTTGAGAAAAATGTTGAAAAACTGTAATTTTTGCTCGTAATCGGAAATAATTCTCGATAATCACCTCTAATCGGATTTAATCACCAAAAATCATGATTTGAAATTGTACCCTTAGGGGGTATCAAGATGAAAAAAGGCTTAATTTTAACTTTGGTATTGTTGGTAGGAGTACTTTCACTATTTTCACAAACGTTAACCGTGTGGTCTTCTGAAAAACAAGTTGACTTCATGAAAAGAATCGGTCAGGAGTTTACCAGGGATACAGGCATAAACGTTGATGTCCAAATGGTTACTTTCGGCGATATCAAGTCAAAATTCTTAACCGCAGCACAGGCAGGAGAAGGCCCAGATATAATAGTTGGAGCTCACGATTGGGTTGGAGAATTAGCATTAAATGGATTACTTGAACCTATTCCAAAATCTGCCATTGAACTTGACAAATTTGCTCCATCAGGAATTCAAGCGTTCACCTATGAAGGCAAGTTGTATGGATTGCCCTACGCCATTGAAGCAGTTGGATTATTCTATAACCGTGATTATGTAAGCGATGAAGAAGTTCCAACAAGTATAGACGAGCTAAAGGCCTTAGCAAAAGAGTTTACCACGGATGAAACGGTTGGATTTTCTGTTACTGCAAATGATTTTTATCATGTTTATGGTTTCTTTAGCGGATACGGTGCATATGTGTTTGGATACAATCCTCAAACTGGTTACGATATAACCGATCTTGGATTGAACAATGAAGGAGCCATAAAGGCCGGATATCTTTTGAAGAGTTTCTTCGACGAAGGTATAATGCCACAAGGTATGAACTACAATATTATGGATTCCATGTTCATGGACGGTTTGGCTGCTATGATAATAAACGGTCCATGGGCCGTAAAAGCTTATTTGGATGCAGGTATAGACTTCGGAGTAGTCCCATTAACAAGCATAGAAGTTGAGCCAGGTAAATCAATGAAACCTTTTGTTGGTGTACAAGGTTTGATGATCAATTCTAGATCAGAAAATAAGGCGTTCGCGATGGAGTTCATTATTAATTACTTAGCAACAGCTGAAGGAATATATCAATTCTATATCGCTGATCCAAGATTGCCGGCAAGGAATGATGTTTCTCAGATAATCGAGGAACAAGGCGGTCCAGTTCCTGCTGACATAGTTGCTGCCTTCACAGAAAGTGCAGCAGGTGGAGAACCAATGCCTAACATACCCGCAATGCAATCGGTTTGGCAACCTATGAATGATGCTCTAAACAACATTATAAACGGAACACAAACACCAGAAGATGCTCTAAACGACGCCGTATCGAAGATAAAAGCTGCTTTGTAATTTATATACCTTTAATTGATCTTTTAAGATTAAAAAATAACAAGTTTAACCAACAAGAAGGGGAGGGCAACTCCCTCTCCTTTTTTTAAAGCTAAAATTTTTGGGAGGGGCAGCTCATGAATAAGTTCACTACTTTTTTAATATGGATATTCATTGGGGTATTGAATGCACTTCTTGTATGGGCAATACTTCTTTTATTCATACTTGCCAACTATGGATTAGGCGTAGTTATAAGTATTTTTCTCGTCTTAACGGATTGGGCGATTTTTTCTAAAAAAGCTTATCCATACAGGTATACGTTACCTGCTCTGTTTTTTCTCTTCATTTTAACTATATATCCAATTTATTATACAATAGATACCTCATTCACCAATTATGGCACAGGACATTTATTCACTAGAACTAACGCTATAGATACTCTCCTCACAGATCCAACGTACTACTTTGAGCCAGAAGACCCAAAAACCTATGATTTCAAAGTATTCGTCAGATATGATAAACAATACAAACCAACTGAAGACTTTTTATTACTTTTATATGACGATAAAAATATGTATTTATCCGAAAAACCGGTAACTTTAGAGTACGATTCAAGAGGTAACCTAATATACGCCGAATCGGAATTGTTCCCAGTCGAAAACGACGAAGTAAACATAAACGATACAACTTACACACTAATACGCCCTACTGAGAGTTTAGGAACCAATGGCAGTGATTCAATAATAGCCATTGAAAAAGATGGAGGAATTAGATACGCGTATTTCTACTCTCCTGTTGATCCTCTTACCTCTACAAATTCAGCATTTTACAACTCTGTATTGAGGCAAAATTATTTGAAGTCTTTAAATTTGGTGTTGGGGGATCAAAACTTCCGTCTCTCTAGTTCAACAATATTCAAAAAATTTTCAGAAGCCTACAGAGTTTACGACACATCGGTTAAGGTTATAGTTGACGGAGAAAGAGAGATATACAAAACAGTTGTGGTGAACACTCTTACCAACAAAGAATTAGTTGAAAGAGACTCAGCCTTTTGGGATTACAATGAGAATGGAGAATTGTACAGATTAATAGGATACAAAGACTATATAGGTGGGGAAAACTTTGCAAAAATAATAACCGATCCACGAATCTCTGGACCATTTTTTAAAATTTTTGGTTGGACTTTTGCCTACGCAGGTTTAAGTGTTCTTCTCACTTTCGTAGTCGGACTGGCATTTGCACTTGTGCTAAACGATGTAAACCTTAAAGGAAAAGTAGTGTACCGAACTTTACTAATAATTCCATGGGCGATACCTGCCTTTATTTCAGTTCTGGTTTGGAGAAATGGATTTTTCAACGAAACGTACGGGATTATCAACAGATTCATACTTGGAAACATAGGGATAGAACCCGTAAAATGGCTGAACGATCCATTTTGGGCAAAAGTGGCGATATTGATAACGAACACCTGGCTGGGATTTCCTTACATGATGACTATAAACCTCGGTGCCTTACAAAGTATTCCAGGGGAATTATACGAAGCAGCCGTTATAGATGGTGCAACCAGATGGAAACAGTTCAGACAGATAACGTTACCGCTTTTGATGGTCGCTGTTGCTCCATTACTGGTTATGAGTTTTGCCTTTAATTTTAACAATTTTACATTAATCTATCTGCTTACAGGTGGCGGACCAGCAATGGCAGGAACGAATACACCGGCAGGTTCAACAGACATATTGATCTCATACGTATATAAATTAGCCTTTGAAGGATCACAGGGGCAAGACTTTGGATTTGCTTCTGCTATTTCGATGATCATATTTGCAATAATAGCAGTATTTAGCTACTTTAACTTTAGATTCTCTGGTTCATTTGAAGAGGTGAGTAGATAATGGCCATGATCGAAAAGAAAAATTACACTTTAAGGCATATCATATTAATAATCTGTGTCGTAGTAATACTATTTCCTCTTGTGTGGTTGATCTCTACATCGATAAGAAGAGATAATGCAGCCTTTTCACCAAAATTGTTTTCAAACAGATTAACTATAAATAATTATAAGGATTTAATACTTCAAACTCCAAATGTACCAGAGTTAATAAACGAACTCAATTCTCTTAGCTCGTATATCGGAGAATACAGTGGACTGTCTACAGCGGAAGCACAAAGCAAAGCAACGAAGTACATAACCAGTTTAGAAGAATACTTTGCAGAGACCCAAAACAATTTCGAAGATTTGGAAAATTCGTATGATGAGATATTCACAATTTATGAAACTCGGTATAAAGACCAGTTTTATAACGAGATAAACAACATAAGGAATGAAGATTATCAAACCTTCCAAGAAGAGTTAAACACAATATTAAATTTATCCCAAAGCATGGGCATAGACGCTGACACTACACAATTGCAAATGTTGTTAAGTGAGTATTTTACTCAGAGAAAAGAAATAATAACTAACTTGGAAAATAGTTCTTTGAATAAAGATAGCGAATATTATATAGAAACGGTAAATACGATACTACAAATACCTCTGAAAACTTCTGCTTGGAGGATAAGAACGTATAGGAGATGGGTGAAAGAGGAGCCCGAAGCTCAAAACTTTGAAGAGAGCATTTCATCCATGGCAGAAAGATGGGATTCAATTGAAACAGAAATAGAAAATATCCAAAATGATATTCAAATACAGGCTAACGAATTATATGGCGAGTCAATAAGCCAAGTATCTCAATTAGAAGCAGAATTAAACGATATAAATTCACAAATATCCCAAATCACTTCACAACAAGCCCTTTTAGAAAGGCAAAACAATGAAATATACAACAGCCTATCTGCGCTTTTTGATATATTCATAGTCGAAAAAGAGCGGTTAAATGCTGCTTATAACATATTAAGTGGACAAGACTTAACGAATGTGGAAGGTAAGACACCATTCTTTGGGGAAGATAAATCTTTTTACGATAACGTTCAAAAATTTTATCAGGTCATTCCTTCTGCTTACAAAGATTTGAATTCTATAGACATGTTCATAGAAAATGGATTTGTAGAAACCCTCGCACTTTTCACTGAAGTCTATCAATTTTTAAACGATAACTTCACAAAAATATACGCCATAAAAGATTCAACATCAATTTTACCCAGCTATCAAGCAGCAAAAAGTTCGACTTTAAAATTGTCTGAAAACATAGACGAATTGCTTCCATTAACATCACAATACAGTTCAAATACTCAGCAATTAGCCCAATACAGTACCCAGTTAAATACTTTAAGAGAACAAAAGAACGAAATTCAAACAACCCTTACCAAACTCAGACAAAAAAATGAAGAAATCTTGAGTAACTTAGAAAAGATACAAAACCTTCCTTTTTTGTTAGTTTATTTGGAAAGTGCCAATCAAGAAATATCTAACAACTTTGAATCAACGAACTACGCATCTTTCATGAATTCTAATTATTATCCATATTTCAATCCCGATCGTGACAGATACGTATTAATGAATTGGTACAACAATCTGTTGGAATCAAAGCAAAGATTCGACACTGGAAGAGAAACCTTAACGGTTATCCAAAATCAAATGGAAGAAGACCTTAATATATTTAAAACAAATCTCAATGAATATCTCACTTTGAATCAAGGCGGTAACGTGACCACTATTGAACCACTTTCTGAGATTGAAACACTTTACAATACGCAATACGGGAAAGCTTCAGCCGATATAGCCCGCGCCTCAAGGATAGTTAGCGATCTATCAAATTACACAGATTATTCAGAGTTAAAGTCCAAACTTAGGAACATTGATAAAAATCTTTATTTGTTGCAAGAAGATTGGTCAGCAAAAATAAGAAAACCTTTCCTGCGTTGGCTCATAAATTCCATAATAGTAGCTGGCATAACCTCAGTATTAACGGTTCTAATAACCTCGGTTGCAGCGTATCCTTTTTCAAGGATGAGATTTGTAGGAAGAAAGCAGGGATTATTCTTCTTGATGATAATTCAGATGTTCCCAGGAATAATGTTTATGATAGCAATTTATGGCATATTGAAATTTATGGGTGATTACTTTGGAGTATTTGGTTTGGATTCCTTGGATGGATTGATCTTTGCATACATGGGAGGAATTGCCTACAACATGTGGTTGTTCAAAGGTTACTACGACACCATTCCAGACTCTTTGGAAGAATCCGCAATGATAGACGGTGCTACGAGGTTTCAAACCTTTTGGAGGATCGTTTTGCCTCTATCTTTGCCCATAATAGCGGTCGTTACGATACTTACCTTCATGAACATATTCAACGAGTTTGTCATGGCAAGGATAGTTTTACAAAGCGAAGCGAATTATACCTATGCCGTGGGATTGCAAACCTTCTCGACAGGACCTTACGAAACAGAATGGGGATTGTTCACTGCAGCGTCGCTATTGGGAGCCATTCCTATGGTAGTTCTATTCTTGTCTCTCCAAAAATGGATAATAGGAGGATTAACACAAGGTTCTGTAAAAGGTTAATCATTAAGAAAAAGGAGACATGCAAATCACATGTCTCCTTTTTTAACGTATTACTGTCTTCTATGATATTTGATGATACAATATAAGCATAAACAGAATTTCTAGAATTCAAAATTTTTTAAAATACAGCCGCCCACATTTTTTATCTAAATCAATATCTAAAAGCACTTTTGCCTATAAATTCTCTTATTATTGAAGTTTTGGGTATTTCGTCGAGCTCCGTGATTGGTAGAAAGTAATCCAAAAACCTTAGTAATCTTTTAGCTTCTGTATATTCCGGATGAGAGTTATCAATAGTTAGCAATAGTGGCTCGGCAAATAACTTCAACACAGAAAGTTCGTAAACTAGGTGTGAATTGAACATAATGTCAGCCTCATCTTGAAAAGGAAATATGTTTTTATGTTCACCTCTTACAACCGAAGGCCAAATTTTTAATGTATCTTCGGCAGAATAACCTCTAAAGTAATAATCTCTCACTAACCTTCTTATAAGTCTAGTATCCGTTGTAGGAATTCTATCCATACTGTCTAAATTCATTTGAGTTAAAGAACTAACATAGATTTTGAACTTTTGTTCCTTTGAAATAGAAGCGGTTAACAACTCGTTCAAACCATGGATCCCTTCTATAATAATAGGTTGATTTTCTTTTATTTTCAAAGTTTCATCTCGCCAAAATCTTGTACCACTTTTGAAGTCAAATTTTGGGAGTATAACTTCTTTTCCCTTTATCAAATCAATCATTGTGTTATTGAACAGTTCTAAATCTAACGCATTTATGCTCTCAAAGTCGTAATTACCGTTTTCATCTCGAGGTGTCTTCTCTCTTTCTAAGAAAAAGTCATCCAACGATATTGGAATAGGTCTTAGCCCATGCACTTTAAGATGCAAAGCGATTCTCTTGGCACTTGTAGTTTTCCCTGAAGAGGACGGACCAGCTATCGTTATCAATCTTATATTTTTTCTATTTACTATTTCATCAGCTATTTGTGCATATTTTTTTTCGTGTAAAACTTCTGCTACCCGAATGATCTCTCTTACTCTTTCGGCACCATGAGAGATTATGGAATTTAATTCTCCAACGGTTTGTATTTCCATAATATCTAACCAATTTTTGTATTCTTCGAAAGTTATAAATAACTTTGGGGAATATTTATAATCCGGAACGTCGTCTGGGAAGCGATTTGTTGGATGAGTTATAACGAAACCCTTTTCTACTTTTTTCAATTTGAATTTATTGACATACCCTGTTGAATAAGGAAGATATCCGTACTTTTCTTTCGGTATTTGAAAAGTAAGGCTTTATCTTCTTCTCCTATATCCGTAAACATTTTTATAGCATCGAATTTATCAATGGTTTTCTTTTCAAATACTATGTCTTTTTCAATGATTTCTCTCATCTTGTTTTCTAGTAGCAATAAATAATCTTCCGAAGGTTCTCCAGATTTAAATTCGCAATACATGGCATCGTTGAGAGTGTTATTTACATAGAACTTATCTTCTGGATTGATTTCTTTTAGGGCAATATACAAAACAAAGAAAAGCCCTCGCCTATAAATACGCACTCCATCGGGTGTTGTAATGTCGCAAAATTGTATACTTCCACTTTTAGGAACTTTGCTGAACAATTCCTTAATGTCGTTGTTGAATTTTACGTATAAAACCATTTTTCCAGAAGATTTCTCGAATTTTTTAGCTATATCAATGAATTTGGTGTTTTCATCTGCGTAGTATACTTGTCCAGATTCAACATCTGTCAGTTGAAAACTCATTTTAACTTTCTCCTTTCAGAAAGCAAGTGCTCTACCGCTGAGCTATATCCGCACTGATTTGCTGGAGCAGGTGATGGGGCTCGAACCCATGACCTCCGCCTTACCAAGGCGGCGCTCTACCGACTGAAGCTACACCTGCATTGTCAAGATAAATTATACTATATTTATATTCTTTCGTCAAGTCAATATGCTTTACTATCAAATTAGCTAAAATAAATAGGTAGCTGAAAAAATCTAAAAATTTTAAGACATTACATCTCAAAATTAAAACCTATAGAAACTTAATTTCAACTTATTAATCACTTTTTCATGATATAATTTGATACAAGAAAGATTTAAATTTAGTATTTAGGTGGGCAGCGGGGCGAAGGAGAGTTATAAAACTATAATGGAGGTTTTAACGATGACAGAATTTTTATTGCAAAACACACACGGTAGTCACTTTTACATGAAAACACCTTCTGGTCATGATATTCATGTAGACGCAGATCCAGAGAACCTTGGTTATGACTCGGCTGCAAGGCCCATGGAGTACTTAATCGCTGGTTTAGGCGGATGTACGGGAATAGATGTAGTAACGATTTTGGACAAAATGAAAGTAAAGTACGATGCCTTGAACTTGAGAATATTAGCAGAAAGAAGTGAGGAGCATCCCAAAAAATACACGAAGATTCATATAATTTACGAATTCAAGGGAAAAGATCTACCCATGGATAGATTACAAAGAGCTGCTCAACTTTCACAAGAGAAATATTGTGGAGCAACCGCCACATTTAGAGGTTCCACAGAGATGACCTATGAAGTAAAGATTATTGAGTAAATATAAGAACAATAATCGATAGGAGGAGTAAAATGGCTGACCTAAAGGAAAGGAAAGATAAGGCTTCTAAAAAACTCGAAAATATTGATAACGTTATTATGGTTATGAGCGGTAAAGGAGGAGTTGGAAAAACCACTGTTGCGGTGAATTTAGCGGTTGCTCTGGCTCTAGAGGGTCGAAAAGTAGGGCTTTTGGATATTGATTTACATGGTCCTGATGTAGTAAGAATGTTGGGGGGGAGAGAAGCCAAAGTTTCTGCTGTTGGAGGAGAAATACTACCCCCTGAAGTACACGGAATAAAAGTTATTTCTATTTCCCAATTTTTAGATAGCGACAATGAGGCTATTATCTGGAGAGGTCCTTTAAAAACAGGTGCTATAATGCAATTTATTGGTGATGTTGCTTGGGGTAAATTAGACTATCTAATTATCGATGCACCTCCAGGTACGGGAGATGAACCTTTAACAGTTTTCCAAAACGTGGAAAAGATAAAGGGTTCTTTGATCGTTACTTCACCTTCTGTCGTTTCCCAAGACGACGTAGAAAGGGCTATTAATTTTGTGAAAAAAATGGATAAGCAAATTATCGGTATAGTTGAAAATATGTCTTATTTTATCTGCCCAAATTGTAAAACTAAACATTACATTTTTGGTGAAAACGGCGGAAAATCTTTAGCAGAAAAATACAATTTAGAATTACTTGCACAAATTCCTTTGGATTCAACTGTCAGGGAAAACATGGATGCAGGTAAACCCGTTGCTTATTTCGGAACTCCAGAAGTAACAAATGTCTACGTTAACTTGGCAAAAAGGGTAATAGAAAAAGTAGAAACAATTAGTTAATAAGGTAGAAGATCGCTATCTCGAATCTGTTAACTTTTTTCATTGATAGGGGGGTTACTTTCATGAAGAAAGCATTATTCGTTGTCATGATACTTACTTTTGCTGTTGTTTCTTTTTCTGTTAGCACTACGTTTTTATACTCAAAAGAAGCAACTTCTGTTTATTTAGTTGCCAGTTTTAACAACTTTCAACCTATTCCTATGGACAAAAGCTTCACGGGACTGTGGCGTTATAACGTTGATTTAGAACCTGGCAAATACCTGTATAAATTCATCGTAGATGGAAAAAGAACGATAGATTTTTCAAACGAGGATATAGAAACCTATAACGGTGAAATCTTCAATGTACGCACCGTTCAGGAATCGTTTGTCTTGCCAAAAGTTGGAGACGGCTCAATTAAAAAGGTTTATTTCGATAACGAAAGAAGATATATAAATCCGGTTCAAAAGGGCGAAATATATCTTTCAATAGAATTCGAAAAAAATGATGTTGAAGACGTTGAACTACAAGCCAACGCATCCTCCATACAAAAATCTGTAATAGAATCAAGCAACACCGTCATTTATAGGTTCCACGTATTTACCGAAGCTGAAGTTTTAAAGTATAGATTTTTGATCTACGACAGCGAAGAAATAATATACGGTTTCAACGGAACAGAAGAGTTTTTTGAATTCGACTTTAATCATCCTATAATTTCATATTTTGATATACCAGAATGGTCTAAAGGAAGGATCTATTATCAAATATTTCCTGATAGATTCAGAAATGGTGATACTTCCAATGATCCACAAGGAACCTACAGTTGGAACGGTCCACATAATAGAAATTCTCTTTCTTTTGGTTTTTATGGTGGAGATCTGCAAGGGGTCATTGACTCAATTGATCATTTAGAATACATTGGTGTGGAAGCCATCTACTTCAACCCCATTTTTGAAGCTCAGACTCCCCATAAATACGATACAACAAATTATTTAAAAATTGATGATTCTTTTGGAGACGAAGAAGTCTTTTCTAATATGCTAGAAGCGTTACATGAGTCAGATATCAAAGTAATCTTAGATGGTGTATTCAATCATACAGGAACAGAATTCTTCGCGATGAAAGAAAACTTTCTCAAACAAGAAGAATCCGATTATTTGGACTGGTATTATATCAAATCATTCCCCATCAAAAAATCTACAGAAAGTTACGAAGGTTGGCATGGATACGCTGATCTTCCACAATTAAACAATGAAAATCCTGAGGTGAAGGCATACATAAATCAGGTAATTGGTAAATGGATGAGTTTTGGTATAGATGGTTGGAGAATGGATGCGGTTGATCAACTCCCTGAAACTTATTGGTCAGCTCTTTACGAAAACATTAAAAACATAAACCAAGAAGCCCTAGTTGTGGGAGAATTTTGGAGAGATGCCACTTCTTATTTTGAAGATCCAAGTTTCGACTCGGTTATGAATTACATCTTCAGAGATGCGGCTATT
>JAALLQ010000327.1_pt1 | contig 12182 bp, 10 predicted proteins | sample 7245921 | NCBI WGS metagenome assembly JAALLQ01 (sample SAMN13049200, study PRJNA578106) | oil field metagenome | isolation source: filtered produced water from oil reservoir B7 | place: USA:offshore Texas | collected 2016 | reverse complement strand
GCCATACTTGGCGGCTTGTGCCCGGTCGACGTCTACGGTCCACTCAATCCCCGGTACCTGACGATCATCTTCGATGTCGACAAAGCCGCCGAGGGCATCCATGCCACGACGGACATGCGCCACAGCAGGGGCCAATAGTCCCGAATCACGGCTAGACAGTTCTAAGGCAAGGGGGCGTCCAACCGGAGGACCAGACTCCTGTTCTCGAATTTCAACGGAGATCCCGTACACATCCGCCACGCTTTGCCGGATATCGCGGAAAACGTCCGCTGCGGGGCGGCGGTCTTGCCAGTCCTTGAACTCCAGAGAAATCGAGCCGATGACATCTTCGGCGAGGTCGCGCCCGGATACATCACCGGCACGGGCATAGACTGTGTCAAATTCATTGCTGAACTTGAGGACACGGTCTTCCACTTGGCGGACGATTTGGTCGCGTTCGTTCACCGACATGTTGCCGCGGGCATGAATGTAGACCTGCGCTTGTTCCGGTTCGATGTTGGGGAAAAATTCGACGCCTTTGCCAAAGGCTCCATAGAGAACCTGACTGGCGACCAGGAGGCCAAACGTCCCCAGCACGACTTTGCCCGGATGCGCCAATGCCCGGTCCAAAAATTTGGTGTAGCGACCCGTCCAGCCATCCAATGCGGTCAGATCGCCACTTTCACTGACGGACATGGCTTTCAAGGCGGCATCATCATAGGTGCCGGGTTTGCCAATCAAGGCACCAAGAGTCGGGACGAAAATCAAAGCCATCAACAAAGAGGCCGACAAAGTCATCAACAGAGTAATCGGCAGGTATTTCATGAACTCGCCGACGATACCGCTCCAAAATGCCAATGGCAGGAATGCGGCAAGGGTCGTAGCGGTGGAGGCGATCACCGGCCATGCCATGTACTGGGCGGCTTGTATGTAGGCACGATTACGGGGAATGCCTTCGGACATTTTGCGGTCAGCATATTCCACAACAATAATCGCACCGTCCACCAGCATGCCGGTGGCGAGAATCAGGGCGAACAACACCACCATATTGATGCTGAAGCCAAGGGCATACAGAACCAGAATCCCCATCAGGAATGATCCGGGGATCGCCAACCCGACCAGCAAGCCAGAGCGTCCACCAAGGGCTGCGACCACAACAATCATCACCAAGACAATGGCCGCAATGACGTTGTTTTGCAGGTCCGATAGCATGGTGCGGATGTCTTCGGATTGGTCTTGGGAAAATGATGCGGCGATGGTTTCCGGCCAGAATGCCTGTTCTTCGGAGACAAGTTGGCGGATTTCATCGGTGGTATCGATGATGTTTTCGCCAACCCGCTTGGAGATTTCCAGCGTGATTGCCCGATCCCCGTTGACGCGGGCGAAACTGGTCGGGTCTTTAAAGGTTTTTTGCACCGTGGCAATGTCGGACAAGCGGATAACGGCGTCCCCGTTTGCCTTAATCGGTAGGTCCATGATCTCTTTGACGGTTTCAATCAGTCCCGGAACCTTGATTGAAAAGCGACCTTTGCCGGTGTCTAATGTGCCGGCGGCAACCAGCTTATTGGATCGGGACAGGAAGCTGACCACGTCTGTTGCGACAAGGTTATAGCTTTCGATCTTGGCTGGATCGATGACGATATCCACCTGTTCTTCGCGATCACCACCAACGTTGACTTCCAAAACCGCCGGGATGCCTTCGATTTTGTCTTTCAAGTCGCGGGCGGTGGTGAGCAAGGCTCGTTCAGGAACCGGGCCGGACAGTGTGACCACAAGGATCGGGAACAAGCTGACGTTGACTTCGTGAATGCCGGGTTCGTCACTGTCCGTCGGCAGTTCGGATTTGGCAATGTCCACTTCTGCGCGCACATCGTCCAAGGCCTTGTCGGCATCGAAGCCTGCGTTGAATTCAAGGATAACGTTGGCACCACCCTCAAAGGCAGTGGCGCGCATTTCCTTGATGCCTTCGATGGAGCGCAACTGTTGTTCCATGGGGCGGATCAACATGCGCTCCGCATCCTCGGGCGAGATACCCGAGTGCGTGATGGAAACGTAAATAATTGGGATGTTGACGTCCGGTGCGGCTTCCTTGGATACGGTCAGGAACGCATACATTCCGGCAATCAATGTCAGGGCAAGGCAGAACAGAACGGTTCGGGTTCGCCCGATGGCAGCGTGAATGAAGGTGATCAAGTGGCTGCCCCTTGTGTCGCGCCACGGTTATGTTTCAGGATGGTATCTGGGGTCGGTGTGACTTCTTGTCCCGGTATGACATAGTCCTGACCAACCGTGATCAGGCGCACTTTATCTGGCAAATTGCCGACCCACAGCCCTTTATCGTCTTCGCGAACCAACGTAATCGGGTAAAAGTGTACGGTATTTGCCTCATCAATCGCGTGGATGCCGATCTGTCCGCGTTCCGATAAGGTCAGTGATGCCGGGGAGATCAGGTGTGCCTTGGTTTCCCCCAGAGGCAGGTCAACTTGCACGGTGATACCGTCACCATACGTCAGGTCCGGGTTGGGCAGTTCGATCTTGACCTTAAATGTTCGGGTTGCCGTCTCGCTGGATGCTGCGGTGTAGGTGATAATGCCCGAATGCTCTTTGCCATCGGGAGTGGTCAGTGTGGCTACGGTTCCGGTTTGAACTTTATGAATCCGATCCTCGGTCAGTTGGACTTCCACATCCAGCGGGTCAAGATCAACCAGCGTGCCGATGGAGCCCCCAACGGCAAGGTAATCACCGACATCCACAGTTCGCGAGTCAAAGATACCATCGAATGCAGCCTTAATTTCCGTGTGCGCCAAGTCCAGCTTAGCGGCAGCAAGTTCGGCGGCGGCCGTGTCACGATTGGCCTTTGCTTCGGCAAGATTGACGCGAGAGGTAAAGGCCTTATCGGACAGTTTTCGGGCTGCGGAGTATTCGATCTGACGTTGGGACAATACGGATTGTGCCCGTTGTAGTTTTTCCTGCCGATCGTCTTCTGCCAGTTTGATCAGGGTATCCCCGGTTTTGACCCGGCTGCCTCGGTCTTTGACAATGCGATGAACCCGGCTTGCGGTTTCTGCTTTGATGTCGATTTTTCGGTGGGCGATGCTGCTGCCGGTCAGTTGGACCTGTGCGGTTACGGCTTGCGCAACCGAATCTACATAACTGACCCGCATATGATCAGATGGGGATGCAGAGTTCTGTTTTGTCGCATCGGTTTTTCCATCAGATGGAATGACAATACCGGAAACAATCCAGACAACACAAACTCCAAGGATAATCGCAGCTGTGCGATATGATCCTTTCAGGCGCATGGCTTCCCCAATTCAGCAATTTAAGATGTCATCAGGCAAAGGATAGGTGAACCCAACCGTAAGAACAAGCAACTCTCCAGAGGAAATACACTTTATTACATAAAATTTGATGGGGACTCTTAAAGATATGTTGACCTTGAAATGCGTCTCCGTAAAGTAGGGGTGTCTCCGAATGCCATCGCGGGAGAGAATGTGGTGCTGGCTCCCTCAGTACCGTATCGCCGAAGGAGCAACCGCCCCCGGAAACTCTCAGGCAAAGAGAACCGCGAAGGACATGGAGGCCTCTGGAAAGTAGGGATATGACACCCGTCACATCCCTCACCGAAGATGTAAGCCGCGTATGGATTGTTGCCCCATTCCCGGCGAATCTTTCAGGTTCCGAAGACAGAGGGGGGCCAACGGCTGCATGTGCTGCGGCCTTTTGGCTGTTTCGTATGGTGCGCATGTCTCTGGTGTGCGGGCCGGTCGACCTCCGTAAAGGGACCTGTTATGGGCGCAACAACTTCTGAGACTCTTCTGACCACCCCTTTGGATGCTTTGCATCGTGAATACGGCGCACGCATGGTGCCGTTTGCCGGGTATGCTATGCCGGTACAATACACTGGGATTTTGCACGAACATACCCACTGCCGCACCAAAGCCGGGCTGTTTGATGTGTCCCACATGGGGCAATGCACGGTTCATCATCCCGACGGATTCGAAGCCGCAGCGCAGGCGTTTGAAGTCATTGTTCCGGGCAATATTATGGCCCTGAAAGATGGCGCAATCCGCTACACCCTGTTTACCAATGCCGAAGGCGGTATTCTGGATGATTTGATGGTGACCCATGCCGGTGACCATATCTATGCCGTGGTGAATGCCGCCTGTAAGGATGCGGACTATGCCCATATGCAGGCCAATCTCAAAGATTGCGAACTGCGGGTCATGGAAGATCGCGCACTTTTGGCTCTGCAAGGCCCGATGGCTGGGGATGTTCTGGCCCGCCTGTGCCCGGAAAGTGCCGATATGGTGTTCATGACCGCCAAAGAATTGACGGTTGCAGGTGTGACGGTTTGGGCGTCCCGTTCCGGTTACACTGGTGAAGATGGATTTGAAATTTCCGTTCCGGCTGATCAAGCAGAGGTATTTGCCCGCGCATTGTTGGCTGAGGACGAAGTGGAATTCTGTGGACTTGGTGCGCGTGACAGCCTGCGGCTTGAAGCAGGGCTGTGTCTGTACGGGTCTGACATTGATACAACGACCTCTCCGATTGAAGCCAACCTGAACTGGGTTATCGGCAAACGTCGCCGCGAAGAAGGGGGCTTCCCCGGTGCGGATGTCATCCTTGGGCATCTGAACACAGGGGCACCACGGAAACGTATCGGTTTGCGGTTTGAAGGACGGCAACCGGTTCGCGCACATACTCCGATTGTCGATCTGGAAGGAAATGCCATTGGTGAAGTGACCTCCGGCGGCTTTGGCCCGACGGTGGAGGCTCCGGTCGCCATGGGATACGTGGTTACTGAATTTGCTGCGGAAGGCACGAAGGTGGGTTGTGTCGTGCGTGGCAAGACTATTCCTGCGGAAGTGGCGGCCATGCCGTTCACCAAGCACCGTTATAAGAAAGCTTAACCAAAAGCACAGGGGACCCCGCAAAGGGGGTAGAAACATGGCTAAAATTTATTTCTCCGAAGACCACGAATGGATCATGGTCGAAGGTGATGTGGGGACCGTCGGCATTACCAACTATGCTCAGGAACAATTGGGCGATGTGGTGTATGTGGATCTGCCGGAAGTCGGTGCGGAAGTTGAACACGGCGAAGACATTGCTGTGGTGGAATCCGTGAAGGCCGCCAGCGAAGTGTATGCTCCGGTTTCCGGTGAAATCGTTGAAATCAACGAAGAGCTGGCAGATGCACCCGGTATGGTCAACGAACATGCCGAAGGGGACGGCTGGTTCTTTAAAATCAAATTGTCAGAACCGTCCGAATTGGATGAGTTGATGAACCTGACCGATTACACCAAATTCATCGAGGGTCTGGCCTGATGCGTTATTTGCCGCTCAGTGCCGAAGACCGGGCAGAAATGCTTAAGGTCATCGGTGCCGGGTCGGTTGAAGAGCTGTTTCGCGATATTCCGCAGGATGTGCGGGATGCGGCAACCTTTGACTTGCCCGATGTTCAAGGGGAAATGGAAGTCGAACAGACCTTCCATGATCTGGCCTTGCAAAATCTCAGCCCGGCTTGTGCCGCCAGCTTCCTTGGCGCTGGAGCATATCGTCACCATGCCCCGGCTGCAGTCGATGCATTGATCCAGCGTGCAGAGTTTTTGACATCGTATACCCCGTACCAGCCGGAAATTTCCCAAGGTACGTTGCAGGCAATGTTTGAATTCCAAACGCAGGTCTGCATGCTGACCGGGATGGAAGTTGCCAATGCGTCCTTGTATGACGGTGCAACGGCCTGTGCTGAAGCCGCATTAATGGCCTGCCGCGTGACCCGCCGGAAGACTGTCTTGGTTTCCGGCAGTGTCCATCCGCACTATACTGAAGTCACCAAAACCCAATTGGGCTTTACGGGCATGGGGTGTGAGGTTTTGCCACCCAACGCCATGGACCTTGAAGACCTGATCGGTCGAGTATCTGCGGATTTGGCATGTATTATCGTGCAAACGCCCAGCTTCTTTGGACATGTCAAAGACTTCACCGCGTTGGCAAGCCAATGCCATGAACATGGCGTATTGCTGGTGGTTGCAGTGTCTGAAGTTGTCTCTCTTGGTGCGCTGAAAGCCCCGGGTGAGATGGGTGCGGATATTGTGATTGCTGATGGTTCGTCCCTAGGTATGCCGCTGTCCTTTGGCGGGCCGGGGCTTGGCCTGATGGCAACCCGAACCAAATACCAGCGCAACATGCCGGGCCGCTTGGTCGGTGAAACTCTGGATGCGGACGGGCAGCGTGGCTACGTATTGACCCTGTCAACCCGTGAGCAGCATATCCGCCGGGAAAAGGCTACCTCCAACATCTGCACAAACTCTGGTTTGTGTGCGACAGCATTTGCCATTCATTTGGCGATGTTGGGCGAGGCCGGCTTTACCAAGCTTGCCAAAATCAACCACCGGGCAGCCGTGACCACGGCGAAGGCAATTGCCAAGGTTCCGGGTGTGAAGCTGTTGAACCAATCCTTCTTCAACGAGTTTGCCATCAAGGTCGGCAAACCGGGGGCTGAAGTGGTCGAAGCTTTGGTGGATCGCGGCGTTATGGGCGGTGTTCCTGTGTCCCGTTTGTATCCGACCTATCCCGAACTGTATGATGTAATTCTGGTGGCGGTGACGGAAACCAATACGGACGGCGATATCGAGGCTTTGGTCTCGGCTCTGACGGAGGTCCTGCAATGAGCGCATTTACCAATTCCGCGCACAAGGGGCTGATGATGGAAGAGCCTCTGCTGTTTGAACAAGGTTCAGCGGAAATGACGGCGGTTGATCTGCCGGAACCGCGTGAGGCTGAGGACATGTTGGGTGGCTGTGCCCGTGAAGGCCGGATCGGTTTGCCCGGTTTGGCTGAACCACAAGTGGTGCGTCATTACACACGTCTGTCCCAGAAGAATTACAGTGTTGATGCCGGGTTCTATCCGCTTGGTTCCTGCACCATGAAATACAATCCGCGCCTGAATGAAAAAATGGCTCGGACACCGGGGCTGGGGGATTTGCATCCCATGCAACCGATTTCCACGGTGCAGGGGGCTTTGCAGGCTCTTGATATGTTTGCCGAATGGGTGATGGAACTGACCGGAATGGCGGGGATTGCCCTGTCTCCGGCGGCAGGCGCGCACGGCGAATTGTGTGGCATGATGACTATTCGTGCGGCACATGAGGATCGTGGCAACCCGCGTAAATATATTTTGGTGCCGGAATCTGCCCATGGCACCAACCCGGCAACGGCGGTGCAGTGTGGCTATAAAACCGTCAGCATTCCGGCATTGGACTGCGGACGGGTTGATCTGGACGCCTTGCAGGAAAAACTGAATAGTGATATCGGGCCGGAAATCGCCGGGATCATGATCACCAACCCCAATACCTGTGGGTTGTTTGAAAGTGAAATCCGCGAAATTTCCAAAATGGTTCATGCCATTGGCGGCTATGTCTATATGGACGGCGCAAACTACAACGCCATCGTTGGTCGTGTGAAAATCGCCGACCTTGGTGTTGATGCCATGCATATCAACGTTCACAAGTCCTTCTCAACACCCCATGGCGGCGGTGGCCCCGGTTCCGGCCCGACAGTATTGTCCGAGGCTATTGCCAAATTCGCTCCATTGCCGTTCGTGCGTCGCCACGAAGATGGGTTCGAGTTGGTGGAACATGCGGTTCAGGCCGGGGAAGACTACAAGCCGTTTGGTCGGATGAAGGGTTTCCACGGTCAGTTTGGCGTCTTGCTGCGTGGCTTGGCGTACCTGATGAGCATGGGTGCGGACGGTATTCGCATGGCATCTGGTGATGCGGTGTTGAATGCTAACTATGTGCTGGCCCGCCTGAAGGATACGCTGTCCGCTCCGTTCGAGGGGCCGTGCATGCACGAAGCTTTGTTCGATGATTCCTTCCTGAAAGGGACTGGTGTCACAACATTGGACATTGCCAAGGCTTTGATTGATGAAGGCTATCACCCGATGACCGTGTACTTCCCGCTGGTGGTGCATGGCGCAATGTTGATTGAGCCGACAGAAACCGAGAGCAAAGCAACCTTGGATGCATTTATTGACACCATGCTGAAATTGGCAGAGCAAGCCAAAGCTGGTGCGGTTGATGCCTTCCATGCGGCCCCGGTACACACTCCGCGTCGCCGTCTGGATGAAACACTGGCTGCACGGAATCCGGTGTTGCGCTGGAAACCGGCGGACGCCTAGGGTTTGCTGAACCGATAGACAACGAAAAGATCTGCCGTCGATAGGCGGTCCAGATTGACAACAAAACCCCGTCCTGTTTGGCGGGGTTTTACGTTGTTTCTTAGTCTTGCCTTAACCGTGAAGAGACAGCCTGAGTGATGGTTTAGACGTTCTTCTTACAGAAGTACCAATCCACATAATCATGGCCCTGATGTTCCCGAGCCATGGCGTCGGCAACGGTTTTCGGCGGTGGAACGATGACCTTATCACCCGGTTGCCAGCTTTCCGGGGTTGCAATGCCGAAGTTGTCTGAGGCCTGCATAGCGTCCAATATCCGCAGGAATTCTGCCACGGTCCGACCATTGGTCATCGGGTAGTACATCATGGACCGTAGAAGTCCCTTGGGATCAATAAAGAATGTAGCGCGAACGGCTGAAGTATCCGAGGCTCCCGGCTGAATCATGCCATAGCTTTTGGCAACCTGCATGGACAGGTCGGCAATGATCGGAAACTTCACATCGACGCCAAATTTTTCCTTGATATTGCGGACCCATGCAATGTGCGAGAACGTGGAATCAATGGACAGTCCCAGAAGTTCACAATTCCGTTCAGCGAAGGCGTCCTGTTGCTTGGCGAAAGCCATGAATTCCGTTGTGCATACGGGGGTGAAATCAGCCGGGTGCGAAAACAGAATCAGCCATTTGCCTTCATAATCGTCCAGACACTTTTCACCGTGGGTGGTTTCGGCCCGGAAGAATGGCGCAGGCTCGTTCAGGCGCGGCATCATCATGTCCACTGCGGAAGTTTGTTCAGTCATCTCTCTGGTCCTTAATGTCGGGAGGAAAGTGTTCTTGAAAACAAAGATACCCGTAAAGACATATTCCGCAATCTGACAATATCAATGGTTGTGATTGATTAATTCTATGTAAAAGAGAGTCCTAATGTGTTTCGCAATCAATTGATGTTTATCAGTAAAAATCCCCCGTGAGGCCACGGGGGATACAAAGATGCAAGGATAAATCGGCCTTAGATCAGGAAGCGCACGCGGATGGTGCCGTCGATGGCTTCAAGTTGGCGGCGTACGCCTTGACCCGGTTTGATGTCTGCTTCTACGTCCACAACAACATAGCCAGTTTCGCCATCTGTACGCAGATATTGCCCGGAAATGTTGATGCCTTGACCGGAGAAAATATCGTTGATCTTCGACAGAACCCCGGGAACGTTGCGGTGGATATGCATGAAGCGTGTGGCCTCGCCCTGTTTGGGCAGGGCAACTTCGACAAAGTTGACTGCGCCTTGGGTGGAACCATTGTCAGAATAGGTGATGAGCTTATCTGCAACTTCCGCACCGATGTTGGCTTGGGCTTCCTGCGTGGATCCCCCGACATGTGGGGTCAGAATTACGTTCGGCAGTCCGCGCAAAGGCGAAACGAATTCTTCGGCTGCATCTGCGGGTTCTTTCGGGAACACGTCTACGGCTGCACCTTTCACCTTGCCGGATTTAAGGGCGGCAGTCAGGGCGTCAATATCCACAACTGTGCCTCTGGACGCATTCAGAAATACGGTTCCATCCCGCATGCGGGCAAATTCATTTGCGCCGATCATGTTTTTGGTCTGGTCTGTCTGCGGTACATGCAGGGTTACGATGTCGGATGTGGACAACAACTCATCAAGGCTTTGGCAAGGGGTCGCGTTGCCCAGTGCCAGCTTATTGATAATATCGTAATACTGCACCCGCATTCCCATGGATTCCGCAATGATCGACAGTTGGGAACCAATGTGCCCATAGCCAATGATGCCAAGGGTTTTGCCGCGAACTTCATGGCTCCCGGCGGCGGTTTTCAGCCAGCGACCTTCATGGGCGGCTGTGGATTTTTCAGGAATGCCACGGGCAAGTATGATCATTTCGCCAAGAACCAGTTCCGCCACAGAACGTGTATTGGAATACGGAGCGTTGAAAACCGGGACGCCCTTCAGTTTGGCGGCTTTTAGGTCGACTTGGTTGGTGCCGATGCAAAAACAACCGATAGCCACAAGTTTCGGTGCGGCGTCGAGGACATCTGCGGTCAGCTTGGTTCGGGACCGGATGCCAATAATATGGGCATCGGCAATGGCGTGTTTTAGGTCATCGCCATCCAGTGCGCCGGGGTAGGTCGCGATGTTGGTGTATCCCGCCACGTTTAGGGCGTGGATCGCGTTATCGTGAATGCCCTCAAACAGGACGATTTTGATTTTGTCTTTGGGAAGGGAGAGCGGTATTGCAGAACGGTCCACGAGAGTACTCCAGCGCAAGTCAAATCCAGTATCGCGGGTCAAATATTCGGCCAGCAGATCAAAAGCATATGCGTTTGTGGCCTTTCACGCTAGTTGCCATTTTACACTTCCTGTCCTCAATTATCGGGGCAGGGTGTTTTTTTTGGAGGTAACGCGCATAAATAGAATAGTGAGCCTAGTATTGTTATTTAAGAGTTGGCACGCCATAGTATGTTTCGTCGCGGTTTGAGGGGGCTGATTATGTGACCAAAAGGAGGCCCGGTTGCCATTTCAATTCAATAATACGGTCCTGATAGTAGAACCCCATAAGTCAATGGTGGTGATTGTGCGCAATATTCTGCGGCAAGTTGGTGTATCTGATGTTCTGGATGCCAGAGACGGCAGCCGTGCGCTTGATGTCATGGCAGAGGCGCGAGTCGACTTTATTTTGTCGGAGTGGGATCTTGAACCTATGACTGGACTCCAATTGCTGCGTGAGGTTCGATCCAGAAAGAGTACAATGGGTATTCCGTTTATGTTCATGACATCTCATGCGGATGAAACCAAGATCATGGCCGCCCGCAGTGCGCGGGTCTCCGGTTTTATTGTGAAACCATTTTCCGCAGAAGCGTTGCAAAAACGCATGGTTCGGATTTTGGGTGTCTCTTAACGTTCTCTGCTTTTGTTTCTTTCATGGTCAGGGGCTTGCCCAAAGACCATGTTCCCCGGTATCTTGCTGGTTCTGAATTCCAATATCTCAGGACCCGCCATGACTGAAACCGTGAAAAGCCGCCTTGAAGCCCTTGGCATTGAGTTGCCAGAATCCGCCGCCCCTGTTGCCAATTACGTCAGCCACATGGTTGTCGATGGTTGGGTGTACCTGTCCGGTCAATTGCCGATGACGGCAAGTGGTTTGTCCTGTACCGGGCACTTGGGGGGCAATGTGGATGTGAGTGCAGGAATTGCGGCTGCTCGACTTGCCGGTTTGCAGGTGATTGCCAAGCTGCGTGATGCATGTGAAGGGGATTTGGACCGGATTGCCCAAATTGTCCGTCTGGATGTATTCGTGGCTTCAACCCCGGACTTTACGGAACAGCCGAAGGTGGCAAACGGGGTGTCTGATTTGATGGTGGATGTGTTCGGGGAAGCCGGGCGGCATACGCGCAATGCCGTTGGCGTGGCGGCTTTGCCATTAAATGCCCCAGTGGAAGTCGGGTGTATCGCCCGCCTTAAGCCCTGACCGATTGCCTGTGATGCGGCGCATGGACTGTTGCTCTGCTGCGTTGCAGATTGTATTTGCATCGGGGCTGCATAGTTTCCGGTGTGGTTGATCCATTAATATATTGATGAAAAGTACGTTCGTTCATGTCCGACATGTTCTCTGATCCTTCAGTCGCCAATTCCGAAGCCTATACCGCGAAAGATATCGAGGTTCTGGAGGGACTGGAACCTGTTCGCCGCAGGCCGGGTATGTACATTGGCGGCACGGATGAGCGCGCCATGCATCACCTGATGGCGGAGATTCTAGATAATGCCATGGATGAAGCCGTGGCTGGGCATGCATCTACCATTGATGTGGAGCTTGGTTCCGACGGAGCATTGACCATCCGCGATAATGGTCGGGGTATCCCGGTCGATCCGCACCCCAAGCACCCGGATAAATCTGCCCTTGAAGTGATTATGACCACATTGCACTCCGGCGGTAAATTTGGCGGCAGCGCGTATAAAGTATCCGGTGGTCTGCACGGGGTGGGGATTTCAGTTGTGAATGCCCTGTCTTCATCTTTGG
>JAALLQ010000353.1_pt1 | contig 12246 bp, 7 predicted proteins | sample 7245921 | NCBI WGS metagenome assembly JAALLQ01 (sample SAMN13049200, study PRJNA578106) | oil field metagenome | isolation source: filtered produced water from oil reservoir B7 | place: USA:offshore Texas | collected 2016 | reverse complement strand
CCCATGGACGACTCCATGAGCGCAATATTCGATGCGGTAAAAGATGCTGCTTTAATAATGAAGTATGGGGGAGGAGTAGGATACGACTTCTCTGTTTTACGTCCAAAAGGTTCTTCTATCGCAGGAACAGGGGGAAAATCCTCCGGACCCATTAGTTTCATGCATGTTTTCAACACAGCGGCCTCCACGATAGAACAGGGGGGTGCAAGACGGGCTGCACAAATGGCTGTATTAAGGTATGATCATCCCGATGTCTTTGACTTCATCAATTCTAAAAAGGGCAACAAAGGGAACAATGTCTTGAATTATTTCAACATTTCAGTAAACATTGACAACCCAAAAGAATTCAAAAAAATGCTCAAAGAAGATGGAGATCTCACATTAGAACATCCCGCATCATCCATAAAAAAGACTATAAAGGCAAATGACCTAATGAACAAAATGGTAGAAAACGCATGGAAAACAGGAGACCCTGGAATGCTCTTCCTCGGCAGACACAATCAACACTACGCAATGAGTGAGCACACCCCAGTAACCGCCACAAACCCATGTGGAGAAGAACCCCTACCACCCTTTGGGAGTTGTAATCTCGGATCTATAGACGTTGCAAAAATAGTGGAAGACATAGATTTAGGAAATCCAAACTCAGAGGATGTTTCAGAATTCCAGGAAATAGTATATTGGGCTGTTAGATTTTTAGATGACGTCATAGAATCAAACATCTACCCTCTTAAAGAAATTGAAGAAATATCGAAAAAGCAAAGATTTATTGGATTAGGAATGATGGGATTAGCTGATGCCTTATACAAAAAAGAGCTACCCTACAACTCAGAACAAGCCAGAAAGTTCATGGCAAAATTAACCGCTGAATTAGCTTATTTCTCTCATGTTGCAAGTACTGAATTAGCCAAAGAAAGGGGCAATTTTCCAGACTTTCAACGATCAAAATATCCCAACGGTTTCATACCATTTCCCATGTTAGATGACGAAATAGACGAAGATCTAAAAGTATGGAATGAAAAAATACGCCAACATTTTCAAGACGAAGCCATAAAATACAAAAGAAATGTACAAACGAACACCATAGCTCCAACAGGTTCAATATCTAACTTGGCAGATACATCAAGTGGAATAGAGCCAAACTTCTTGCTATCCTACGTAAGATACATGACCAACAAAGAAGGAGACAGAGTGCCTCTGTCTTATATAAATCCAATATTAATGGAAAAAATAGGAACCAACATGACAGAAGAGTTAAAAGCAGAAATCATTGAAAAAGGAAGCATTCAAAATATAGACAGTATACCAAACGAAATCAAAAAAATATTTGTAACCTCAATGGATATACCGCCAAAAGATCATTTATTAGCTCAACATGTAATTCAAAGTTATCTTGATGCTTCATGTTCTAAAACTATAAATATGCCCAAATCTTCAACTATAGAAGACGTTAAAGCTATCTATCTACAAGCATTAGAATTAAACCTAAAAGGATTGACTATTTACAGAGATGGAAGCCTCGAAACCCAAGTTCTAACCTCAGCATCCCAAGAAGAAAAAGAAACATCCGGAACACAAGGCAAAAACGTTACCTTCTTTGTGTTGGACGAAAAGCACAAACTAAGGGCAAGGCCAAGAAAAGAAACCTTACGAAGCGTCACAAGAAAGTTCAAACATGACACCGGAACGGTATACGTCACCGTCTCTTTCGATGATGCTGGAGAAGCGGTAGAAATCTTTCTATCAGATGGCACAGAAAGGGCAGAGGTTATTGGGAGATTATCTTCTATAGCTTTAAGAGCAGGCGTCTCAACAGACGAAATAGTTGAGCAATTAAAAAAAGTTAAAGGAACTTATTGTAAAGGATTGGCACAGGAAATAAGCAAAGCCCTCAACGATTTCAACCAGTTATGGGGATCTCAAATAGAAGATTATGAAGTAATAAGAACTGGCACTCCTAAAACCAGGGAAGAAGTAGAAAAATTCGTGTATGCCAACGACTTAAAATACGAAAACGGATATTACATAGATTCAGAAGGCAACGCATACTGCCCAAACTGTTTATCTAAAAATACCCTCATAAACGAATCAGGCTGTGTTACCTGCACCACTTGTGGATGGTCGAAGTGTTCATAGTAGTACCAGCCATTCCAGCTTTTTAAAACTTCTTAAATAAAGCATAGCAAATGACGGATGATTCCATATTATATACTATTTTTATTCAAAAGCAAAAAGATGGTATAATAATTACAGTAACCTCAAAAATTGAAGACATGAAAGTAATTTGTAATTCTGAAGAATTATCAATGTGAATTAAATTTAATTATTTGCTTGGACAAGCAAAAAAGAAAATTACTAGGGGGTGTAAGAAAATGAGTAAGCTAAAGAAAGTTTTTCATACTGCAAGCTTCGTCTTAGCTGTTTTCTTAGTTTTATCGTTGACAAATATATCTTTTGCACAAGGAATAGTTTCGTCAGATGTGGTTGGGACTGTTTCTGAAATTGACAAATATGGAAATGTTCATACTGATATCCCAGAAACAACAATCTTCGAATATGATTTTGAAATAGGGGATATGCTATTATTAAAGCTTGATGGAACAAGCGTTATTGCACCTTTTGTTACAACTTATGGCGACGTTGATAGAGGTAATCCACTCGTTAGAACAACAAGTGGACATGTTCAACTTGCAATTAACTATGGGAATTTTGCAAAAACCTATAATTTAGAAATTGGGGATAAAATAACTATCGAACTCAAAGAAAAAGGAGCGTATAAATCAGAACTTGAAATTCGCCATTTAGTTAGAACAGACAACAGGGATGACTATGCAAGTGATGAAATCTTTGCCAACTTTAGAGAAGTTACCATTGGAAATATAGGAGAAGGAAAACTTTATAGATCTTCACACCCATCCATCGATGATCCACGTTCTCCATATGCAAGTAAATTAATGGAAAAAGCGGGAATTAAGACTGTAATTAATTTATCCGATTCACAAGAAGAATTGATGAACAATCTACAGTATTCAAGTTATTACAAGATGATTTATGATCAAGGCAATCTAATAGCTCTTAGCATGGGTGTAGATCCGATGAGTGATGACTTTGCAAAGAAATTAAAAGAAGGGTTACTTTTCATGATTGAAAAGGAACCACCATATTTAGTGCATTGTGTAGAAGGAAAGGATAGAGCAGGTATAACTGTTGCACTTTTAGGAGCAATAATGGATGCTTCAACAGAAGAAATATATAACGATTATGTAAAATCATACGAGAATTATTACAATGTAGAGAAAAGAACGCCAGCCTATGAGGCAGTTGAAAGAATAATTTCGGATTTATTTGTTGAAATGAACGATGGGAATCAAGTTAATGATTTAAATATAAAAGACGTAGCTATCAAATATTTAACAGTAAAAGTAGGATTAACCCAGGAACAAATTTACCAACTACAACAGAAACTAAAATAAAAAAGCAAGGTCAATATAGCCCGCCGTCAAGGCGGGTTTTTTGATTTTTTCGAAAGAGCATCTAAAAAAGTATACTAATTATTAATTTAGGTATTATTGAAGTTTGCCCACAAGTTGACTTATAATTAGTTTTAATCTTTTAATCCTGAGTTTGACAGTTACAAAAACGCAAGAATTATAAAATAGGCATGAATAACTGTAAAAAAGCGTTTTTTGCTTTCTCTGTTTTTCAAAAGTGTCACTACATGCCTTTCTTTTCCTTTGTTTATCAGTGTTTTAGACTTATGCTTTTGCTTTGCTCCTTTCTAATCCTTTAATTTCCTTATTTTGGTCCTGTAGTTTCAATTTCTCTATGAATTCCTCATACGGGGTTACCACTTTTGGAATTGGTATATTAAGTATCTTCAATATCTTCTGAGCTAAAACATTCATGTTAGTTCTAATGGCAAAATGCTGTTCGTTGGTTTTAATATCTATGTATTCCATGTTTTTAATCGCTTCTCTTATCTTTTCGTGTGAGTATTCTATATTGTTTCTCTCAAGTTCTAATTCAAGTGTTCTTTGCATTATGTAAGATACGAAACTCATCACTATGTGTCCCTTTATCCTTTTCTGTGTCCAATGAAATATCGGTCTTGTCTCAAGATAATTCTTTAGTGTTCTGAAACTTTCTTCCACTTTCCACAAGGTATGGTATTGCTCTAATATCTGTTTTGGATTCAACTGTGTGTTTGTTATTATTCCATAGTATCCGTCGTATTTTTCGTCTTTTTCTATCTTTTCGATATCAAGTGTATAATCTACTTCGTTCTTTGTCTTTAAGTACTTTTTTGCACCTCTTTTACTTTTTGATTCTATGTTCCCATCTTTCAACATTTTCTTCGCTTTTTCAATCAATCTAATCCTGTCTTTTCTATCTTTTTCTGCCCTTTCCTTTGAATGTATTATGAGTAATCTTTTGCCCTCGTATTCTATTTCTCTGTATTCAATCCCTTTTGCTATTTCTGTGAATTCCCCATCGAATATATCCACCTTTTTTAACTGTTTTATCGATTTACCTACTATGAATTCGTAATCGGAATTCTCTACTATTTCCATATTGGTTCTACTCATCATCCCCCTATTAGAAACCACTATTACCTTCCCCAACTGATATCTCTTTTTCATAGTCTCTATCGTATCTTTGAATGTATGCCCTTCAAATGTGTTGCCTGGATATATATCAAAACTAACCGGCATTCCTTGAACCCCCTTCGGGGCGTTTCCTTTCCCAACTATCGACATCCCTAAAACCACCTGTGATTCGTTGAACTTCTTATCTTTAGAATACCCCATCTGCAATAACTCATTCGTTTGTTGTGTCTCAAAGGCTAACGTCGTTACATCGTAAAACACTAAATCTACTACAGAATTGAATAAACTTATCCTTTGACTGTACAGATGTTTCTCTAACTCTTCCTTCTTTTGCGCTAACACATCTAGCGTTCTGTACATCCATTGTAAGGCTATCCCTTCTTCGTCTGTTTCTGCCTCATCCATCCTTGAACCCCCTTCGGGGCGTTTCCTTTTGAATCCGTAATAATCTAAGTCGTTGAATATTCCCAACTTACTTTTCGGTTCTATTATTCTGTTCATAACCATTATTTTCAACAAATCTTCCACATCGAACCTTATCTTTTTATCCATCTTTTCAAAGAACTTATCCATCTCATACCTTTCAAACAATCTATCCACTATTACCTTTATCCCATAATTCTTCTTATCGGGTGCTTCCTCAACACTATTCAAATTCACATAACCTTTTATATCATATATCTGTACAAGTTTATAGACAATATTTTCCACTTCTTTTCTACTGATAGTATCGATTCTACCCAAATTAGCGATTATCTTTTGTTTATTCTTACCGTTTTCACGGTAACTTTCTACTATTCTTAAGTATTCTTTCCCTTGATTGTTTTTTACCGTTCTAACATACATCCAAAACATCTCCTGACTTCATAATGTCTTTAATATTATACCATATAACTATTATGAAGTCAAGCAAATAATATAATTAAAAGAGAAAAAAGTGTCACTACATCAAAAAAATTTTTCAAAAAAATAGGTGTTTTATCCCCTCAAACCCGCTTCCTTCCGTTTAATTTACTAAAAAATCGTCTCTCAATTGTCAAACTCAGGAGAAAACATACAAAAGTTTGAACATGGTAAAATTAAGAGAAGAAACACCCCAGAGGGGGTCTAAGGAAATAAATCTTCTTTTGGATAAATTACACAATATTCAACTAACAAAAAGCTAATCAATTTCAAAGACATAAATACTATCTAGCCGTTACCCTATTTCGATGACAATTAATTATGATCTAACATGATTGGTGTTTGGGTTTAAAAAAATAATCCATTACATCAAACCTTTTTACGCAGTCAAGCATTTTTTGTTTTTCTTTATTGCCCTTGGTAAACCTAATTTAACTCCACCTTAATTACCCGCTATTTTCGTGATAGAACCTAAAAAAACATCTGTCGACCTCCAATAAGCTAAAAATCCCAGGGGATCGATAGACAATTGTTAAAAATCACAAGATTTATTCATGTATATTTGAATTAAGTTTTAACAATTTCTCAAAGTTTTGTTTGACAATCGTAATTTTTTATGATATAGTATTTATAACAATCTTATGTTTTTTATTCTACCTATGAGGAATGGAGGGGGTGGAGAGGAATGGAAACACATTCAATGCTGAACCTTCATGAGTTACTGATTATTCTTTTTATGCTACCTATGAGGAATGGAAACCTCTTTTGTATACCCTAAATAGTGAAGAAAGTGCAACTATTTTCTATCCTACCTATAAGGAATGGAAACTAAGAATAGTCCAAATGATGTAGCGAAGCTTTGGGTAGCTTTTTATCCTACCTATAAGGAATGGAAACCTACGTTAGATCCCATAGAACTTCCAGCTATTTCACCTTTTTATCCTACCTATAAGGAATGGAAACTTTTTTCAACTAATTCAGCTTTTTCTTCTGGAAGAACTTTTTATCCTACCTATAAGGAATGGAAACTTATCAAGCCAATGTACATCTATAATGCCTCTAGCAACTTTTTATCCTACCTATAAGGAATGGAAACCTTAATAGTACAAAGATATCTAAAAGTTTATTAAACCCCTTTTTATCCTACCTATAAGGAATGGAAACCTTGTAATAGGCTTCATGTTTTCATCTACAAGCTCCCATCTTTTTATCCTACCTATAAGGAATGGAAACTGTATTTTCCTGATATAGATTCAATGCCTAAATCAACATCTTTTTATTCTACCTATAAGGAATGGAAACTGCGGACGACACACTTGAACAACCAGAAGTTTCTATGCTTTTTATCCTACCTATAAGGAATGGAAACCAAACTTGTTAATAACATTAGAGATATTAGAAAACAAACTTTTTATCCTACCTATAAGGAATGGAAACGCTTAACAGGCAAAGTATCTCTTCACTGCACCAAAGGCTTTTTATCCTACCTATAAGGAATGGAAGATGGGGAGAGGAATGGAGGTTGGAGGATGGATGGGAACAATACAATCATCAACTTCCAGGAATTTCAAGTAGTTCACTTCCACCTTTTAACTAAGCTTTGATGAAGGGAAGGAAGTCAAGCAAAGCTAGCGAATCTAAGCACTTTTTTCTACTTCTTTTGATCTAAAGGATAGAAAATAGGGTAAGGATTTGGACCTCATTGTAGATCATTCTTAAGCTTCTACGAAGTATCCCCTAAATTTTTAATCACACTTTAATTAATGGAAAATAGGAATGAGGCGGATATTGATGTCTCCCCTTTTGCTCTAAATAATGTAAAATGTAGATAAAACAGAAATTACATTATATCCTAACTTGCTGAGGTTCTATACTGTGCAGTCCAACCTTTTAGACAAGCTTTGATGAATGTAAAGTAGAAACGAAAATAATGCCTGCAAATATGAGGTTTATTTCTTTTGGTTTGAAAAGAACGATAAGTAGGGGAAAGGAATGGAAGGTTGGGGGAGGGAAAGAAAAATGTTCTAAGTATTACATTAAAAGAACTAAAAGAGTTATCGAAGTAGTTTGAGTAACCCGATTCTATATTAATGCCAAGTATTTAAACATTAAGTTTGCTCTTAAAATATCACTCCTTTGTTTTGAGTATGGTTAATAAGGAAGGATATTTTTTCTTGAGAGATGCTTTATAAGATATTTTTTGGCTCACTTAGAAAAGTAATAGGGAATTTAAACTCGAGTTAGTTAACTTTACCAATGGCAAAAGGGAACAAAATATTTTGTTGCATAAGAGGAGTTTATAAAAGAATAATTTATTCTTCTAATGATTAAAAAAGTATTTTTCCTTTTGTTTATAAATCATTTTTCTACTTGAATCTTGCGAAAGAGAATCAATTTATTTTTATTATATATAAATTAGTAAAGTATGTTATAATATTTTTATACTTTGTAAATTGAAGATCTTTTATTATTAAAATATTTTACAGAATGAAACTAATACTATTTGTTAGTAATTCTAAAGAGAGAGAAGATAATGCCTGTTAGGGGGGAATACAATGGAGGAATTTAGCGTAACGATCAAACCTTTGACTCCAATATGGACAGGAGATGCTAGTGGAAAGAGTTCTACATTAAGGGAGACTGGCATAATTGGTAGCCTTAGATGGTGGTATGAGGTGTTAATTAGAGGACTGGGAGATTATGCTTGTGATCCGACAAACGAAATTAGTAGTAATAAAAGATGCAAATTAGAACATGACAAATTCAATAAGGCACTAAAATCCGGTAAAACCATGTCAGAAGCATTAAACGAGCAAATCTGTTCAGCTTGTCAACTATTTGGATGTACAGGATGGTCAAGGAAGTTTAAGTTAGAAATTGAAACATTAGAAAAGAGTTATGCCCCGTTCGTTATTGAGGAAATACCTAACGCTCGTTTTCCTTACTTCCTTGGATATTATGATACTAGTGAGAAGGCTAAAGAATATGTCAATAATGGTGGATTAATGGGAAAATATAAATTAAGATTTATTATTGAAGATGCTAACAAGGTTGTCTTGTTAAAAAACTTATTTACATTAGCTTCAAGTTGGGGAATAGGTGCAGGTGTTCAAAAAGGTTTTGGTGTTGTTGATGTTGAGGAGAAATTGGAATTATCTAATACTACTTTTCCTCAACAAGCAGAAAGTGAGTATATAGCCCCTTATACAGTACCTTTACCAAGATTAGATCAATTTTTCTTTTATAAAATACCAATTAATCCCAATTTTATAAACCAGATTTTGAAGTTAATTGGTTCTAGTAGTTACAAATCAATAAAAGATTTAAAAGATAATGAACCGTTGGGAGAAGAAGTATTTTCTTCTTATCCATATCTTCCAACATCACCATGGGTTAGAAACAAAATAAGATCACTATTTCGAGATAAATTTAAAAACAATCAAGTTTTACGACATTTATTAATGGGATTTATATCAAATAAAAATATAAAGCCAATTCATAAAGATTGTTGGGAACATTCCATTGAAAAAGATAAAAAGGATGGGGAAAAATATTATTGTGAAGTTTGCAAAAAAGGAAATATAACGAAAGACCAAATTATCGAGAAAACAGGGTCAAAAATTTTTGTATCTCATATATATAACAAAAATGCATACAAGAATAATCAAGAACCTAAGTGGGAAATGAGAATTTGGGGATGGCTTCCAGAGATTCCTAAAAAGATAAATGTTAGTAGAAAAGAAATTAAGCAGTTATTACAAGTTAAATTCAAAGATGAAGACTTTTGGAAGCAAACTTTTGACTTTATAGAAAATCCTGTTTTGATTGAAAGCATACAGGAAAAATGGGATTTAGATCCCACACTTTTGATAAATAACAGAGGTGTTTTTTATGAATGATGAAATAATTTATGATTATTGTCTTAGTAAGGCAAAGATTTATAAAGATGTTGAACTTGCCCAATTGAAAAAAGAAATTCAGGGCAAGTTAAAGACGGATATAAATATCCAAGATTTTTTTCCTACTGCTGATGACCTAAAAAATCTTCCTCAAAATTCAGTTTTAATAAAAATTTCTTTTACCCTTAAGAAGCCTTATGCAAGTAAAGACGAAGGAGAGTTCCATATAATTGCTGGCAAAATTTTTGAAAACCCTATTGTCAGGGACAAATTAACTGGTTTACCTATGGTTAGACCCTCAACATGGAAGGGGCATTTAAGATATGCTGCTGGGAAGGCGGGATGGGGTGAAGTTGAGAAGAAAAAATTAATCACAAGGCTTTTTGGAAGTGAAACTACTGAAGGTGACGATGAAGAAACATCTAAAGGTAGACTATATTTTTTTCCCACTTTCTTTGAAGAAGAAGTAGAAAAGGATGTAATTACTCCTTTAAAAAGGGATACAAGAACTCCTACTAAAAAGGGACCTATACCTCTTGAAGTAATAAAGCCAGGCAAAAATGGGGATTTTTACCTTTTATATCTTCCATATCCAAAAGGTAAAGATTTCAAAGAAGACGATATTAAAGAGGATTTAGAATTTCTTGCTGAGACCTTAAAATTGATGTTTTACACCTATGGCTTTTCTGCAAAGAAAACATCTGGGTTTGGAATTATAGAACAGCTGCAAGATAAAAATATAGAGATTTATCCTGAGGATAAGAAATCAATTTTCTCAATCTTATGCACCGAAGTAAACAAAACTGTTAACCATGGTGCATACAAATGAGAAAAAAAGGGATCGATCTATTAGCATTTATTATATGCATTGTCGACAGTGATTTAAGGGGTGAGACGAATGTACGTTGATATAATCAAAAGTGCTCAACAAAATATTCTAACTGGGGAGATAGGGGCGTTATTGCATGATATCGGTAAATGTCATCCTAACTTTGTAAAAACTCAATCCAAAGAAAATATTAGAGGATTGCCTCATCATGCCCGAGATATTAATAAATTTTTGGATGATTATTTGGTGCGATACATTAAAGATGAGAAATTCACATTCAAGATTAATAACATAGAGTCAGATGTTTATTCTCTCATTACTAAACATCATGATAAAGATCCTAAAGATCAGTTAGTAAAATCTTTGCAAGCATGTGATCAAAAAGATTCCGCTGACGACAAAGGTATCGTAAGAAGGCAGCAAGGATTAAACAATACATATATCTCTTCTCCTTTTGGGTATCGAAAAGAAATAATCGATCTAATGTGTCTTCAAAAAAGGTTCGATGATTTACAGGATAATTTAAAAGGGTTATTCAAAAATTATATTTCTGATGAGCTTGATTTATCTTGTTTTAGAAAAGGATTGTTAAATAATCTTAAAACCTCTTTTTCACATGCATTAGGAGAGACAAGAATTCCTGCAAATGATGTGACACTGTGGGACCATTCTTATTCGACAGCAGCTCTTTTCAAAACTATTTTGGCTGGGAGAATCTGTGGAAGCTATATTGATGAACCAAATAAAAAAAGTATTGAAAAATGGAGAATTTATGGAGTATGTTGGAGAGGTGAAGAGTTTATAAATCAAGGTCAGAAAATTGCCGAAATACAAAAAAGAGCAGAGATTCTAGAGGAGATAAAATCAAAATTAAAAATGAAGTTTGAAGATGAAATTCCAATAGGCAACGCTATTTATGAAGATACAAATGGTATATATTTTACATTTCCAGATTTAACAACACAGACAAAAGAACTTGCAAGAAGTTGCTCAGAAGAAGCATTGAATATAATTAATGATATCAGCGCAAATGAACTTTGGTCATTTTTTACATTAAGCGAATCTTCTTCTACACTTACAATTATAGCCAATGAATTAGATTTTTCATCTAAAAAAAGAAAGATACCTAGGATGAAGCCTATTTTGTTTATTAAGAACGATGATCCTATCCCATTTGAAAATCCTACACTTTTTACACCAGCGGAAGGAGAAGATGTTTGTCCTGTTTGCAAGGTAAGAACAAATGTGATATATGTGAAAAGAGAAGAAAAGGAAGGTTAGAAGAATGGTTTAACAATAGAAAAAATACTATTTGGACGGATGAAGTTGCAGATAAAAATAACCGTGTTGCTTTACTTTCTCTTAATTTTAACCTTGATAAGTGGCTTGATGGTAGAATGATTAGAACAATTTTTAGTCAAACTTTTGAAGAGTGGTTAAATAAGGCAGAAGAATCTTTGCATGATGTTATCGAAAAGTGGGAAGTGGAAATTAGTAATGATATTGACAAGAAAGAAAAAACAATAAAAAGTATGGGAAAAGCCAACTTGAAAGAATCTGACGAAGAAAAGTTAAAAAAATTCATTAAAGATAAAGAGGAATTGGAAAAACAAAAAAATCAATTAACTTTCATTTTCAAACCTCAAAAAGAAATAATTTATAAATTTTTAGGTTTAGCTTTAAATTTGTGGAATACTGGAAGACAGCGAAGCAAAGGCAACAATATACAAAAAGCAGCAAACATATTAGACACATTTTTTGAAGAAAACATTGGGTTAAAGGCCAATACTCTTGATACTCACCTTTCAAATATATTGGAAAGAATAGGAGAAGACAAATTAACAAAAGAAAATCTTGCAACTTATCTTTTTACCCAAAACCCATCACCAGCTCGAATATATAGAATATGGAAAGAAACAGAAGAATTCTTTGAATTGATTATAAAGGAAATAATAAATAAAATTTACTCTAATAAATGGGGGAGATTGAAATTTTCTATTGATAATAA
>JAALLQ010000324.1_pt1 | contig 12317 bp, 11 predicted proteins | sample 7245921 | NCBI WGS metagenome assembly JAALLQ01 (sample SAMN13049200, study PRJNA578106) | oil field metagenome | isolation source: filtered produced water from oil reservoir B7 | place: USA:offshore Texas | collected 2016 | reverse complement strand
ATCGTAGACCGCGCCGCCAATGGCCTTCAGGCCGTCGAGCAGAGAGATATCTCCGCTCAGCACCTGCCAGACCGCATAGACGATCTTCCCAGCGGCCACGAAGGCCTCGCCGATCATCCGCACGGGCAACAGAAACTTGTAGATGAACTTGGCGGCACCGACCAAAGTGCCGACGATGATCTTGCCGACCCAGACCACGCTGCGCACTACGACCGCCAGGGCTCGGACGATGAGAGACAGGTTCCAGGCCACGATCTTGAGTGCGAAAGCCAACCCCTGAAGAAGCACACCGGCGACAGTGCCGATGACTGTGCCGAACGTTCGCCAGGACGAACCATCGGTGGCGCTGGCCGCCACACCGAAAATCTCCACCACCGAAAAGACCGCGCTGGCCAGTGCCGCATAGGCGCTCATCAGGGTGCGGACGGTCGGTTCGAGGATGGCTCGGATGCGCCCAAAGGCATGGGAGAACGCGCCCCACAATCCGGCCATGGCCTCACGAACCCGGTAATAGGCCTTGAAGACGGTGACCACGAAGCCCAGCAGCCCGGCGGATTCGAGCTTCTGCGCCAGCTCGGCCGACATCTGACCCACGCCGCCGCTGAGCGAATCCACCAACGCCTTCATACCTTGAAACACCAGCGAGACCTTGTTCCAGGCCCCGATGATGATCTCCTGAATGCCGCCGAAGTTTGTTTCCCAGGCGCGTTTGAGCAGATACACCGACAAGATCACACCCGCGATGATCGCGGTGACGGGAAGAAAATAGGTCGCGACCGCCGAACCCACCCCGGCCAGCGCGGCGCTGATGGCCACGACCCCGGCCTTGATGGCGGGAAGCATGAGTCCTACCATGCCCACGGCGGCGGTGACGGCTCCGGCCACGACCAGAATGGTGCCGATGGCCAAGGATAGTCCAAGGACAGCCCGGGTCACGCCCGGCATCGATTTGGCCAGGCGCTGCAGGGAGAGAATGACGCGGGAGATGCCGCCCAAGACCGGCGTCACCACCGGCAGCAAGGTGCGTCCCAGAATTTCACTGAGGTTTGCCATCTGCTGGCGCACGAGCAGGAATCGGGCTCCGATGTCCTGGTTCATGGCGTCGGCCATCTGTTCGGTGACCGCCGTGCCGGTTTTCATGGCGCGACCAACCGACTGGATACTGCCCTCGAGGGAATCCACTCCCGCCGACATCTGCAACAGGAATTTAACCGCCTCGTCGGAGCCGAAAGCTTTTTTCAGTTTCACCTGCGCGGCGGCGTTGGAAAGATCGGGAAACTGGCGCTTGATCTCCTGCAGGATGGGAACCACGCCCTTGAGGCGGCCGCTGGTGTCGGTGAAGGACAGGCCGAGTTCATCACCAGCCTCGGCGGCCTTCATGATGAACGCCTTGTACAGCGTGCCCGCCTCGGAACCGGGCATAGTGGTTTGAAGCTGACCAAGCACGGCGAGCTGCTCGTTTAGCGGGATATTGCTCGCCGCCGCGACCGCACCGATGTTTTTGATGGCGTCCGCCATCTGGGTGCCATTGGTCTTGAACGAGGCCACGGTCTGCGCCATGGCCCCGGAAAAGGCGGTCGCCCATTCCATGTCGGTCATGTCGGCCATGATGGGTTTGAAAATCCCGTAGGCCGTGGTGAAGGTGCCCACCATCTCCTGGGTGGTGGCCTTGGTTGCCTTTGCGGTCATGGCGGCCATGGAAGTGAAAACACCCACGGCCTCGTCGCTCAGGTTGGACAGGGCCGATTTCACGTCGTAGGTGGCGGCCACAAAGGCGGCCTTATCGGCACCGGACCATTGGTTGGTGAAGGATTCGGCGGCATCTTCGATGGCCCGCAGATCCTGAACGCCCAGCGATGCCAGCTCACCCAGGGCCTTTTGGGTCGCGGCGGTGGAGGCCACCAGGGCAGTTGGAGCGGCCATGAGGGCCAGGCCGGCCCCGATCATCATGGTACCGTGCTGGATACGATCCAGGTTCCGTGTCATGCGTTCGCTGGCTGCCGCCACGGTGGAATCCAGATCCATCATGGAACCGCGGATGCGCCGGGCGTTTTGCGAAAACGCATCCTTCATCGAGACCACAATACCAAGACCCAGGTCGTTCATCCGTCACCGCTTGGTTTGTTCGCGTTCAAAATCAAGCTGCCGCGAGAGGGCCTCGACGAACTGGCGCCGGACCTTCAGCGGCAGCGACCGTGTTTCTGAAAAACTCCAGTGCAGTCCGCCGTAAGCGAGGAAAAAAGCGTCGCTTACAAGCGAACCGACGGGAACAAAAAAGCGGGTTCGGCCTCCAGTCGGGTGCGAATGCGCGTGCCGCAGCCGTCGCATTCGACTTCCACTACGGTGTCAATGCCGGCGTCCACCCGCGCCATCTCCTCGCGTAAGGCGCCGCGGTCGCGCATGGACATCTCGGCCAGAATCTTTTTGGAAGGCGGCTTGCCATCGATGTCGATGATGCGGATCAGCATGGCCGAGGTGATGTTGGGTTCGCGCAGGCTTGCCAGGCGCTTTTCCTTGTGGCCGTCCAGATAGCCGAAGCGCACGGTCTTCTTGGATCCGGGCAGTTTGAAATCGAACTCACGCTGGTCGGTGTAAGGCGTGACCTCGAGTTCTTCCAGATTGATGGTCAGGTAGTTGGCCATCCGGCAGGCGCTGTTCGGACAAGACAGCTCCAGTTCCACCTCGTCTCCCAGGGAGATCTGGCGCAGCCGCACAAGGGCAAAGAGCCGGTCCCCGGAGAGCAGGTCCAAAACATCGTTGATGGTCGGCTCGGTCTTTTCGCCGAGTCGCATAAGACAGTTGCGCAGCACCTGGTTGATGGCATCCCCGCTGCGGATCAGGCGCTGGTTGGTGAGCAGTTCTTCTTCGGCCCCGGTCATCTCCTTAAGATCGATTTCGATACCGCTGGGCAGTTCAAAGGTGTGCATGTTTTTATCCTTTGTGGTTTTCAGGTCCAGTACTGAAAGCAGATGGTCATTTTTTCGATGGTGTTTTCGGTGTTTCCGCCTTCCAGTTCGTCGTACTCGAGCATCTTGACCCAGGCGCCGTGCAGGGTCCATCGTCGGGTTTCGTTCCCGGTGCGGTCGTAGCGCACGATATCAATGTCGCGCATGTAGTCGGCCGGCAGGCCGCCGGTGACGGCATTGACATCGACCTGCTTTTTGATCCACTCCCGGGCGGCCGCATCGGATCCGTCTTGGAGAACGCCCTTTTCCAGGGTGATATCGTCGAACTTGACCCGGCCGGCCACCTTCTGGTCGAACATGGACCCTGCCGGCGCAAAGGCCACCTCCTCGAATTCGGTCTTGGGCTCCTGCCCCTTGTGGAACAGGGCCACGTCGAAACCGTTGACCTCAATGGCGAATTGCCAGTTCTGAAAAAGGCTCTTGGGCATGTTTCCGCTTCTCATCGCCGTGTTCCCTTCTTAAAAGATTTCCTTAAAGTCCGCGCCGGTATTGGTCAGGATGAAATTCAGTTCGATGAATTCGGCCGTTTTGGTGGGTTTTACGAAAACCCGGGCCACCATTTCGTTGCGGTCGATGACCACCGGCGTGTTGGTCTCCTCGTCGCACTGGAAGGCAAAATCGTAAACCCCACCCTTGTCCTTGATATCCTGCAAGAAGGGATTGATCAGCCGTGCAAGCGCCCGCCAGGTCTGGGGATGGTTGGGCTCGAAAACCACAAAGCGCGACGATTCGGAGATGGCCTCTTCCATAAACATCATCAACCGACGCACGTTGATGCGATCCACGGCCGAGGGCTGGCTCTGCAGGGTCTTCTGACCCCAGATGTTGATCCCGGTGTCCGGAAAGACCGCGATGACGTTGATTCCTTCCGGGTAGAGCACGTCGCGCTCGCCCCGGCTGGTCTTGTAGGCCACCGACAGGGTGTTGAAGATGCGCCCGCGGTCGATACCGGCCGGCGCGTTCCAGACATTGGTCTTCTGGTCGCTGCGGGCCATGCAACCTGCCACCGCGCCGCAGGGCGGCACCAACTTATTGCGCGAGGTGACCGGATCGCTGATTTCCAGCCAGGGATAGTAGAGCGCGGCGTAGGATGAATTGAACGCTGCGTGGCTGTACATGCCCTGGCCTTTGCGGAAATCCACCGCCTCTAAGGGCTCCAGGTGGATCGGCGTGTCGGCGATGAACAGCAGGTCCTTGCGGCTTTCGGCATAGGCGATGCCCGCGTTGATGACCGGAACTGTGGTGACTCCGGGCACCATGAGCAGGTTCAATGCGTCGATCTCGTCGAAAGCATAAAGGCCGGTGTGCTGGGAGGGATCACCGATGTAATCTGCGTCGGCCAGATCGGCAAGACCGTTGTCTCCGCCGGAAAGCGGATAGGAACCCACGGCGGGACGGTCGGTTGCCACACCCGAGGCGGCCGCCAGGTCTTCGACCGTGATGAAATCGGAGCTGTCGTTGATCTTAAGTTCGATATGGTTGGCCTTGGCCTCGTCCATGCTCAGATCCTTGAACACCTCGACCACTTCGCCTTTAAAACGCACCACCATGTTGAAGTGGTTGGCAGGGTCCAGCGTGCCATCCTCGATGGAAACCGAAAGCTCATCCCCCCATGCCCCTTCATTTATCGCCAAAACTCGCATGGTGTCGGCTGGTGAAGTCTGCCGATCCGGCAGCATGGCGGAGGATTTGATGGCCGTAAGGGTATCCCGGTCGGTTGGGTCTGTAAGATGGGCGATGCGGTTGATATAGAGCACCGAACCGCCGTTGTCGAAAAAGGCCCGGGCCGCGTAAGCCAGGTAGCCTTCGTTGATGTAGGTTCCGAAACGGTTGATGAACTGCTCCCAACTCGTGACCAGCACCGGGCGGTTTACGGGTCCCTTTTCAGCCACGCCTACCATCGCCGCCGACGAGGTCGAGATCTGCTTCACGTAAAAGGAAAAGTCCGTTTCCCGGGTGTAGATCCCGGGCGATAGATAAGTCGGCATGGTTATTTCCTCCGCTTGGTTTGGGCGGCCTTGGTTTCCTCGGAGGCGGCTTCTTTCGAAGCGGCCGGTTCATCCTGGGTCGGGGCGCCACCGGTGGAAAGGTCGGTGATACGCACCAGGCCGCGTTTAGCCGCGGTCTGGATTTCTGCGGAAAGGTCCTTGCGAGCGATGCTCTTTTTCTGCCGCGGGCCGAGGTGCAGGCTGCCTTCAGTGCCGAGTTGGAAAGTAAGCGGTTGGAATTGCAGGTTTCGTATCTCGATCACGGTTGTTCTCCTTTATGGTTGAAGGGTTTGGGTTTCATTCACGTCGCCGTGAAACTGGAAGGTGCGTCCCCGGATTAAGTGACCGTTGCGGATTTCGCCGTCGTAGACCGGGCAGGACTCGATGCGCAGCCGACCTGAGCTTTGTCGCAGATTGGACAGGTTCACCCGGGCAAGCCCGCCCAAAGGCACCAATTCTGTAAGATTCAGCTCACCCTTGTCAGCAATAGGGATCACTGTGTTGAACTGAATAAAGCGGGATACAGCCTCATGGAATTGAAGCAGTTCTGCCTCACGGTCCACGGTCACCACCAGGTCGAAATCCAGGTGGTAGAGCCTTGGAAAACGGCACTCCTCGAAGCTGAGATCGGCCGTATCTTTCTCGAACAGCCGTGCCTGGCTGCGACGTAACCGGTCCTCGGTCAGCTTCGGTCCTTGCAGGATGACGCTGGGGGTGTTGTGTACCTCGAACAAATCATCAGCGAACACCAGCACGGTGTCCGGGTGGATGACCTGCTTGACCAGACGGATCAGGGTTTCTGTGACTGTTTGAATGGTGCTCAATTATCGCCTCCGGTCATTCTGGCGTATTACTTACCGGAGGTGATTTGGATGTGTCGGGCTAAGGTAGGATAATCAATGAACAGAGGTTCGTCTAAAAGCTGTGGATTATTGACGTTTGACTGGATTTTTTAGAGGCGCACGTAGTGTAACTTTGATTATTTCACTCCTGTGCCACAGCCGCATGCGCGGCCCCCATGTTCCAGTACCCCTGCTGACCAGCAGTTCCATTCCATTAATGTCATATCGTCCTGCAAGAAAAGGATATACTCTTTGAACGAGATAACCGAAAGGCCAAATTTGTCCGCCATGCGTGTGGCCAGACAGCATCAGTTCCACCCCGGCTTGAGCGGCACGATCGGTTTGCCAGGGCGTATGTGACAGCAGAATCGTAGCTCCCTTCGGGCGGTTGGCAAGCGCTGCTGCCAGCGGATCGCCATCGATATTTCGACGTCGTTGATTGGTCAAGTCGTTCACGCCGGACAGGATAAGACCCGGTGCAAGTTCAGCCCATTGGTTTTCAAGACGACGGAAACCCGCCTCTTCCAACACCTTGAGGCCGGGTTCACTACTATGATGTGATTCGTGATTGCCGTCGACGTACCATTTCCCAAGTGGAACGCTCAAATGATTCAAGGCCGGGATAGGATCTGGCATAGCGCCATGCCCTTCGAAAATATCCCCTGTAAAAACTAAAAGGTCAGGTCGCAAAGCCTGAATTTGCACGATCCGATCATTCATCCATCGGCTGTCAAGAATAGCGCCAAGATGCGTATCGGAGAGGGCCACCAAAACTGTACGGTCCAACTCGACCGGCAGGCTTGGAAGGGTTACTTCGTATGAAACCACTGCGGGCTCTCGAAGTCCTTGAACCAGGGCAATGCTGGCCATTGCCGCACCAGCGACCAGCGCCAGACCAAACAGGGGCGGCCGCCGCTTTGGCAGCAGGAATCCGAAGAGAGTGAAAAGGTCCACAATGAATACAGCTGTAGCAATGAGGAACACCACTCCCAGAATGGTCATGCCGGCAACCTCGATAGCGCCGGCCAAGGCGCCCGCATTCTGATGACCAAAGAATCGGCCGAAGAAAAAAACGAGCCAGACAAGGGTGCCAAGCCCCACAATCCAGCGGCGTGAAAAATAATTCTTGAAAAAAGGCACCGATCCTGCGCGCCACAAGACATATGCGAGCATCAAGGTGAACCCGGCGGTCAATAGGGTGCCGAACATGAGACTCCTTCCTCTACGAATAGAACGGACTCAAAAGTGCTCGATTGGCGTCTTGCGTCGTTTCTAATCTCATTTTGCCTCCCGCGGATCATTCATGACGTGCCTCACACGTTAAATACGCCAGCAACATCGTGACCACTTCATTTACGAAAGTGGCCCGGGGGATGAATTCATCGTCCGGGTGAGCTGCGAACCGATGGGTCAGGCTTTCGACGCTCTGCACAACAACGAAACAAGTATGCTCCAAACCGCTTTGTCGAACCTCGGGATACAGGCGCAGAAGGCCGGCCACCGTTTTGGCCGCTTGCCGTTCGGATTCGAGCAAAGCCTGGTGGACGCGCTCAGGAATTGGCGTTTCTTCAAGCAATATGTGCTGCAGCCGCGGTTGTCGGGAATGCATCTCCAACATATCGGTTACATAATCGTTCAGGGCCTCACTGAGACTGTGCTGCTCCACCACCATGTGGCCGACCCACTCGTGCAGACGATGGCCGGTATCGGCGATGTGCTGCTCGAGCAGGGCCACGGCGATCGCCTCCTTGCTTGAAAAATATTGATACAAGGTTCCGATGGAGACCCCGGCTTTTATCGCAATCCGGTTGGTGGTGCCGGCCGCATAGCCGTGAGCTTCGAAAACCTGAGCAGCTGCAGCAAGAATCGCATCCACCGTTGCCTTGGAACGATGTTGAACCGGTTGTTTTCGGGGATTAAGGCGTTTTTGTCGAGTAGGCATAATCTCCAATCTAATGCGAGTTGACATAAAATGAGTTTTTATTCATATTTAAATCGTCTGTCAATATCATATAAATATTGGGTTTAGCTAGGATTGAAAAATATAATGTCTGAGAATTGAAATTATAGTTATTTATTTGGGAGTAATTAGTCGGTTATGACCATATTAGACATTGGAGGGCTGCCCGGACTCAGCGCAAAAGATGCCCGCGCCCGTTTTGAGAATGAAGGTCCGAACGAGCTTCCGACACAGAAAAAGCGCAGTCTGCTGACCATCGGCCTCGAAGTCGCCCGTGAGCCTATGTTTCTCATGCTCGTTGCAGCGGGAAGCTTGTACCTTCTTATGGGTGAGCCGGCCGATGCGTTGATGCTGCTCGGTTTCGTATTCGTTGTCATGGCCATCACCATCATCCAGGAACGGCGCACCGAACGTGCACTTGAAGCACTGCGCGACCTGTCGAGCCCCCGTGCCCTGGTGATTCGTGACGGCGTGCACCGGCGGATCGCCGGGCGCGAGGTGGTCAGGGGTGATCTGGTCATCCTTGGCGAAGGCGACCGTGTGCCGGCCGATGGCTTATTGAGACGATGCATCAACCTTTCGACAGATGAATCGCTGTTGACCGGCGAGTCCGTCCCGGTCAGGAAAGTCGCATCGGAACAAGCCCGGGAATTGGACAAACCTGGTGGCGATGACCTGCCCTCGGTATTTTCAGGAACCTTGGTCACCGCCGGCCAGGGCATTGCCGAAATTGTGGCCACCGGAGTCGATTCGCAGCTCGGAAAGATCGGCAAGGCGCTGGAACGCGTCGCGCCGGAGCCGACACTTTTGCAAAAAGAGACTCGCAGGCTGGTGCGCACCTTTGCCATCGTGGGGCTCATGGCCTGTACCATGGTGGTCGTGGTCTTTGCGGTCACCCGAGGTGGTGGTGTCCATGTCTGGAAGCAAGGCTTGCTCGCAGGCATCGCCATGGCCATGGCCACCCTGCCCGAAGAGTTCCCGGTAGTGCTGACCGTGTTTCTGGCCCTGGGTGCCTGGCGCATCTCGCGCAGCCAGGTATTGACCCGGCGCATGCCGGCGGTGGAGACCCTGGGAGCGGCCACCGTTTTATGCGTCGATAAAACCGGAACACTTACCCAGAACCGGATGACCCTGCGCCAGCTTGCCGTATCATCAAGCGCTGTAGATTTGGCGAATCACCAGGATGAACTGCCCGAGGTGCTGCATAGCCTGCTTGAAAACGCCATCCTGGCCAGCAAGCGTGACCCCTTCGACCCCATGGAGCGGGCGCTGCACGAGGCCGGCGACCGGCTGATCAAAAACACGGAGCACCTGCATCCGGGGTGGTCTCTGGCACATGAGTATCCGCTGACCCCAAGCCTGCTTGCCGTGAGTCATGCCTGGCTCACAGGAAATGGCGACGAAGTTGTGGTGGCCTCCAAAGGGGCTCCCGAGGCCATCGCGGATCTCTGTCATCTGAGCCCGGAGCATAAGCAATCGCTCTCTCGATGGGTGGATGCCCTTTCTTCCCAAGGTCTTCGCGTTCTTGGTGTGGCACGAGGTGTCGCGAGCCGGGATACCCTGCCTGGGGTGCATCACGACCTTTCACTGGAGATGGTCGGCCTGCTCGGGTTTGAGGATCCTTTGCGTCCGACAGTACCTGCTGCGGTCGCTGAATGCCGGGCGGCCGGTGTTCGCGTGGTGATGATTACCGGTGACTATCCCACCACCGCCCAGAGCATCGCCCGGCAGGCCGGGATTTCGAATTGCGATACGGTGATCTCCGGAGTTGAGCTCGACACGATGTCAAACGAGGATCTGGCCGGGCGAATAAAGCAGGTGCAGGTTTTCGCCCGTGTCGTTCCCGAACAGAAGCTGCGCATCGTCAACGCGCTAAAGGCCAACCGGGAGGTGGTCGCCATGACCGGTGACGGGGTCAATGATGCCCCGGCCCTGAAAACGGCCCACATCGGCATTGCCATGGGCGGTCGCGGCACGGACGTGGCCCGCGAGTCCGCGTCTCTGGTGCTCCTGGACGATGATTTTTCATCCATTGTCGCCGCGGTGCGTCTTGGACGGCGCATCTTCGACAACATCAAAAAAGCCATCGCCTTTATCCTGGCGGTGCATGTACCCATAGCAGGGTTGTCTATGATCCCGGTCTTCTTTACCGACTGGCCGCTGCTTTTGCTGCCGGTCCACATCGTGTTCCTGGAGTTGATCATCGACCCGGCCTGCTCCCTGATCTTCGAGGCCGAGCATGCCGAGGCCAATGTGATGCAGCGCCCCCCCAGGAACCCGGATGAGCGACTTTTTTCGATACGGACCATCGGTGTCGCCGTGATGCAAGGCCTCAGTGTTCTTGCAGTCTGCCTGGGTGTGTTTCTGCTGGCACGATCCAGCCACTCGGCAGAAGTTGCACGGGCGCTGACCTTTGCAACTCTGGTTGTGGCCTTCATTGTCATCATTCTCGTCAACCGCTCGTGGACCAGATCCGCCTTTGCCATGCTGCGTGTCCCAAATACAGCCTTGAAATGGGTGGTATCCGGTGCGGTCATCTTTCTTGCGGCTATTCTGACTGTCCCGCTAGCACAGCGCCTTTTTGACTTTGCGCCACTTCATCTGGTGGATCTTGCTATCAGCTTGGGAGCTGGATTGGTCTGCGTTCTGTGGTTCGAATTACTGAAAATCGCCAGACGATACCAGAGGGTCTGAACTTAATTGGAGTGGTATCAACCTGCATCATCCCCAAAGATGATGGATCTAAAGGAGTCGACAATGGACTTGGAAGATCTTTTAAATCGTGACCATCACCGCCGCAGAAGCGGATACCGCGATCATGAAAAAAAACACGGGCATTATTGGGGCCGTCATGATGATAACCGGCATGCTCTGTTCGACCGAGATCATCACGATGACAATGACCAGTGGCGTATGCACGGTAATCAGCAATACAACCATCACAACCATGACGTATTCAATCTCTCGCACCTCTTACCCCTTCTGCTTGCCAACAAGAAACTTCTGATCTTAGCCGGTATTGTGGTCCTGGCAATCATTGTCATTGCCATCGTCGTTGTACTGCCACTGTTCGGTCAAGCCATCGACTTTATCAGCAAAAGCGGGCTTCAGAGCGTTATCGACCGACTGCTGCAATTAACGGGTGGTGCGAAGTAGGTATTTCCGTGCGGTTTTCCGACCTGTAAACCCGCACGATCTACCAGCGATAGCCCTGGTCCATGGCGTCGCATCGGAATTGGCTTAGATAAAAGGACCGAAACGATGATTTAGCCGAATCTCGTAATCGGCGCCTGACTGTTAATTGAACTTGGGGGAAAAATGTACATGCATAAAATCATCCTGTTATCCTTAATAGCTATCTGTATCGCAGGATTCGGGTCCTTGTTTGCTACCACCGGCATGGCCGATGATGAACATGGATTTAGAAGGCATTTTGAGCGGGAAGACCAGCACAGCATCCCATTTTTGGAATCCGACAACGAGGGCAATGAAACCGCCGGCCAGATGGCAGCATGGCTTCTGCTTGTGGCCAACCTACCCGTGGCATTGAGCCTTTTGATAAAAGGGACGAATCGATTTGCGCCGTTACCAACCGAGTTAAAGAATGCACTAAAGAAATTGAATCGGACGCAGAAAAACGCCCTCATGTGGCTGCATTTCTATCTCAATCCGGCGATTCTTGGCATTGCCCTATGGCATTGGTTGTCCTCGCGCTGCAAATCGACGGCCCTGCCGGAACTTGGGCTGATAGTGATGGTAACCGTCGTCGTTTTAGGCCTTCTGATTAAATTCAAGTTGTGCCCCAAAGCCATTCGCAAATATGCTTATCAGATACATACGCAACCGGTGATATTTCTTGCCATGTTTCTGGTTTTAACGGTCGGACATCTGATCGTTGATTAACCTTGACCTTCAATAGGGAGAAATCAGGTATCCCTTTGCATAACCGGTATCGACCGGAAAGGAGGCAAACCATGAATCTTTCTCGCATTAGAGCCATCGGATGGGTATCGTTGTTAATGGTTTTGGTTGTATTTACACCGACCATAGGCGCCGACGATGATGGCAGAAAGCATCAACAGCGCGAACGCAAACACCATGACAACAATCATTCTGGTGACGGGAACCTGAAGCAGGTCAGCAATTCCACCTATGCCGACCAATGCGGGGCCTGCCATTTTGCCTATCAGCCGGAGTTATTGCCGGCCGCATCGTGGAAAAAAATCCTTGAGGGCACCGATGACCATTTTGGAGAGACGGTGGACCTTGGTGAGGATGCAAGGCTTGAGATCAGCGGTTATCTGGCATCAAATGCCGCTGATAAATCATCTGCCAAACTATCTGGCAAAATAATGCGCTGTCTGGGAGGCATGACACCGCTGCGAATCACAGACATTCCTTGTATTCGCAAGGAGCATCATGAAATCACGCCGCAGGCCGTCCAAAGAAAGTCTGTGGGTTCATTGTCGAACTGTGTCGCTTGCCATCGAACTGCGGAAAGCGGTGTATACGACGATGATAATGTATCCATGCCTGAATAATAGCGGCAGTATCTTTCAGG
>JAALLQ010000323.1_pt1 | contig 12320 bp, 15 predicted proteins | sample 7245921 | NCBI WGS metagenome assembly JAALLQ01 (sample SAMN13049200, study PRJNA578106) | oil field metagenome | isolation source: filtered produced water from oil reservoir B7 | place: USA:offshore Texas | collected 2016 | reverse complement strand
TTATATCAGACGTGGAAGGTAATACACGACTAAAAATAAAATTGTATTCAACAGATACCGAAAATCTTGAAGGAATTTATTATCAAGAGTTTGAGGTAAAGGATGTTGATGGGAAACCATATACGGTACTTGCTGGAAACACGCTCGCAATCAAGCCGACAGCAATAAAGGGATGATAAAATGTTTTTAAACAAGAAATACTCAAAATTAGAAATACAAGAATTAATAAAAAAACCTGTTTTAGTTCAAGAAATAGATCAATCAAGATATGGAAAAGACATTGGTAGAGTTACTCATAATCTTGGTTTTATAGATTACAATGAAGTTGATTTGAATGGGTTTTTGATAAGGCAAGACGAAACAGAAGGGTTCATGAGACCAGTGGAAAAACCAATAACACCGAAGTTTTATAATCGTGTAGAATATATTATGAATGGCACTACAAACGTTATAGAAAATCCATTTTCAAGTACAAATATAGATGTTTATCTTGCTGGAATAAAGCAAAATCCAATAATTACAACAGCAGAAATAACATTTTATTTTGTTCCAAGAAGAGGTCAAATAGTTGAAGTAAAACAAGAAACAACTACAACAGAAACATCACAAATTTTCATCGAATTATATCAGCCGAAATATTTATTTTACGAGTTTGAAGAGCTTAACAGCATCACGGATATAAAATTAAGAGAAGTGAATAACTTTAAAGACAGTACTTACCAAAACAATTTGTATGAACAAAGAATCGTTGATACAAAATATAGGCTTGAACTTACATTTAAGTTAAAGAAGAACGCTAAAACATTTTTAGACAAATGGAAAGGAAAAGTATTTAGAATACGGTATACACAATCAGATAGGCAAATATTTTATTTAACACCAGCAAGGATTCAAGATGATACCAGCACAAATCTTTATGAAAATATACAAAGTGTAACAATATTAGCAAATGAAAAAATAAGGAGTGATATTTAATGGCAGAAAATAAAAAGAAAATATTTAACATGAAAGAAGCGTTAAGAAACAAAGATAAATACAAAGGTTACTTTAAATCAAACGGATATTCTACGATAAAAGTTACAAGGGATGGAAAACCTGAAACAATTGATATAGAAATATTTGCGGTCGATAATTCTCATCCACTTATGAAACATTTTTTTGAAAAATACCCACAACCAAAAGCACCAGTGAAACGTATATTCGGAGACCCAAGAACAGGTGAAAGCGTTGAAGAATTGGGGCTTTCAGCTAAAGAAGCGGCAAACAACAAGAATTTAACATGGATGAATGTAAGAGATTTTGCTAATGAAGATTATGAAAAAGAGTATAACGAATGGCAAGAAAAAGCAATTTTAGTACAACTTATTATAGTGCTTGGAGTCGCTGATCAATATGGAGTGGATGACTTAGACAAATTTGAAGAAGATTTGAAAGATTTAGGCATAACTCCAAATCAATTGCAAAAATTAGGCGATGATATAAAAAACTTAGACAGCTAAGTGAGGTAGAAGAAGAAGAAGACATAAAAATAGAGCTTGGCTGGTATGAATTTCAAGAGGACAAAGAATATAACTCTATGACTTTTGTGGAAATGGCTTGCGCAAAAGAATGGGGGTATAAGTGGGAAGAATGGCAACAACTTTCTACAAAAGAGAAAAAACGATATTTGTACTTTGAAACTATAAAAAGTGAGAAGAACGAGTATGAAATGGAAAAGCATAAACCTCAAAAGAGGTGAGGAATAAATGGCAAGCGATATACTTTTTAATGTTGGTATAAACGCAACAAAATATCAACAAGGTATGAATCAGATGCAGCGACAAACACAACGACTTACAAGCACTGTCAGGTCCTTGGCTTCGGCTATGGGAATGGCATTTGGCGCATACGGAATAGTGCGTGGAATTCAAAGTACTACAAAAGCGTTTATGGAACAAGAAAGTGCTGAGCGTAGACTTGAACAAGTTACCATGAGTGTTAGTCATGCAAACATGCAGCAAATCAATAGTTTAAAACAACTTGCAGTTCAATTGCAAAAAGTTGGTGTCGTTGGCGATGAGGCTACTATGGTTGGTATGTCCCAACTTGCAAGTTTTCAAATGCAAACAGATTCGATAGCAAAACTTACTCCAGCACTTCAAACACTTGCGGTTGCAACTTATGGTACAAATATTTCTCAGGAACAAATGATGAATATAGCTAATCAGCTCGGAAGAGCGTATATGGGCTTTGACGGCGCATTAACTCGTGTTGGGATTACACTGAACGACACTCAAAAAGAAATATTGAACACCGGCACAGAAGAACAAAAAGTTGCTACACTGACAGAAATAATTGCCGGAAACTTTGGTGACCTCAATACGGCTATGAGAAACACTACCGAAGGATCATTGCGAGCAGCACAAAACGCATGGGGTGACTTCCAAGAATTGCTTGGTTCAAAACTTGCTCCGGTTCTAACAAATATTGCAAATAAACTGGTAGACGATATAATACCAGCTTTGACGTCATTCGTCGAGGACCCAATACAAGGACTTAAAAATCTTTGGAATTCGTTTAGTGTACTTCAAAAAGGTATTATTGGAGTTGGAATGGCGTTTATTGGACTTAAAGTTGGTACTGCTGCGATGTCGCTTCTTGCTTCTGGTGTCCGCCTGGCTGGTGGTGCAATCGTAACAGTATTCAAAACAATATTTTCTTGGCCAATAGCTTTGATAGCGGCTATATACATGCTTCGTGTGGCTTGGATAAATAATTGGTTTGACATTCGAGATGCATTTCAAAAAGTATTTGACGTTATAAAACCAATTTTTGATTCTTTGGTAGAAATTTGGGGAGATGCTTATCAAGATTTGAAAGATGTTTGGGGTAACCAAGCATTATCAACAGCTAATAAAATACGAGAAACATTTGAAATTCTTGGAAATGCTGTTTGGGATAGCATGGTAACTATAGGTTCGTCTTTCACGGAAGCTTTTGGTGGGGACAAAATACAATATGTGAATACAATGGATAAAGCTTTGCAAAATATAAAAACTTCGATAACGGAACTGTCGAACGCTAAAAATCTCACCGAAATATTTTCAGGCGTGAAAAGTTTGGCTGGCGAAATATTAGAACTTCCAGCAAAATTGATATTTGCTGGGTTTGATAATTTTGAGGATGAAAGTTTAAAAAGCGAGCTTGAAATACTTGCAACAAATTCACTGATATTTACTGCTTTTTCTGGCGGCAGACTTCATATTGGTGTAGGATTAGCATTGCTTACTCGTGGCTTAACGGACGAAATGAATAACGCTACTGATATAATAAAAAATGCTCTTGAAGTTGGACTTGGCGCAAAATTGTTAGTTCGTGGGCCTGCTGGTTGGGTAATTTCGATTGCTCTTGCTTTTGAAAAAATTACAGTTGGTTTTCAAGATCAAATAGCCAAGCAAATACAGAATGCTCAAAAATATTTAGCCTCTCCAACATTATTTCAAGCGGAAATGCAGGGGACATACTTATTACGAATGATGTATAGGGGGCTTTCTGAACCAGGAAGAGAAATACAAAAGCAAATAGCAAATGATTTGTTTGATCTCGCAAAAAACCCGGGAATCTTAGAATCATTTATGATGCTTGCAAAAGAAATAGAATTGATTTTTGTCGACACGTTCAACAATATTAAAGAAGCGTTTATGGATATATTTACTATTGATAAAAAAGAAATTGAACAAGGAGTGGAACAAAGTAAAGATATAATAGACAAAGCTTTGAATAGTGGGAAATCAATACAAGAGTCTTTGGCAAAAAGTTTGGCAACAGTTCCAGAAGACCCCACAATTTGGACCCCAATGGTGAAAAACGCTCAAAGTGTTGCGTTACAATTTATGCAAATTTGGGGCAACGTCATGGACTGGTTTAAAAGCAGTTGGAATAAAACTTTTGGCGAAGTTAAACCTCCTGACTGGTGGGGTATGCCATACGGATTAGACCAAAAAGTAGATCCAAATCTTCTGTTTAATTATGATACCGGAGGTTATACTGGACAGGGGAATACGAATCAAGTTGCTGGTGTTGTTCATGCTGGTGAATATGTTATTCCACAATGGATGGTAAAACAAAGCCCAGAATTGATAGCAACCTTGGAACGAAAAAGATTGCGTGGTTATCAGGCTGGTGGAGGAGTTGGAACTTCTGTTGGAAACATAAATGGTACTTCAAATGTAACTGGTGAAGTTGATACCGACTATTTACAAGACATCATTGATCAATTACAAACAGATTTGCAATCGATGAAAGATTTGCTTGGTGGGATATTTGAAAATCTTGGTTTGAACTTGGAGGGTTATGCAAATACTTCCGAGGCTTTAGCAGCTCTTCAAGATCTATGGGATGAACTTGGTATGGGGGTTGAAACAATAGATGGGCAAATAAACGAACTGACAAGTACAACCACAAGTGTAATTGAAACTTTTGATGAACTGATATCTTTTATGAAAGCTAATTTAGAACCAGCTTTGGAAAGTGGAATACAAGCTTTTCAAGAAACAATGGCAAGTTTTGGGCAACAACAAGATGCTTCTATTATGGACACTCTCAAAAACATGGGCACAGCTCTTCAAAGTGCTGGAAATGCTTTTATACAAGCCCTTACCCCAACCGTAAATATTCTTGCAATGATACTTAATCCAATACTTGAGGGTTTTTGGAGTGTATTACAACCAATGTTGAACCAAATACTTCTACCACTTACCAGTATGCTTAGCTTTTTTGGACAAATTTTTGCCCAAGCTTTGATACCAGTTTTACAATTTTTCTATGGAATGTTAGTCACTTTTATGCCTGTATTTGAAGCTTTTGCGACAGCGTTTTCATATATCGTCGCTACTATTCAATGGGCAGGAGATCAAATATTGCTTGCTATTGACTCGTTCCTTGATTGGTTTTTTCTTACAAGTGGTTTCATTTCTGAATCTCAAGAGGAATATATGAGAAGAGGTGTATCGGAAAGAGTTGAAGATTGGATGACTGCTTGGCAAACAAGTGATTTTGCAAATCTTGGCGATTTTCAATATACAGAACCGCAGGTCACTACAGGTACGTCTACTACAGGCGATATATTTTCGGCAGGGAGCACGCAGCAGAATACATACAACACAAATATAAACGTGACTGGAAATGAATTCTGGAGTGAAGAGGGAATATCAGAAATGGCTGAAGCAATAGCAAGAGAAATTGGTAGACGGCCAGAATTGAAATCAATGGTAGGTGGATGATATGATTACTATTGGTGAAAAAATATTCAATGAGGTTGAGTGTATACGAAGAAAAGAACGTAATATAGTAAAAAATGAATCACTTGATAAAACTAAACATGGTTATACCTTCGGTTATAGTTACGTTTGGGATGTGAAATTAGAGGGAATAAGCCAAGAAGAATTGGAATATCTCGAAGATTTAGAACGCTTTAAATTTACAGACGACCGTGGACAAAAGTCTTATGCGAGAATTTTCGAAAATATAAGCATAGATGATAAATATTACTGGGGAGATATACCAATGTACTCTGTTAGTTTAGTAATAGAGGAGGCATTAACATGATTAGAGTTTACATAAACGGAAGGCTTCAAGACATAAATGATATAACTATAACTAAAAAATTACCTGAGATAGGCTCACTTGAGCCATCTCGGGTTTCTGCTGTTATAAATAATACCGAAGAATATAAAACGGATCCAAACACAAATCAGATAGTTAATTCTTACGGTGAAGTGATTAACAAAAACACAGAGATATACATTGAAAAAGACGTTGACGGAGTGACAAAAAGAGTTTTTACTGGTTGGATAGATAGGCCTCAGCTAAACATAGAAAAAAAGACTCTTCAAATTCAAGCTCACGATTGGGCTACTATACTCCAGAAAAACAAACTCGACAACCGTTTTTATGTTAACGCATCTTTCGATACAATTATAAAAGACATACTTCCTGCTTCCATGGATAAAACAGGTATATACACTATAACAGACATTATTGATTATGTTTTTTTTGAAGATATGACAGTTGGTGAAGCAATTGAAAAACTGATAAAATCCGTCGGAGGAAGATTTTATTTCGATGAGTATAACAAACCGATTTTTGATGGTGGATATAAATACGCAGAAGCTCAAACGACCGCAGAATTTACGGCAACAATTAACGACATAAGAATAAGTTCTATAAGCCAGATAAGCCACGCATTGAAAGATGAAAGCGTTGATAGGGTAACCGTTACTTCAGAAACTTATAAACAACAAGCCAAAGAAGATTATATTTATATAGCTGAAAATATTGCATGTGAGACCGACCCTTATCCAGTAGACCCAGATCAATTTATAGCTGAATTTGACGACCCTGTTTATTACGTGCAACCCCTTTCACAAGTTGAAATTCAAACAAATGATGGTATAACTTTGGATTCCACTTTTTGGAATAGTCAATTCATCACTGGTACAAGCACGCCGAAAAATCCTAAAGAAATGTTATTGAAATTCAACGGTGGCGGCACAAAAGTTGTAGAAGGACAAACGGTTCCAAAAACAGTTGATCTTCTAAAAATAAAAGGTAAATTCCTTAGAAAAGAAACATTTGTTAACTCAGAAGGCGACCAATCAGAAAAAGCCAATGAAAAAGAGTACAAACCAGAATTAGTTCAAAACGCGACATGGTGCAACAAGTTAAGCCAATACCTTTATAGAGAATGGCACAATAGACCGACTATACAGCTTACATTATCAGAACTTCAAAAAGCTAAAGAATATAAAGTCGGTAAAAAAATAAACTTATTCATGGACGCTGAAGACATTCAAAACAGAATGGTTATTCATGAAATAGTGGAACGTTATTCTCAAAATACAGCGAAAGTCAAGCTAAAATTAAAGTACGACGCTGGAAACTCGTTTACTCCAGACGTAAAACCAGAGATAACAAAACGTCCATCAAATCAACCAAACATTCCAGATATAGAAAAAGATGTACAAACAATAAATCAAACTTTGGCAAATATTGCTAATGACAACAAACTTACTCCTTCGGAAAAAAAGACTGTAAAAGTTTTATATAATCAAATCGTTTCTGAATATAATGAAATTGTTGGAATAGCTACAACTTACGGATTAGATGGTACTGCGAATTATAATAATTTTGTTAGCAGTTATAATAATTTAAAAACATATTTAGATGGTTTAAATTTAGATACAAACGATACAGAAGATATAGACAGAACAACTTTTAACTCAAGTTTTAATGCGTATTTTGTAGATAAAGACAAATTAATGAACGACATAAACACAGAGGTTGATAACAGAATAGGTTTAACCGAAGCTGAGTTATCAGACATTGCGAACGACAACAAATTAACTCCATCAGAAAAGAAAACAGTTAGAACAGAATGGCAACGTATACAAAATGAATACGCTTCTATAACAAATCAAGCAGCTGCTTATGAATTGTCTTATTCAAACTACACAACGCAATACAACGCTTTAGATGTTTATATCACAGGATTAAATTTAACAAGTGATACAACCGAAACTATAGACCGAGCAACTTTTATAAGCAAATTTGAAAATTATTACGTAGAAAAAGAAGCAATAGTGAATAAAATACAAAATAGAATACACGACGAAGGCACAAAAGATTTTGTCGGAGCGACAGATCCATCTACTTTATACACACTTGCTAATGGTGTAATATGGCATGACACTGGAGCAAATGAATTAAAACAATGGAACGCAACAACCTCTTCATGGGTTGTTTTAAGAACAAATTATGACATAGGAAAAATTAAAGTAGAAGGCGACAACCTTTATGCAGGCGAAATTAAATCAAACGCCTTGTTGTCAGACGGCACGACTCCTGTATCAAAAATCAACCTTGACGACGGAACGTTCAAATTTGGTGATGACTATTCTACAAATCCACACTATATAAAATACGATTCAAATGGTAATTTGATAATTAAAGCTGGAGCAAATGTTGCCATTGGTAAAGCTGTATTACCGGATGGTTCTGATGGTATATACATAACAAATGGGAAATTACAAGTAAAAAATGCTTCTGGAACAGTCGTTTTAGATGGTTCAAAGAATGTTTTTAAAATTCTTTTAACAGGACAAGTTACTGTTAGCGCAGGGGCTACAAAAACAATTTCATTTACTACAATGAGTTATAGACCAGCATTTATTTTCTTTCCTCAAGGGACAAATGTAGATTATGATTCAAATTTAGTTACGCAATGGCCACTTTATAATTTATGGGCAGATGCTGCTCATATACCCACAATATATCATGAATGGGGCTTTTGGGGATGGACTAATACAAGTTATATATCATTTCATAATTTTTATAGTTCTTCGAAATCGTTAAGGTATTATGTCTTGCAAGAAACTGGAATGTAGGGGGGCAATAAAATGTATATAGTGTATAACAAAACAACTGGTGAAATAAGCTATTCTGTAGAAGAAAACGCTATTGATGTATTTGTAGACCCAACGGATGCTATCTTGGAAATTGATAAACATATAAAAATAAATGAATATTATGTTGAAAGAAATCAGTTGAAAAAGAAAAAAGATGTTAGAATGGAAGTTGAAGGGAACATTTTAAGGCTTTTTTGCGATGAAAATATTGGAGAAATAACGTTGAAAATAATAAACAAAAATAGAATAATAAATACTTTGAATTTGAATATACCAACTGTTAAAGAAGAAATTGAAATTGAAAAAACGGATAACGATCAGTATCAAATAATTTTAGAAGGCTTCAGAGTAATTCAAAAGGAGATAACATTATGAAGAAACTTATAATAAATAAAACTAAGAGCCAATTAATTAATGACAACAGAATAAATCCATACCAAACGATTTACCTTTTAATAAATTCCATAATTGATATAGCCGAACAAAGTAATATTGACAGCGATTTTGTGAATACATTAAAAAGGTTAAAAGAAGAAAATTATAAGAAGTTGAAAGAAATAAGCAAAAATAATGGTTCTAAAATTCTTGAAAAGTAGGTGAACTCATGGCTGATTCTAATAAAGATAATAGTTTTGTGACGTATGAATATTGTCAAAAAACGCATGACGAAATATTTGAAACATTGAAAAAGCTTGAAGCACATGTCGAAAGACAAGATAAGAAATTGGAAGAAATTCAAAAACAAATTAAAGAGCTTAGCAACGGCTACAAAACAGATCTTGCTGACATTTTCATAAAGAAACTTAAAGAAGAAAATACTCTGCAAATAGAGAATAAAAAGCTTGACACAGTCAAACGTAGTATATTCATTCGACTTTTGGGGGACATAATAAAAATTGGAATTGGTGTACTTGTGGGATACTTAACCGTGAAAGGGTTGCTTTAAAGGAGGTGGAAGGGTGAATTATGAAGAGATAAGAGAAATACTTCAACTTATAATTTTTGGTGAGGCTTCTATTTGTTCAAAGCAAGAAAAAGAAGTTATAGCGGGTGTATTTTTGAACCAGCTTTCATACCCCCCAAGTTACTTTGATAGAAGTGAAAATACGGGTAATACCCCCGACCCGTACGGTATAGCGGCTAACTTTGCAGCATGGAATAAACCAAATGTTATTGTAAAAAGTAGATTTGATGCAATGGTATTGATTGAATGTGGGTTGGTTGCGAACGAATACGTTGACAGGTGGGTAAATGGTGAACGTAGCTTTTTTGATAATGTGGTGTTTTATGCAACAAAGCAAATTTTGACAAATCTATCACGTGAAGGTAAAAACCCCCAAGATATATTTACAAAGTATTACCCGATTACTGAGGTGTATTTCCCAGAATACTTTTACCATAGATTTTTCAAAATAGTAAATACAAAGGAGGGAAAAGAAAATGAGTGAAACATTGGCAGTAGTAATTACTTTGGTAGTTACTATAGGTATTCAATTATTGAAACCTGAATGGTTTGTCGGCTGGTTTCTTGACTTAACCGACAACAAATTCAAAAATAAAGAACAGTCAAATAAAATGCAGAATAGTCTTGGTGAAAAAGCCGTCGAAATAGGTACCAGACTTTTAGAACATCATCCAGACAACCCTGTAATAACCGAAGCAACCAAAACCATAAAAGAAGCAAATGAAAAAATAAAGAATGAACTAAAAAACCTATTATAGCCTTACCAAAGGCTATTTTGGAAGTTAAGAACGAAATAAACAACTTTCTTGAAAAATATGGTATAATTGTAGAAGTCAAGAAAAACGGAATATTTTTCTACAAAGAAAGGCAAGCTATAAAAATAGACACGGAAGCAAAGATGGCAGAAGTAAACAAGCAAATATTTGAAATGCTGAAAACAGAAGAAGAAAAGCAAAAAATTGAAACGTGGAATAAACAATTAATACAGTCGTTTGAAGAAATAAAAAAGAAAAACCAATACCCACCGTACTCCCCCCAATGAACTTCCTGGACATTATGCCCCCTTCGTGGGGGCTTTTTTCTTATTTAATTACCCCTTCTTTATATACGCCCCTGTAAGCCTTCGTATTTTCTTCCATGACTAATTATATTCAAAACAGAAAAAAATTTATTCTGGCTAGGCTGGCAAGCAGGCAGGTAGAAAATTTCTTGTTGGAACTTAACCAAAATTTCAGTATTTCATTATTGAACAGCCACATAATAGCTACATAATATTAACATAAAACTATTGACAAAGCTAAATAAATGGTATATAATAATAGTGAACATAAATAAAGGAGGTAAGAAAATGGAAAATGTAGAATGGATGCAAATGGTAGAAGAAAAGTACGATGAAGCAGTAGAAAAACTAGAAGAAGCAGTAGAAATAGCAAGATCTAAAAGTTGGGGTACGGTAGATGTTTTGATGGACAGTGAAGGTTTGTTGTACATAGACGAAGAAGCAAGCATAAATACGATGGCAGGTGAAGTTTTACAAGGTGAAGCAATTTACATAGCAAGGTTGGACGCTAGCTTTATAGACGATGAAACAGAAGTAGATGTTGAAAATTTGGTAGAAGTCAAATTAGACGAATTAAATTTTTAAGGAGGTGACAAAATGAAAGAAAAAAAATATTTGACAATGAAAGAAACTATGGAAGTTTTAGGCTTGACTTATAGGGGCGTGCACGAACTTATTAGAAAGGGCAAAATAAAAGCCATTAGGTCATCGTCTAGAACGTTGTTTATACCAGAAGAAGAAATTACAAAGTTCTTAGCTACACATAGGTTGGTAGAAAATGGCAGTAGAAAAGTGTACGTGGCTTTACCAAATTCAAAAAAGGAAGGTGAAAAATAATGACAAAGAAAAGCATTGAACAGTTAGTGGATGACATTTTGAAAATCAAGGAAGTAGAACGTGAATTGAAGGAAAAAAGGCAGCAGCTTGAACAGCAGCTTTTTGAAAGCGTGCAAAAGCCCGAAGACGGGAAGCCATTGTGGATTGGAGACGACGTAAAAATAGTATGGCGTACGAATGCAAAAATTTCACAGAAACAGGCACGCATATGGCTTGAAAAGAATCCAGAACTTTCTAAAAGACTGTTTTCAATGTCGTTCAAACCAAAAAAATCTGAAATTTCAAAGCTTGAGAGAACAGTCGTGTCGGAACCTGAAAAGTTGCCGGGTTGGATGAAAGACTTTGCTAAAATAAAAGAAGACATTGAAATTGAAGAAAAACCAGCTTTAGAAATAGTGAAAAAGGAAGGTGAGGAACAATGACTGAAAAGAAAAACGAAATGGAAGCAAAGAAAAACAACGAAGTAGAAAAGAAAGAAGACATCGGGCTTATAAGACGTATGTTTGCAAAGGGTGCTAATGAAGATGAATTTAGGGTATTTCTAGAGCTGGCAAAACGTTATAATCTTGATCCGTTCAAAAGGCAAATATACCTTCTTAAATCAAGCAATTCTAATGAACCAGCTACAATTATGACCAGTCACGCCGGGCTTATTCACATTGCACACGAAAGTGGGAAATGGGCAGGTATGAAGACGCTGTTGTTGACTAAAAGTGGCAAGGAAGTTTTGGTTTGTGATCCAGAAGACATTGCAGGTGCAGTTTGCTATATTTGGCGTACAGACTGGAAAGAACCATTAGTGCATGCAGTTTCTTTTGATGAATATTATAGAAGAATGCCCCATGGTAAAAGAAACATATGGGATGAAAAGCCCGCTACTATGATCAAAAAAGTTGCTGAAGCTGGTGCACTTAGACGTGCATTTGACTTAGGTGGCTTGTACACAGAGGATGAAATGGATGTCAACTATTCACCTGTTGAATATGAAGAAGATGTACCAGAACAACCAAAGCAA
>JAALLQ010000322.1_pt1 | contig 12329 bp, 10 predicted proteins | sample 7245921 | NCBI WGS metagenome assembly JAALLQ01 (sample SAMN13049200, study PRJNA578106) | oil field metagenome | isolation source: filtered produced water from oil reservoir B7 | place: USA:offshore Texas | collected 2016 | reverse complement strand
CATGATCACACCTTAGCGTTTACAACATAAAAACCTGATAAATCCGCAAATTTCGTAGCACTTCAAACAAAGCCCTGATTTCAAAACAGCTTATGAAAATGGGATGCCACATCCGACCATTTTTACCCACAAATCTCCCATAAAGGCGCAGGCATTCCCATTGACGATCAGTCTATTCCCATGATACCCCAAATAAGTGGCATAGATCTCCATCGGTGCGGTTTTTACAACCCACTGTGGATTACGCGAGGCACCGGACGCGGTGCCCGTCAAATCAAAGGGTGAAATCATGACGGGACGGACGAGGGGAAGAACCTTCATCTCGACCACAACTGTTAAAGTTGACAGCAAGGGGCGCATGTCCCTGCCCGCCGTCATGCGCAATCAATTGGTTGAACGCGGTCTGACTGAAATCTATGCCTTACGCCATTACAATCTGCCTTGCATCGAATGCTGTGACTGGGAATATCTGGACGATATTCAAGACCTGATCGACAGCATGGATCAAATGTCAGACGAAGCCTTGGACCTGACCGCCACATACATCAGTGGCTCTGTCCCCTCACCCTGGGACAGCACGGGCCGTCTGACCTTGCCCTCTGCATTTCTGGACTATGCCGATATCGGTCCGAACGCCACATTCGTGGGTGTCGGCAAAACATTCCAAATCTGGAACCCGGAAGCCTACGAAGCCTACAACCGCGAGCGCATGGACGGTGCGCGACAACGCGGAATCTCCTTGAATTTCAACCGCATTCGCAACCGGGGACAAAACCCGGATGGGGGGACGCTATGACCACATCATCTCCGCACATCCCTGTTCTTCTCCCCGAAGTGATCTCCGCCCTTCAGCCCATGGATGGCGGGATTTACGTTGATGGTACATTCGGCGCAGGTGGATATACCCGTGGGATTCTCGGGGCGGCTACATGTGACGTGTATTCCATTGACCGCGACCCCAACGCCGCCGCCGCTGCCGCCAAAGTCGCGGAGTCCTTCGGCAGTCGTTTTCATTTTCTGCCCGGATGCTTCGGCGATATGGCAGATTTGCTACCTCAAGAACTGCACGGTAAGCTCAACGGCATCGCACTTGATATCGGTGTGTCATCCATGCAGATCGACCAACCTGACCGGGGGTTCTCCTTCCAAAAGGATGGCCCGCTGGACATGCGCATGAGCGTTGATGGTCAGACCGCTGCGGATATGGTCAACACTCTGCCGGAAGCCGAACTTGCCGACGTGATTTACCAATATGGTGAAGAGCGTGCCTCGCGCCGGGTTGCCGCTGCAATCGTTGCGGCACGCCGCGATACGCCGTTCTCGACCACTTTCCAACTGGCAGAATGCATTCGGCGAGTGGTTCGCCCGTCTAAAGATGGCATCGACCCCGCAACCCGGACTTTCCAAGCCCTGCGCATTGCAGTCAACGATGAACTTGGCGAACTGGAACGGGCTTTGGCCTCGGCAGAGCATCTGCTCGCGCCGGGAGGGATTTTGGCAGTTGTCAGTTTCCACTCCCTTGAAGACCGCATCGTCAAACGCTTCCTTGATAATAAAAGCGGTCGCCAAGCCGGACCGTCGCGCCATATGCCAATGGCGGCTGTCACCGAACAACCGCTATTCCGGTTGCCGCACCGTAAGCCAATTACCGCAGGCGACAGCGAGACCCGCCTTAATCCGCGTGCCCGCAGTGCCCGTCTGCGCGTCGGCATTCGCACGGATGTTCCAACAGCAGGAGGGCGACGATGATACGTATTGTTCTGATCACTGTTTTCCTGTTCTGCGTCATGAGCGTAGGCCTGCTGGTCCTGAAATCCGAAGTCCACGAAATGGAACAGGAACTGACACAGCTGCATAACAGCATCCGCGATGACCGTAAGGCCATTCGGGTGCTGAAGGCGGAATGGAGTCACCTGAACGATCCGACGCGCATCAAACGACTGGCGGAAACCTACTTGAAACTGTCTCCGGTATCGGCAAAACAGATCGCACCGCTGGATGCCTTGCCCTATAGCGCAACGGATACAGTGCCTAGCCGCCGTGCCGATCAGCCTGCTCCGGTTCCGCGCAAACCGCGGTTCGAACTGGACGCACCGGAAATTGCAAGCCGGGGGGATTGATCCATGACGCAACCTCCCACACATATCCGCATCAACACCCAACGTGAGCACACCCTACGCCTTGAAGGTGTAGGGAAAACCGCTGTTGAAACCGGGCGCACCCGACTGGTATTCACCGGCGGGCTGTTTGTGCTTGCCTTCTTGTTGGTTGCTGTGCAACTGGTCAGCGTGTCGTTCCGATCCGAGGGGCCACAATTTGCACGCAGAACCATCAGCTCCGATGTTATTGGGCAAACCGTGCGTGCCGACATCACGGACCGCAACGGCGTCTTGCTGGCGACCAACCTGCCAACAGTTAACCTGTACGCAGACAGCCGTATCATTCAAAACCCCAAGGATGTCGCCCGACAACTGGCAAAAATTCTGCCGGATCTGGACGTGAAAAAAACCGAAGAACACCTATCCAGCGGCAGTGCCTTTACCTACATCCATCGCAACCTGACCCCGGCACAACAATATGATGTGAACCAACTGGGGTATCCGGGATTAAGCTTTGAAGACGCAGACGTTCGCCTGTATCCGCAGGGACGACTGTTTGCGCATATTCTTGGCAAGACTGATATCGATAACCGCGGCATCAGCGGCCTTGAAAAACATTTTGATGCAGAGCTGAAAAACGGCAAACCCCTGCGCCTGTCTGTGGATGTTCGCGCCCAAAGCGCGGCGACTGAAGCTGCCCGCAACGCCATGGAAACCTATAAGGCGACAGCTGCCTCAGCCGTTGTTCAGAATGTGCATACCGGCGAAATCGTTGCCATGGTTTCGTTGCCTGACTTTGACCCCAACCACACCGAAACCATGACGTCGGAAAACATGTTCAATCACGCATCGTTGGGCGTGTACGAACTGGGCTCGGTGTTCAAAATTTTCAACACGGCAATTGCGTTGGAAAGTGGCAAGGTTCAGGTTTATGACCGTTTCGACACGACGGAACCGTTGCGGATCGCCCGCCGCACCATCCGTGACACCCACCCGGTCAAATATAAAATGTCGGTGCCTGAGATTCTGGCACGATCCTCCAACATTGGCTCGGTGCAAATTGCATTGGATGTGGGTGGTCCGACCCAACGTGAATTCCTTGAACGGTTTGGCTTGATGCGCCGCGCATCCATTGAAATTCCGGAAGTCGGACGTCCGACCATTCCAGCCGGACCGTGGCAACCAATCACCATTGCCACCGTTTCCTATGGCCACGGTATTGCCGTGTCTCCGGTTCAGGCTGTTACGGCAACATCTGCGGTCGTGAATGGCGGTGTCCTTCATGAAGCCACCCTGATTGCCAAACCCAAAGGTTCCGTACCTGAGGGAAAACGTGTTATCAGCGAGAAAACGTCACACATCATGCGACAACTGATGCGCATGGTCGTCACCGATGGCACTGGCGGTAAAGCCGATGTTGCCGGATATCGGGTTGGCGGCAAAACCGGAACCGCCAACAAAGTGGTGGATGGGAAATATTCCCGCAGAAAAGTTCTGACCAGTTTCCTTGGCATGTTCCCGGCTGATGATCCGCAATACGCGATTTTGGTCACGCTTGATGAACCCAGAGGCATTCCCGCCACGGCACACTTCATTAACGCCGGGTGGAACGCTGCCCCAATGGCCGGGAATATTGTGAAAGCTATTGGTCCAATGCTCGGGGTGGAACCGGGCATTGATCCGTTTTTTGATGCCGAAGATGCCGGACCTTACGTCATGGCATCCGTAAAACAGTAATGAGTGGGGATTGTAACTGATGCGCCTGAGCCGCCTGATCGCTGCCGCACGAATGACCGACCCGGTTTTGCAAATTCACGGCAAAACCGAAGTGGACGTGACGACCGTGATTTTGGACTCCCGCCAAGCCATTCCGGGAGCACTGTTTGCTGCCCTGCCCGGTGTCAAGGTGGATGGGCGTTCCTTTATCCCAAAAGCCGTCGCTGCCGGAGCACAGGTTCTGCTGGTGCCGACAGACACACCAATCAACACCCTACCCAAAAACGTAACGGTGCTTCTGTCCGCTGCTCCGCGTCGGGTTTTGGCCCATATTGCTGCCGCCTTTCACACCAACAAACCAAAGACCATGGTCGCAATCACCGGCACCAATGGTAAAACCTCTGTTGCGGAATTCACTCGCCAAATCTGGCAAGCCAACGGCCGTGAAGCCGCCAGTCTCGGCACTCTTGGGGTCATTTCAGACAAAGGCCACATTCGCGGCAACCTAACCACACCGGATGTGGTGTCCCTGCATGCGGGTTTGGAAACCCTTTCTGAACGTGGCATTACCCATGTGGCATTGGAAGCTTCCAGTCATGGCTTGGATCAGATGCGGCTGGATGCCCTCAACCTGACTGCCGCTGCATTCACCAATCTCAGCCGGGATCATCTGGATTACCACAAAACTTTGGATGCTTATTTCGAAGCCAAAGCCCGCTTGTTTCATACGGTCCTGCCCGAAGGTGCCGCGGCGGTCATCAATGCGGACATTCCAGAAGCCACGGCCTTGCGTGAAATGGCACGTAAGCATCATCTGCGCATTGTTGATTATGGTGAGAGCGCCCAATGTCTGCGTCTGAATTCGCGTCTGGCAACACCGCAGGGACAGGATCTCCACCTTACTCTATACGGGAAAATGGTTAACATTTCCCTACCGTTAGCCGGGAAATTCCAAGCTATGAACGCACTGGCTGCCTTGGGGCTAGCCTTAGCATCCGGCGTGGAACAAGGCGCTGCCGTTGCCGCATTGTCAAACCTCAAAGGTGCGCCGGGTCGCATGGAGTGCCGGGCTATGAGCCCCGATGAGGCTGCAGTTTATGTGGACTATGCCCACACCCCGGATGCGCTGGAAACCGTATTGAAGGCCTTGCGCCCCCACACACAAGGCAAACTCATCGTCATATTCGGCTGTGGTGGCGACCGTGATCGGGGCAAACGTCCCCTTATGGGAAGCATCGCCAACGCCCTTGCCGACAGAGTTTATGTCACCGATGACAACCCACGTTCGGAAAACGCCGCTGCCATCCGTTCAGAAATATGTGTTGCCGCGCCAAACGCCATTGAAATTGGTGACCGTAGCGATGCCATCCACACCGCCATGCGCTCTCTTGATGCCGGAGACGTACTGGTCGTTGCCGGAAAAGGCCACGAAACCGGACAATTGATTGACGGCATCATTCACCCCTTTGACGACCGATTGCTGGTCGACACCTTGGCTCGGGAGCTTTGGCAATCATGACCAAACCATTATGGACATCCTCTGAACTGGAAACTGTACTGAATGGCACTGCCAGTGCTGAATTTTCGGCATCCGGCATTTCCATAGACAGCCGCACGGTTCAGGAAGGCGATCTGTTCATTGCCATTGCTGGCCCCACCCACGACGGACACAGCTTCACGGCGGAGGCTTTTGCTCGTGGCGCTGCCGCTGCCGTCATCCATAAGGCCGGGGACCATAACGGCCCGACCCTGAAAGTCACCGACACCATGAAAGCGTTGGAGGCTTTGGGGGCCGCCGCCCGCAATCGCGCCATACGCACAAAACTGATCGGCGTGACCGGCAGTGTTGGCAAAACCGGCACCAAAGACATGCTGGGGCAAATCCTGTCCGATCAGGACGCGACACATGTCAGCCTTGCCAGCCACAACAACCACTGGGGTGTTCCGCTGACTTTGGCCCGCATGCCGCAAGATACCGTATATGCGGTACAGGAAATGGGCATGAATCATGCGGGCGAACTGTCGGTCCTGACGTCCTTCGCAAAGCCGAACGTTGCAGTAATTACCACTGTTGGCCCGGCGCATCTGGAATTTTTCGACAACATCGAAGCCATTGTCGATGCCAAGTGTGAGATTTTTCAGGGACTGCAACCGAACGGCACCGCTGTTCTCAACTGCGACCACCCCTATTTCGGCACCATGGAAAAAGCTGCCAAGGCCGCTGGAGCCTCCAACATCATCACCTTCGGCAAAAATGAAAGTGCGGATTTGCGGCTGATCTCCGCCCGTGTAATTGCCCAACGCACAGAAATTATTGCACACATTGGTGGTCAGGAAATCACATACAGCCTGCCGTACATTGGCGAACACTGGGCCATGAATAGCCTTGCTGCCCTTGGGGCCACCATTGCTGTTGGCGCTGATCCCATTCAGGCCCTGTGTACAATGAAAGACATTGTCGTCCCGGCAGGGCGTGGTGCAATCACCGACGTCCAAACCGCGCAGGGTGACTTTGTTCTGATTGATGAAAGCTATAACGCCAACCCGCAATCCCTTGAGGCCGCGCTGGACGCGCTGGCATCAGTGGCAGCCATGCGGCAAATGTACGGTACCGGGCGCGCCGTTGCGGTTTTGGGCGACATGTTCGAGCTGGGACAAACCACACGTGCCATCCACCTTGGCGTTGCCGATATGATCCACGGACGTGCCATCGACCAATTCTTTGCCTGCGGTGACTTGATGGGCTTGGCCCACGATGCCCTGCCCCCGGCATTGCAAGGTGGGAAAGCCGATGATGCCTTATCCCTGATCCCGATCCTTGCCGCCAACATTCGCCCCGGCGATGTGGTGATGGTCAAAGGATCGAACGGCATGCGCCTAAGCAAGGTAGTTGATGCCCTGAAAAACCCGGAAACCTTCAAGACTGCGGAATAAGCGAGAGCCAGAATGCTTTATCACATCCTTTACCCGCTGGCAGACCAATATCAGGTCTTTAACCTGTTCCAATACGTGACATTCCGCGTTGCCGGGGGGACGCTGACTGCCTTGCTGTTCGCATTTGTCTTTGGCCCGTGGATCATTCGAATCCTGCGGCGCAAACAAGGCCGGGGACAGCCGATCCGTGAAGATGGACCGGAAAGCCATATCCTGAACAAACAAGGCACGCCAACCATGGGCGGCATCATGATTTTGCTCGGCATGGTCATCTCCACCCTACTGTGGGCTCGCCTTGACAATGGGTATGTTTGGGCCGTGCTGCTGGTTACGATTGGCTATGGAGCCTTGGGCTTTTTGGATGATTACCTGAAAGTCTCCAAACAAAATACCGGCGGACTTTCCGGCAAGAAAAAACTGGCGGGACAGTTCGGCTTAGCCATCATCGCCACAGCATGGATCAGCTATATCGGCGGTTCTGAAAGCATGGGCGTTGCCGTCCCATTCTTTAAGGACCTTTTCATCAATCTGTCGTTATTCTATATCCCGTTCGCCATGCTGGTCATTGTCGGCACCAGCAATGCGGTGAACCTAACAGACGGCCTTGATGGTCTGGCAATTGTCCCGGTAATGATTGCCGCAGCCGTATTCATGATTATCAGCTACCTGTGCGGTCACGTTATCTTTGCCAATTACCTGCAAATCCACGCTGTCCCCGGTTCCGGTGAATTGTCCGTATTTTGTGGCGCCATGGTTGGTGCAGCCCTTGGCTTCCTGTGGTTTAACGCTCCTCCGGCCCAAATCTTTATGGGTGACACGGGGTCTTTGGCCCTTGGTGGGGCTTTAGGCACAATCAGCGTCGTCACCAAACATGAACTGGTGCTGGCAATTGTCGGCGGCCTGTTCGTTCTGGAAGCCGTGTCGGTCATCGTGCAGGTTGCCAGTTTCAAACTGACCGGCAAGCGTGTCTTCCGCATGGCCCCCATACATCATCACTTTGAAAAGAAAGGCTGGGCCGAGCCTACCGTCGTCATTCGGTTTTGGATTATCGCCATGATCCTTGGGATCATTGGGTTAACAACATTGAAATTGCGTTAGGACGCAAAGTTTAGGGAGATCATCATGATCGGTTTGGGTGCACTTACTGGACAATCCTATCTGGTTGTCGGGCTTGGCAAGTCCGGCCAAAGTGCTGTGCGTGCCTTGCAGGCTGCCAACATTCCGGTCACCGCGTGGGATGACAACCCGACGGCCCGCGCCACAGTCGGCAATGCCGCCCTTGCATCCCCCGATGACATTGAATGGGATACCTTAACCGGAGTAATCTGGAGCCCCGGCATTCCGCACACCCTGCCCCATCCGCACCCCATCGCAGACGCCGCGCGCGCGCACAATGTTCCACTGGTCTGCGACGTTAACTTGCTGGCTCGGGCCAAGCCGGATGCGACCTTTATCGGCATTACCGGAACCAATGGCAAATCCACGACCACCAGTTTGATCGCGCATATCCTGAAGGAAAGCGGATACACCTGCGCCGTCGGCGGCAATCTGGGAACAGCGGTACTCGATCTGGATGATCTGGGGCCAGATGGCATTTACGTGCTGGAACTATCTTCCTATCAATTGGAGCTAGTCCCGTCCCTACGCTGCAATGTGGCAGTCCACCTGAACATCAGCCCCGACCATATTGACCGCCACGGCGACCTCAATGGTTATATCGCTGCCAAGATGCGCCTGTTCGCTGCCTGCAAACCCGAAGGGGTTGCCATCATTGGTCATGACGATGCCAAATCCGTTGCCATGGCTGAAAAGATTGCAGACATGCGCACTTGGTCAGTGGTTCCGATTTCCACGACCACCTGCCTGCCTGATGGCGTGTGCCTGCGCGGCACGCGCCTGATAGACAATACGGGCTGCCGTCAACAAGACATTTTAGACATGCGTGATGCCCCCGTCCTGACCGGGGCACACAATGCTCAAAATGCTGCTGCTGCCTATGCTGCCGTGCGCGCCGTTGGCCTTTCCCTGAAAGAGGCAGCAACAGGCATTTGTAGTTTCCCGGGGCTTGTTCACAGGCAAGAACGGGTCGCAGAACACAACAACGTTCTGTACATCAACGACAGCAAAGCCACCAACGCGGATGCAACGGAGCAAGCTCTGTCTGCTTATGATACGATTTTCTGGATTGCAGGCGGGCAAGCCAAGGCGGGCGGCATCACCCCACTGCGCAAATATTTTGACCGAATTACCAAAACCTACTTGATTGGCGATGCTGCGAAAGCCTTTGCTGAAACCCTTGCCGATGCGCCGTATGACATGAGCGGCACTCTGGAAACCGCAGTCAAGCGCGCCCAAAAGGATGCAGAAGCATACGCAGCCCAACACCCCGGCAGCCGTCCTGTAGTCATGTTATCACCAGCCTGTGCAAGCTGGGACCAGTTCGCAAGTTTCGAAGCCCGCGGTGATGCGTTCCGCGATTTGGTTCTTTCCCTTACCCGCCCAACCACCAAACAGACGGAGGATAGTGAATGCCCAGCATAACCATCCAAACCGTTAACAAAGGCTTTGGTCGCGGCGACACCAGCACGCTTGGACGCTGGTGGTGGACGGTTGATCGCTGGTCGTTTGCAGCCACGATTATGCTGATGATTATCGGCATGATGCTGTTGGCGGCTGCGTCCCCGGCAGTGGCGGATAACGTTACCGGCAACGCATTGCACTTTGTCAAAAAGCAAGTCGTGTTTATGCCTTTGGCGGCAGCATTGGTGTTTGGACTGTCCCTGCAAACGCCACAAACCATTCGGCGCGGCGCAGTTGTCGGTTATGTGATGATTTTGTTGGTCATGGCCGCGACGCTTGTCATTGGCACCGAGATCAAGGGCGCGACCCGTTGGATCAATCTTGGCTTTATGTCCTTCCAACCTTCGGAAGTCATGAAACCCCTGTTCGTGATTGTATCCGCATGGATGCTAGGCGCACATGCGGAAGACCCGACCTTCCCCGGACGCAACATTTCCATTGGCTTGTTGGCATTAACCATTGGCTTGTTGATTGCGCAGCCTGACCTTGGCATGAGCACAGTGGTTGCCGTGACGTGGGGCGTGCAATTGTTCTTGGCAGGATTACCATTGATCATGGTCGGGGTTTTGGCTGTGTTCGGTATCGGTGGACTTGTTGTATCCTATTTCACGTTCGATCACGTCCGCAGCCGTTTTGATCGCTTCATTGATCCCGCATCCGGCGACACCTACCAAATTGATAAGGCTATGCAAGCGTTCAGCAACGGCAACTTGTTTGGGCGCGGACCGGGCGAAGGCCGGGTTAAGGAAGTCCTGCCCGACGCCCACACTGATTTTATCTTTGCCGTTGCTGGCGAAGAATTTGGCATCATTCTGTGCCTTGTTCTGATCTTCCTGTTCGCTTTTATCGTATTGCGTGGCTTCAACCGCGCAATGCGTGACAAAAATCTGTTTGTCATGCTTTCCGTTGCCGGATTGCTTGCAGAGTTCGGATTGCAGGCCTTCATTAACATGGCCTCCTCCCTGCATTTGATCCCGACTAAGGGCATGACATTACCCTTTATTTCTTACGGAGGTTCCTCCTTGATTGGTCTCTCCATCACTATGGGGGCAGTTCTTGCCCTCACGCGTAATGACCCAACGCGGGAGGATATGTAATGTCCAAAACCACCAATCGAAAACTGATTGCATTGGCAGCCGGAGGAACCGGAGGCCACGTTTTCCCGGCAGAAGCCTTGGCTCAGGAACTGATCAGCCGAGGATACGAGCTTGTTTTGCTGACCGATCGCCGGGGGCAAGCCTATGGCGGCACCCTTGGGCAGATCAAAACCTATCCACTGCGGGCAGGCGGCATCGCCGGACGGGGTTGGTTCAAGCGTTTTAAATCCGCCCTAAACCTGATGTGTGGCGTCTTTCAAGCCCGCAGCCTGTTAAAAGAGCTGCGCCCTGCGGTGGTCGTTGGCTTTGGCGGTTATGCATCCATTCCCGGCATGTTCGCTGCGGTTCAACGGAAATTACCAACCGTTATTCATGAACAAAATGCCGTGTTGGGTCGCACCAATCGCTTACTGGCGGGTCGTGTCAGCCGCATTGCCACATCATTCACCGAAGTTGAGGCTATGCCGAAATCCGCACATGTGGAATGCGTCGGCATGCCGGTTCGCCCGCAAATTGCCGCCTTGGCTGAAGCGGTTTATCAAGAACCGGAAACAGACGGCCCGATCAATTTGCTGATCCTTGGTGGCTCACAAGGGGCAACCGTGCTGAGCGAGATTGTCCCGGCAGCATTGAAAGCCCTGCCGGAAGATATTCGTAACCGCCTGCTCATCAGTCAGCAGTGCCGCCCGGCAGATATTGACGCCGTTCAAGCCGCCTATGACGACAGTGAACTGGATGTGGATTTACAAACATTTTTCAATGATGTCCCTGAACGCCTGTCCGCTGCACACCTTGTCATTGCCCGCGCCGGGGCTTCTACCGTTGCTGAATTGACCGCCGCCGGGCGTCCTTCGGTTTTGGTGCCTTACCCCCACGCCATTGATGACCACCAAACCGCCAATGCCCACGCCATCGAAGATACGGGTGGGGCATGGCTGATGCCACAAGATGCATTTACGGTGGACAGCCTGACTGCACGCCTAACCACTTTGTTGACCCGACCGGGCATTCTGGAACGTGCGGCATCCTGTGCCCAAGCATCCGGTCGCCCAGATGCGGCCCAAAACCTTGCCAACCTTGTCGAAACCCTTATTCCCGCTGCCAATCAGGAGACGAAAGCATGAGATCTTTGCCACTGGATATCGGTGTTCTGCACTTCGTCGGCATTGGCGGCATTGGCATGAGTGGCATTGCCGAGGTTCTGCATAACCTTGGTTACGATGTGCAAGGCTCTGACCTGAATGAAAATGCCAACGTCTTGCGTCTGCGTAAGCTGGGCATCCCCGTTCACATCGGGCATAAGGCTGAAAACCTTGGCGACGCACGTGTCGTTGTGATTTCCTCTGCCGTTAAACCGGACAACCCAGAGGTCAAAGACGCCCGCGACCGTCTCATCCCGGTGGTCCGCCGTGCAGAAATGCTGGCGGAACTGATGCGCCTTAAATGGTCGGTTGCCGTTGGCGGCACCCATGGCAAAACCACCACCACATCTATGATGGCAAGCCTGTTCGATGCGGCAGAAATGGACCCGACCATCATTAATGGCGGCATCATCAATGCCTATGGCACCAACGCCCGCCTCGGTCAGGGGGATTGGGTCGTGGTGGAAGCCGATGAGTCCGATGGAACCTTCACCAAGCTTCCCGTAACTGTCGCGGTTGTCACCAACATCGACCCAGAGCATTTGGACTTTTACGGCAGCTTTGACAAAGCCCGCGAAGCCTTCAAAACCTTTGTGGAAAATGTACCGTTTTATGGCTTTGCCGTTCTGTGTATCGATCACCCGGAAGTGCAGGCCCTGTTGCCGAAAGTCTCGGACCGCCGCCTTGTCACCTATGGCTTCAGTCCACAAGCCGATGTGCGCTGTGTGAACCTGTCCTTTGACGCAGACGGTGCAAGATTT
>JAALLQ010000321.1_pt1 | contig 12329 bp, 10 predicted proteins | sample 7245921 | NCBI WGS metagenome assembly JAALLQ01 (sample SAMN13049200, study PRJNA578106) | oil field metagenome | isolation source: filtered produced water from oil reservoir B7 | place: USA:offshore Texas | collected 2016 | reverse complement strand
CCATGGTGGTTTATTCGTCGGTGCGACTTGGTGTCAGCCCACAGATTAATGCGCTTGCGACCATTATCGTCGGGATCGTGACGCTGGCGATTATTGTCGCCGGGATCATTATGCATCGTAAGGAAAAACAAAGACTGCATTTCTAACGTGCATAACTGCGTGTTCAGCATGAAAAGCGGCCCATTGTGGCCGTTTTTTGTTATCGGATTTTCCGTGCATACAGTTCCAGTTTGTGGCTGATTAGTTCGTAGCCGTGTTCTTCTGTGATTTCCTTTTGTAAGGCTTCAATCAGTTCTGAGTGAAATTCCACCACTTCCCCCGTATCCACATCTATTAAATGGTCGTGGTGCGGAGAAAGCGTACTTTCGTATCGTGCCGTTTGCCCATCGAAATTCAGGCGCTGAATGACGCCATGTGTTTCAAGTACCGCCATGGTGCGGTACACTGTTGACAATGCAACTGTAGGGTCAATTTTGCTGGCGCGTTGATAAATCTCGTGAATATCCGGGTGGTTTGTTGTCGATGCCAGAACGTCTAAAATTGCCTGACGCTGTCGGGTCATCCGCATATTTGCGTCTCGCATAACGTTTTGGAAACGCAGGATAAGGTCATCACTCCCGGTTTGTGTTGGTACGTGGGCGTTTGCTTTTTGTGTTGGCATTGCGGCCTCCATGAAGGCAATGAATTATTTGCTTGCTTAATAAGAATGATTATCATTATCATAAAGTCGCGTCAATGAGGGAAGTGGCTGCACAATTCAATCCAGACGGAGTTCATGTAATGTCCAGTGTTGTTTCAAAGATGGTGGCTTTTGGTGTTCTGGGGGTCTGTGCAACGGTTACATCTGCCCCGTCGTTTGCAGCGGATAAGTTTAAGGTTGCGACCACGTTTACGGTCATTGCGGATATGGCACAAAATGTCGCCGGAGACGCTGCCGAGGTTATTTCCATTACCAAGCCCGGGGCTGAGATTCACGGTTACCAACCAACCCCACGAGATATTATGAAGGCACAAGATGCAGACTTGATTCTGTGGAACGGGATGAATCTGGAGCTTTGGTTTAGCCAATTTTTTAACAATCTGAAAAATGTACCATCGGCAACGTTGACCGATGGTATCGAGCCGATCAGCATCCGCGAAGGTGCTTATGAAGGTAAGCCAAACCCTCATGCGTGGATGGGGTTGGATAGTGCGGTTGTGTATGTGGACAACATTCGCGATGCCATGGCGAAATATGATCCTGACAATGCCAAGACTTATGCCGCGAATGCGGAGGCATATAAGGCAAAAATCCGCAATGCCATCAGTCCGCTACGGGATCGGGTTAAGCAAATCCCTGAAAACAAACGATGGTTGGTCACCTGTGAGGGCGCGTTCAGTTATTTGGCCCGGGATTTCGGTTTAAAGGAACTCTACCTGTGGCCGATGAATGCGGATCAGGTTGGAACCCCCAAACAAGTCCGTAAAGTCATTGATGGTGTGCGCGCACAAAAAATCCCGGCAGTTTTCTGTGAAAGTACGGTCAATACGGACCCGGCTAAGCAAGTCGCGCGCGAAACCGGGGTACGATATGGCGGCGTTTTGTATGTTGATTCTCTGACTGGAAAAGATGGCCCAGTGCCGACGTATTTGGATTTGTTACGGGTTACGTCCGAAACAGTTGTCAGTAATTTGCTCAATGAAGAGTCTGACCGACACTAGGAGGAAATGATGATTCGTATGCCTTCCCACAAAACTGCTGTTGGTCAGGATACCCACAATGAAACACCGCAGTGGGGGGTGGATGCTTCCAACATCACGGTGACCTATCGCAATGGGCATACAGCGTTGCGTGCCGCAACGTTTCGGGTGCCCAGAGGCACCATTGCTGCCTTGGTTGGTGTAAACGGGTCCGGCAAGTCCACCATGTTCAAGGCATTGATGGGACTTGTCCCATTGGGAGATGGTGAGATCAGCCTTTTGGGGCTGCCGATCCGGGACGCATTGCGCCGTAATCTTGTGGCTTATGTTCCACAGGCTGAGGATGTTGACTGGAGCTTCCCGGTGCTGGTGGAAGATGTCGTGATGATGGGTCGATACGGTCACATGAACTTTCTGCGCATACCAACGGCAACTGACCGCGATATGGTCTCCACGGCTTTGGACCGCGTGGGGATGACGGCGTTTCGTCATCGTCAAATCGGGGAATTGTCCGGCGGGCAAAAGAAGCGGGTGTTCTTGGCCCGTGCTCTGGCACAGAACGGGCAAGTGATTTTGTTGGATGAACCGTTCACCGGGGTCGATGTCACCACGGAAAATGCCATCATTGCGTTGCTACAGGAATTGCGGGATGAAGGCCGAGTAATTCTGGTGTCGACTCACAACCTTGGCTCTGTGCCTGAGTATTGCGATCATACGATCTTGATCGGGGGGACGGTAGTGGATTACGGTCCGACGGAAACTACCTTTACCCAAAGCAATCTGGAAGCGGTGTTCGGCGGTGCTCTGCGTCACTTCGTGCTGAGTGGTTCCGATCTGCATGAAGATGAAGACGAACGTTCCCTGACCATTATCAGTGACGATGAACGCCCGGTGGTGATTTATGACGATGTCACTCGTCTGCTAACACCCAGTTCCGCAACGGATAGTTCTATCAGTGACATTGATATTTGGGATGCGGAGCATGATGCCAACCCTGCCACCGAGCAGGAGAAACAGCCATGACCGAACTGCTGGAACCATTTGCCTACGATTATATGTTTACTGCCATGTGGGTGAGTGCACTGGTCGGTGGGGTCTGCGCCTTTCTGTCCGCGTATTTGATGTTGAAGGGATGGTCTTTGATCGGCGATGCACTGAGCCACGCCATCGTTCCCGGTGTCGCAGGAGCCTTCATCCTTGGCCTGCCCTTGGCATTTGGTGCCTTTCTGGCTGGGGGATTGGCAGCAGGAGGGATGCTGTTCCTGAACCAAAGATCGGGGTTGAAGGAAGATACCATCATCGGTTTGGTCTTTACCTCGTTTTTGGGGCTGGGACTGTTCATGGTTTCGGTGTCGCCAACGGCGGTTGATGTGCAAACCATTATTCTGGGCAATATTCTGGCCATTACGCCGGAAGATACCTGGCAACTGGTGTTGATTGCGCTGGTCTCCCTGACGGTGCTTTTACTCAAATGGAAAGACCTGATGGTGACGTTTTTTGACGAAACCCATGCGCGGTCCATTGGCCTTAACACTACTTTGCTGAAGATTGTGTTTTTCACCTTGTTATCGGCCTGCTGTGTGGCGGCGTTGCAAACCGTGGGCGCGTTTCTGGTCGTAGCGATGGTGGTCACACCGGGGGTCGTGGCGTATTTGCTGACGGATCGCTTCCCACGATTGTTGATGATTAGTGTCACGGTTGGGGCTGCGACCAGCTTTATCGGTGCGTATCTCAGTTACTTCCTTGATGGGGCGACTGGCGGGCTTATCGTTACGTTGCAGACGGCGGTTTTTCTTGTGGTCTTTTTGCTTGCACCCAAACACGGTCTGTTTGCCATGCGGCGTAAGGCTGCCTTGGCCCGCTTCAATGCGAAAAAAGCCGAGGGAGCCCGTCATGGCGGTCCGGTTGAGCCAATGAACCCAAAACATGTTTTGGGAGGATACGATGGATGAATGGCTACTGCCGTTTCAATTTGGCTTTATGCAAAAGGCATTTTTGATTTCTTTGATGGTTGCGGTGCCAACGGCGCTGTTGTCGTGTTATCTGGTGCTGAAGGGATGGGCCTTGATCGGCGATGCCATCAGTCACGCGGTGCTGCCGGGGGTTGTTGTGGCCTATTTGCTGAACATTCCCCTGATGATCGGGGCATTTGCCGCAGGCATGGTGTGTGCAATATCGACCGGGTATTTGAAAGACAATAGTCGTATCAAGCAAGACACGCTGATGGGTGTGGTGTTCTCTGGCATGTTTGGTTTGGGTATTGTGATGTACACCAAAATCGATACCAACGTGCATTTGGACCATATCCTGTTCGGCAATATGTTGGGGGTTGAGGCCTCAGATCTGTGGAGTGCGGGGTTCATTTCCCTGTGTGTTGCCGGGGTGTTGATCCTGAAATGGCGGGATTTTCTGCTGCATGCCTTCGATCCGGTGCAAGCCAAGGCTAGCGGACTGCCGGTCGCAGTGCTGCACTATGGGCTTTTGTCTATTGTTTCCCTGATGATTGTGGCGACGTTGAAAGCCGTTGGTCTGATTTTGGCTATCGGTTTGTTGATCGCCCCCGGAGCCATTGCCTTTCTGCTGGTACGCAGATTTTCTCACATGCTTGTGGTGTCTTCGTTGGTGACCATCGTATCCATGGTTCTGGGAATTTATCTCAGCTTCTTCATAGACAGTGCGCCTGCGCCAACAATTATTCTGGTGATGACGTCGGTGTTTCTTGTCGCATTTGTCTATCGCATTCAGAAAACCCGGCGAGCCAGCCGTGGGAATGCGGTGCCAAGCGTTGCAGCAGAATAAACCGGAAAGAAAAACGGCCCTCCAAACAATCGGAGGGCCGTTATCCATTTATGCCGAAAGCGATCAGCCCTCGGCCTTAGCCTTTTTTGGGCTTTTGGCAACTCGTTTATCATCCTCGGCAAAGTAGGCTTTGCAGAGTTTGAATACCACCGGGCTGAGCAGGGCCAAAGCAATCAAGTTCGGGATTGCCATCATGGCATTCAGCGTATCTGCCAACAGCCAGACGAAGTCCAAGGACATCATGGCGCCTGCCGGGATGGCAAGGGTGTACATCAAACGGAACGGCTTGATGGATTTTTCCTTGAACAGGAACTGCATGCAACGTTCGGAATAGTGGCTCCAGCCGATGATTGTGGTGAAGGCAAATACCGTCAGACCAAGTGCCACAATGTATTTACCGATCCCCGGCAAGGATGCATCAAACGCAGCAGAGGACAGGGAGGCACCAGTTGCACCGGATGTCCATGCCCCGGAAGTCAGGATCACCAGACCCGTAATGGAACAGACAATGATGGTGTCAATGAATGTACCGAGCATGGCAATCACACCTTGCCGTACCGGGTTGCTGGTGGTGGCGGAGGCGTGCGCAATCGGCGCAGAACCAAGGCCTGCTTCGTTAGAAAATACACCCCGTGCCACACCAAAACGGATAGCCATCATGACGGCGGCCCCGGCAAAGCCACCTTCGGCGGCGGATGGGGTGAAGGCATAGGTGAATACCAGATCAACAGCAGCCGGGATTTCCGATGCGTTCATGCCCAGTACAATAATACCGGCAAGGAAGTAGGAAATCGCCATAATCGGTACAAGCTTACCTGCAACGTTACCAATACGGCGGATGCCACCCAACAGGACGGCGCCGACCAGTACCATCAGCACAACCCCAGTTACCCAGTGCGGGACGCCAAACACGCTGTCCAGCACATCAGCCATGGAATTGACCTGCACTGTGTTGCCGATGCCGAAACCGGCAAATGCACCGAAGAGGGCAAATGCGCCACCCATCCATGCCCATTTCGGGCCGAGGCCGTTTTTGATGTAGTACATCGGTCCGCCGACATGCATGCCGCGGCGGTCAACTTCACGGTAATGGACAGCCAGAACCGCTTCCCCGAATTTGGTTGCCATGCCGACAAGGGCCGTACACCACATCCAAAACAGAGCGCCCGGACCACCAAGGAAAATCGCGGTTGCCACGCCGGCAATGTTACCAGTGCCGATGGTGGCGGACAAAGATGTCATCAGTGCGTTAAACGGGCTGATGTCACCGTCACCTTGGTCTGACCGCCCGCGCCATAGCATTTTGAAGGCGTACGGGATTTTGCGAATAGGCATGAAGCCGAGGCCGATCATCAGATAGAAACCGACGCTCAAGATCAACACCAGCATCGGTACTCCCCATACGATGCCGTTGATATCTTTAATAATTGAAGTCAAAAATTCCATTGTGATGCTAATCCACAGAGTTTTTTTCTATGTGTCATTTTGCCTGTGTGGAGAAAAACAACAGAAGTTCATATGCATCTTCAGAATGTCACTGAAGTGTTGCCATGCATACAACCGTTCTTGTCATTTAGATTTATGCATCCCCCGTAAGGCATACATCAGGTTTTGCCATGTCCGCAGCGTTCGGTAAAGCCTCAAATGACATTTTTAGGCAATAAAATTGGGATTTAATTTCGAAAACCACCCGAAAATGGGGTGAAAGTTGCGATGGGTCGGGATGGGTAAGTCTTAAACGCAACAAAATTTCGTCGGTCGGGTTCGGCTTGCTTCGGTGCACGGTTCGGCGCAGGATTGCAGGGCTGATTTGCACGTCAATACATGTCGAGCCAAGGGAGATTTCCATGTCTCAAGAGCAACTGTTTACTTATGAAGTTCGCGATGGGGTGGGGCTGTTGACTTTAAACCGTCCCCAGAAATTTAACGCCCTGTCCAAAGCAATGATTGCCGCTTTGAATGCGCAGTTTGACAAAATTGCCGGGGACTCCGCAGTCCGGGTTATCGTGTTGGCTGCCCATGGTAAGGCATTTTGTGCCGGACACGATTTAACAGAAATGCTAGATGATCTGTCCTATGACGCCATGCATGAGCTGTTTGGCAATTGTTCAGTGATGATGCAAAAGATTCAATCCCTGCCACAGCCAGTCATCGCCAGCATCGATGGGATTGCGACGGCTGCCGGGTGTCAGTTGGCAGCTGCGTGTGATTTGGCCATAGCCAGTGATATATCACGCTTTGCGACATCAGGGATTAATGTCGGGCTGTTTTGTGCGACGCCCATGGTCGCGATAACGCGGGTCATGCCCAAAAAGGCGGCGTTTGAGATGCTGACGACCGGGGATTTCATTCCGGCGGATAAGGCTGCCCAATTGGGATTGATCAATCGGGCCGTACCACAGGCAGAGCTTGAGGCAACCGTTATGGAGATGGCGCAAAAAATTGCAAATAAATCCCCGCGCTCTGTTGCCATGGGTAAGCAGGCCTTTTATCAACAGCTGTCATTGCCGTTGCCAGAAGCTTATAGTCTGGCAACCGATACGATTGTGCGCAACGCGCTGTTGGATGATACACAGGCGGGAATTGCAGCCTTTGCTCGTAAGGAACCGCCTCCGCAATGGAAAGAGCGGGATGTGGCAGCAGAGTAGCGTGCATAGCCATATGTTGTTTCAAAACGGGGTTCTATGAAAATTCTTCATACCAGTGATTGGCACCTCGGGCGTCAATTCCATGGTCAGTCCTTGCACGAGGCGCATGCCGAGTGCCTTGCGCAAATTGTGCAGGCGGTCAAGGACCACCAGCCTGATGTGCTGATCATTGCCGGGGATATTTATGACCGGGCAGCCCCGCCGGCATCAGCCGTGCGCCAGTTCAATGGTTTTATGGAACAGGTGTATTCGGAAACCGATACCGCAATTGTCCTGATTGCTGGAAACCATGATTCCGGCGATCGGGTGGCGGCGAACAGTGCCATGGTTGATCGTCGCCGCGTACTGATCCGGGGTCCGTTACAAGCAAACGAACCGCCGCTGATTGTGCATGACGCATATGGTCCCGTGGCTATTTCCGCCTTGCCCTTTGGGAATGAATATGCGGCCCGTGAATGCTTTGATGATGTGTCATTGGCGTCTCCTGCCGATGTATTGTCGGCACAGGTGGCAGCGGCAAAAGTGCACATTCCTGATCATGCTCGCTGGGTGATCGTTGCCCATGGTTTTGTGACCAGTGCGGCAGCTTCGGACAGTGAACGTCCGTTGTTGGTTGGTGGCGTGGAAACCGTGCCGAAGGAGGTCTTTGCAGTGGCGGATTACGTGGCCTTGGGCCATTTGCATCGCCCGCAGGCTTTGGATAATGGTCGCATTCGCTATAGCGGCGCGCCCATGGCGTTTGGTTTTGATGAAGCGGGCGATGTGAAGTCCATGGCTTTGATTGATCTTGGCGCCGCTGGTGAAATCCAGACAACTTTGATTCCATTCAAACCCCGGCATCAGGTCAGAGTGATCGAGGGTGAGTTTGCGGAAATTTTGGCAGAAGGACGTGTCAATCCATCGCAGGATTATATCAAGGTAATTTTGACCGATGATGCGGCATTGATCGATCCCATGGGGCAATTGCGGCAGGTTTACCCCAATGCCATGGCGCTGGAGTATCGCCGTGATTTGGCTGGTGGACAGGTTCAAGCGATTGCGGCAAAAGCCAAGAAGCTGGATAACCCGGAAATTGTGGTTCGGGATTTCCTTACATTCGTACGTGATGAAGACCCGACGGATGCGGATATGGATTTGGTGCGCGCAACTCTCAACCGGATTTCGGCAAAGGATACGGACTGATGCGCCCTTTACGCCTTGTGCTGCAAGCCTTTGGCCCCTATGCGGGGCGAGAAGAAGTCAATTTTGACCAAGCTTTGCGCGCCGGATTGTTCGGAGTCTATGGCCCGACAGGTTCCGGTAAGTCGTCCATCTTCAATGGTATCGCTTTTGCCCTGTTTGGTGAAACCGCCAAGGGAGATCAGGATGCCGCGTCGCTGCGCTCGGATCATGCTCCTGTCGATTTGATGACGCAGGTGGAATATGTGTTTGAACTGGGGACGCAGCGATATTATCTGCGGCGAACACCAAGCCAATTCAGGCCCGCCAAACGTGGTGAGGGTTTGGTCGAACATAAGACCGAAGCATTTTTGTACGATGCGACGGGAATTCCTCTGGCAGATATTTGTGAACAGCGTCCGGGCAAGGTTCTGGCAGAGAAAAAAATCACAGCGGTTAAGGAAGAAGTGGAAAGACTGTTGGGCTATGGCCCGCATCAGTTTCGGCAAATCGTCCTGTTGCCACAGGGAAAGTTTGAAACCTTTTTGTCAGCCAATTCCGAAGACCGTTTGAATATCTTGGAACGTTTGTTTGACGTCAGGATTTATAAGGCCTTTGCCCAGACATTGCGGGAAGATGCCAAAACCATCTTGAAACAGGTGGGGGACTTGCGGCGACTGGCAGCGAACAAATTACAGGACAAGGGGTATGCAACAGATGCCGAGCTTGCGGCAGCTCTTGAAGCCTCCACTGACGTGATCCGCGTCGTCGCAAACGAGGTCGCTGAGCGCAAAAACCAAGCTGATGCTGCCGAACGATGCCGGGCCGAAGCGGAAAGGTTGGTGCAGAAATTCGCAGACCGGGATGCTGCGGTCATCGCCGTGAAGGAGCTAGATGCCCGGCGACCGGAAATCGTGGAGGTGAAGCGGCGATTGGACGCTGCAAAGTTGGCGCAAGGCTTGCTGGACTTAGATGCATCGGTACAGGAGGCCGAAGCCCTGCTGCGAAAGCGAACGGCAGCCTTGCAGGATGTGATCGCACAGTTGCAGTCGGCGGATCAACAGTGTCGAGGGGCCGAAGATGACCTGAAGGCTGAACGCTCCCGGCAAACGGAGTTGACGGCCCTGCTGGCGGAACGGGCCAGTCTGCTGCATCATGCCGAAACCCTGTCAAAGGCTGAGGAAAAACGCAAAGCTCTTGCCGATGCCATTCATGATCACAGTGTGGCGGTTGACCGAAAATCTCAGGCAGAGAGGGCATTGGCAGGCATAACATCTGTTGTTGCTGAGTTGAGCGAGCGTCTTGAAACCGCGCGGACGCGGCAGGCGGTTCAAGGTCGTTTATCTTTGACGTTGCAGGCGCGCAAAACAGATCTGCAAAGACACATGGACCGACAAAGGGCGCAAAAACACCTTGAAGCGGCAAGGACAGAAACGGTAGAGGCCGAAGCCCGCCTTGAGCAGGTCAGTCAAGACTTGCAAAGGGCAGAGGACGCATATGCACAGGCGGACGCCTCGTTGAAGCATGCGCATGCCGTCTTGCTCGCCAACGCCTTGCAGCCGGGGCAACCTTGTCCGGTGTGTGGGGGGACGGAACACCCGCAATTGGCCCAACATAAAGACGCCAGTGGGCAGGGCGACCATCATGTGCAGGCCTGCCATGACGCATTGGAACAGGCCAGATCAAAGTTCAATCGGGCAACTCTGACGCTGGAAACGGCGAAGGCCCGTATGGCGGAACGGCAGGAAGTTTTGGTTCAGTTGCCAGTCCCCATCGGCGTTTATGAAGAGTGTCAGGCTGACGTTACCGCATTGGAACAGCAACTCACGGATTTGGGAGAGGTCGCAGAGCCTGCGGAGCTTGCCGCACAGCTTGCCGCCAAACGGTCAGAAGAGAATACTGCGCAAGCCGCGTTGCAAGTGGCACAAACCGTGGCTCATACAGCGGAAATGGCGCGGGCATCTGCAAGTGCTGCATTGCAAACGGCGATTGCCACGGTGCCGCATGATTTGCAAACGCCTGCGGCTTTGGATCAACGGCTGGATACCCTCGCTAAGGACATTAAAGCCCGTGAAATAGCCCTGCAACAGGCGGAGCATGCTGCCCAACTTGCCCAACAAGAAGCCGTGCGGATGACGGCACTGCGGCAAAGTATGGATGGGGCCAAGGCAGAAGCCGAGGCTGCGCTCAAATCCAAACGGGACAACTTTGCCCAACGCTTGCAGGATCATGGCCTGTCATTGGAAGCTTATGCCGCAGGCAGGCAGGATGTTGCCTGCATTGCTGCATTGCAGGCGAATGTCGATGGCTTCAGCCAATCCTTGGCAACGGCTCGTGATCGTTTGCAAATGGCGGAGACTGCGGTTGCAGGGCTCGACATGCCGAACCTGCAACAGATCATCCAGCATAAAGAGGCCGCACAAACCGATTACGAGGCGGCTTTGGCCCGATTGTCCGAGGCAAAGTCCACGTTGCAAGACCTGCAAACCCTGCAGGCCTCCATACAAAATCTCTATGCGGACATCGCCGGGGCCGAAGACGGCTATAAGGTTTTGGGCCGTGTGGCGGAGGAATGCGCCGGGGATAATCGGGGTAAAATCAAACTGGAAACCTATGCCATTGCCATGATGTTCGATCGGGTGCTTGCGGCTGCCAATTTGCGGCTGCGCCCAATGACTGCGGGGCGTTATACACTGCATCGATCCGAAGATGTGGGGCCGGGTCGCGGCAAACGCGGTTTGGATATCGACGTGGCAGATGTGCACACCGGGCGCAGCCGCAGTCCTTCCACGTTGTCTGGTGGTGAAATGTTTACGGCGGCCTTGGCCTTGGCCTTGGGGTTATCCGATGTCGTGGAAAGTGTCAGTGGGGGCATCCGTTTGGATACGATCTTCATTGATGAGGGTTTCGGCAGTTTGGATCAGGAAGCACTGGATCAGGTTCTGCAGAAGTTACAGGATTTGGTCGGACAAAACCGTGCCGTCGGTCTGATTTCGCATGTGGATTTGGTACAGCAAACTATCCCGATGGGTTTCCAGATTACCAAAACTGCTGCGGGCAGCCATATTGCCCCGCGTTTAGGGTAGTGACCCCTAGCCAAAAGGAAAGCCAAGGTCACGGGCCGTATGGTGCGCGCATTGCAGGAAGTTGCGTAGGGTTTGGCTGGTGTTGCCGCGCGTGGTTGCCAAGGACATGTTGATGGTTGGGCTGTGGCCTTTGATCGGGCGATAGACAACGCCGGGGACTTGCACAGCTTTCATGGAGTCCGGGACCAAGGCAACCCCAAGTTCGGTGGCAACCAGATTAACGACCGAGCCAATTTGAGGCGCGGGTTGCCCCAATATGGGGTCAAAGCCACAGGCACGGCAGGCATCAATGGTATTTTCAACGATGTTCTGACCACTTTCTCGTGGGGTAAACAAAAACGGATCACTTGATAGCTCGGTCAGTTCCAAAGCCTCCTGTTGTGCTGCCGGATGATTGGCAGGCAAGACCGCCAGCATGGGCTCGTCTGGGTATGGACGCAGTTGAAAGTCTTCAAAACCTGTGATGCCGGGGCGCAGGAAAGCCGCCTGAATGTCACCGTTTCTCAGCTTTTTGGATAATCCGGCGGTATTGACCTCGACCAAGGCCAAATCAACATCGGGATAACGCCTGCGAAAGGTTCGGATTGTTGCCGCGACGGCAGGGTGAAAGGCGGTGGAACCGGTAAAACCCACTTGCAAAGACCCGGTTTCACCACGGGCTGCCCGTTGTGCGGCACGTTTGGCCTTTTTGACCCGATCTGGGACATCCTGAATGCTGTGCAAAAAGGCAAGTCCGGCTTCTGTAAGTTCCGCACCATGGGGAACTCGGCGGAACAACTGTGTGCCGACTTCATGTTCCAAATCTTTGATTTGCTGGCTTAACGGCGGCTGACCAATGCCGATTTTGGCGGCGGCACGGGTGAAGTTGTTTTCCTCTGCCACGGCAAGAAAATATCGAATATGCCGTAATTCCATTTCCGGTATCTCCAAAACATATCAAGAATGCATTTCATATATA
>JAALLQ010000319.1_pt1 | contig 12402 bp, 14 predicted proteins | sample 7245921 | NCBI WGS metagenome assembly JAALLQ01 (sample SAMN13049200, study PRJNA578106) | oil field metagenome | isolation source: filtered produced water from oil reservoir B7 | place: USA:offshore Texas | collected 2016 | reverse complement strand
TGTTGGGGGTATTCTTCGCTATGGGCATCAGGGGAGACTATCCAGTGCGGTATTTCAACTGGCGTTTTATGGTTCTTGCAGCCGCAATCAGTGGAATGACTGTAACCGCGGCTTTTGCAACAGACGCAAAGCCTGTTCAGCAGACAAAGGTGGTGCGGCTGACCAACGGTGAATGGAAACCGTATTTTTCTGCGGATTTGCCTGAATATGGATATGGCAGTGCAATTGTAACCGCAGCGTTTCAGGCTGTTGGCATGGATGTGGAGTACGGGTTTTTCCCGTGGAAAAGATCCTATCGCTATACACAGACCGGAACTTGGCATGGCTCAGTCGGTTGGGTGAAAACCGATGAGCGGGCTCACGAATTTCTGTATACGGAGCCCTTTATCAGTGACACGGATTATGTGTTTTCCATGAAATCCACCCCGGTGATTTGGTCGCAGGTCGGTGATCTTCACAGTGTCAAGGTTGCTCTGGAATATTTCACGGTATATCCGCCGCTTGACCTGCCGATTACTAAAAATGCGGTTCATGCTTCTTACGTTGTAAAATATGAGTCTCTGTTGCCTATGGTGTTGGCGGGGCGCACGGATGCAACTGTGTTGATGACGCAACAGGCAGAGTATTTCCGTCGGCAAGGTTTATTGGATATGGGGGAAATCTATCGTGATGATACCCCCTTGTATGAGCGGGTCTTGCACCTTGTTATTTCCAAAGAAATCGAGAATGGTGCAGAGCTTGTTGATGCGTTCAATCGCGGTCTGGGCATCATCAAATCCAATGGAACCTATGATAACATCATGCACCGCCTGAATTCCGGTGAGTTTGATGGACCATCCAAATAACAACGGCCCTAACAAAGTGTTGGGCCGTTGCGGTGTCGATGTATTGCTTTAAAAGCCGGTTTAGGCAGTGGCATCTTCCCGGATTTTTGCGATGAAGCTATCCACCTGAGCTTTCAGTTGTTCGGATTGGGCAGAAAGGTCCGTTGCGGCATCATGGATATGCCGTGCGGCTTCGCCCGTGGTTTCTGCCGCTTGCTGCACCATACCAATATTGCCGGAAACTTCCGCCGTGCCGGCAGCAGCCAGCTCCACATTGCGGGCAATTTCTTGTGTGGCAGAGCTTTGTTCCTCAACCGCTGCGGCGATGGTGCTGGTAATGCTGTTCATATTGGAAATAATGTCAGAGATACCTTCAATTTCCGTGACAGCATTGTTGGTTTCACTTTGCACCTGACCAATTTGCTGGGCAATGCGCCCAGTTGCTTGTGCAGTCTGGTTGGCAAGGTTTTTGACTTCTCCGGCGACCACAGCGAAGCCTTTCCCTGCATCCCCGGCCCGTGCGGCCTCAATCGTGGCGTTAAGGGCCAACAGGTTGGTTTGGTTGGCAATGTCGTTGATCAGGTCAATAACATCCCCGATCTGATTGGCGATGGTTGCCAATTCCCGAATGGTTTCGGTGGTCTTGCTGGCTGAGTTTACGGCCTGTTCAGATACAGATGTGGAGTGCTGTACCTGTTGACCGATCTCACCGATAGAGGAGGTTAATTCTTCCGTTGCTGCGGCTACGGTTTGAACGTTGTTGGATGCGGCCTCGGATGCGGATGCAACAGTGGTGGCTTGTGCCCCGGTTTCAGTTGCAATGGAGGACATCTGAGCAGAAGAAGCCTGCAGTTGGGTCACTGCGGCAGTCACGTTTTCAATAACGTGACCTACGTTACTTTCAAAGTCGTTTGCCAGTGCAAGCATATCGGCGCGGCGTTGTTCTGCTGCGATGCGATCACGTTCGGCTTGTTCTGCCTCAAGTTCACGGACCCGGATAGCATTGTCTTTAAAGATTTGGACGGCGTTGGCCATGCTGCCGATTTCATCGCGGCGATCCGTATGACCAACAATTGCATCAAGGTTGCCATTCGCCAGGTTTTGCATGGTATCCGTCAGCATTTCCAAGGGCTTGACGCCACGCTTCCCTGCATAAAGGGCAAGCAGAAGCAGAACGATAAAAACAGCAAGGGATGCGACGGCAATGCCCTGCATGATGTTTTCGTACAGGTGTTCGGATTGTTCCTTGTCGATGCCCACATAAAGGATGCCGCTTATATTATCGTTTGCATCACGGATCGGAGTGTATTCGGTGTAAAACGGGGTGCCCAAAATGACGGCTTCGCCACGGTAGGTTTTGCCTTCACGCATAACTGGGTACACAGCACCATCTTTACCCAACGGAGTGCCAATCGCGCGGGTTCCGTCTTCTTTCTTGATGTTTGTGGTTTTGCGCCAGAAGTCCTGTGTCTTGGCATCCCAGACAAAAATTGTTGCCGTGTCTCCGGTCGTTGCAGTGACGGCATCAATCATGGAATGGTTTGTAAATTCAGGGATTTTTGCAATGCGGAGATTGGTGATATCGCCATTTTCCGCAATGTCATATTGGAAATCTGGATAGGCCTTTTGAAAGCCAAGGGCTGCTGCCCGGGCCGATTTTTGTTGCAGGTCAACGGTAAGGTCTATCAGGTGAGAACTCAGCAGGTAGCTGGTTGAAAGGCCGATAAAACCAGCACAAATCAGGATTGCAAAACCGATGAGCAAGCCAAGTTTGCGAGCGATAGAGAGGCTCTTTAAAGCTTCCATGCGACGTCCTCCAACTATGAACTATTTTACATTACATATGCATTCTTAGAATATTTACACGTCTTGCATATTAGAAAAAGCTATAGTCGAATTACTCTAATTTTATAGAAATTATTGGTAAGTTTATCTCGCAAAATTGAATAAAATGCAATCATTTGGCGGAAGGGTCAGGGGAAATATTCTGATTGTTAATCAAAAATTTTTGACCGAGTGGCGATGAAGCGCGCAGTCATGGGGCCGGTGATCAGGACAATGATCAAACGCACGGTCTGAAAGGCCAGAACAAACCCAACATCCACGTTGGTTGAGGCTGCAATAATTGCAATGGAATCGGCGCCGCCCGGACTGGTGGCAAGATAGGCGGTCAGAAGATCAACATCCAAAATATGGGTCAGAAGGATTGCTACCCCGGAACAATAGAGCATCAGGGCCGCGATAGAACCCAACATATGCGGAAGTTTGCTTGCCACGGCGATAAGAATATCACGGGTAAAGCGTAATCCCACAGTCCAGCCGATTACGGCAAATGCGGCAATCAGGATGGGTTGCGGCAATGTGATATCAATTAATCCAAATCCGCGCAGAACGGCCCCGATCATCAGTGGCATCAGGAGTGCACCAGATGGGATGTGCAGGCGTATGCCGATCAGCATCCCGGCACCAATTAGGATCAGGGTTTGGGCAAATGACGACATGTCAGGGATTGTCAGCCAGTGGCTATCGCTGATTGGAGCTTGTGCTCCGGTAAAATGGGCGATTATTGCCGCCGATGATGCAACGCACAAAACCCTAAGGTATTGCATGAAGGCAACGATGCGCGCATCTGCACCAAATTCTTCAGCCATGACCACCATGGCAGAGGCGGCTCCGGGGGATGATCCCCAAATCGCGGTGGTTCCGGGCAGAACACGCCAGCGACTCATCAGCCAGCCCAGGGTGCCGCTGGCGATGATAATGGAAAAAATCGTTGATAGGAAAAGCGGCCAATCCAGCAGAAAACGCCCCAAAATATCAGGAGTTACTGCTCCCGCCATCATGGTTCCGACCACGCCCTGTGCCAGACTGTAGGCACGCCGTGGCGTGGTGATGGTGGATGAATTGACGGCAAGCAAAATCCCCGAAGCCATCGGGCCAAGCAGTAAGGCACCGGGTAGGCCGATCCACTGGAACGACAGGGTGACAACAAGAGTCACGATAAAAAGTGACAGCCATTGTTTGCGACGGGTCAAATGCTGAAACATGAAGTTGCTCAAAAGAAGAAGGGGGATCGCCCCCGAAGCTAACCTTTAAGGGGATAGCGGGCAAACAACGTATCAAAGGCTTTTACGGCGGCAACCGGGCCAGCTTCGTGTTCCCAGACACCATTGCAGACAGCAAGGAAGTCCGCACCGTTTTGGACGAGGCTTTCCGCATTGTCAGGCGTGATGCCGCCGATGGCGACGCTGGGAACGGTGAACAGTTCTGTCCACCATTTTAAAACTTCCGGTTCCGGCTGGGCTTTTGCCTGTTTGGTTTGGGTCGGGAAGAATGCACCAAATGCCACGTAATCGGCCCCGGCTTCCCCGGCGGTCATCGCCAGATGGCGGGAATCATGGCACGTAACGCCAACAATTGCGTCTGGACCGACAATGCGGCGTGCTTCACTATAAGGGGTGTCATCTTGGCCCACATGTACGCCATCGCAATCCAGTTCCGCCGCAAGGTCGGGGCGATCATTCATGATGAATGCGACCCCCAGTTTCTGGGCAATCGGTCGCAATTTTTCACAGGCCTGACGGATGGCGTTGTCATCAGCCCCCTTCAGGCGTAACTGCACACAGGCCACGTCGCCCGCATTCAGCGTTTCCTCAAAAATTTTGGCAAATGCCAAAAGGTCCGGGATGCTGGGCGGGGTGATCAGGTACAAACGGCAGGAAGGGGAGGTGCTCATGATTTTTTTCACTTCTAGATATGATGATCGCAGCCAAATTATGTGATTTTGTCATCAGAGGAAAGAGGAAGCAGCCATTCTTTCAGGATCATTTCCAAAGCCCCCTGATTGGGGGTATCCGTTGGCGGTGAAAACCTGAAGACAGGCTGTGGCGGTGGACCCATAAGTAATATGGTCCCCGCTGTGCCAGATATGTTTTGTAAAGCTTGCAAGGTTTGGGCTGAAAGGGGGATTTCCGGTTCAAGCCGGATGGCGGGTAACCCACAGGCACAGGCCGCCTGAGCCAATCCAATGGAGGCACCACAGTGGAAGACAAACCGTCCGGGTAGGTATAGTTCATCATCCGCGCAGACTTTCAGGAATCCGTTGGCCCAACCAACGCCCAGTGCCTCGCCCAACTCGTACGGAGTTTCCAAGTCAAGGCTAAGGTCAAGTTCCGCTGCAACGGCAATTGCCGCCTTGGCTTGGGCCAGATCATGGACAATGACAGTTGCCGGCGCGGATGTTGGTAAGTTATTTGGCATATGCGACAAGACCTGAATTGACCTCAATGGGTTCCCCACGTATTCTTAACAGTATAGCTTTGAAACTGGTGATAATACATTGAAACCACTGTCGGTATATAAATTAAGCAAGGTCGAGGCCGCGCTTCGCCGCCTTGAACAGGCTTTGGATCGTCTTGAACACGCGTCAATTGCTTCGCTTTCGGTACAGAAAGCCGATCCCGTTGAGGTTGATGACGCCGTGCCCGCAGTGGATGCCGAAGAAGTGGCGTTTCTGCGGCAAAAGTGCAATTCCCTCTCCGAGTCCTTGCGGGCCGCATCCCTTGGTGTGGATGTCACGGTATCTCGCCTGAAATTGCTGCTGGAGGATTAACCCCATGGCGCAAGTCACAGTTTCCATTGCTGGAAATCAATATCACATTTCTTGCGATGACGGGCAGGAAGCACAAATCGGTCGTCTTGGTCGCTATCTTGACCAACGTGGGCGGGAATTGACTGCAGCCATTGGTCCCGTGCAGGAGAATATGTTGCTGGCAATGATTGGGTTGCTGGTCGCGGATGAGCTTGCCGAGACCTATGGTGAACTGGAAGAACTTCGCGAAAATGCTGGGGCTGATGGTGCAACTGCAAAATCAGAGGCCGAGAATGCAGTGGTTTCTGTGTTGGATACTTTGACAAATCGCATCGAAGGCATTGCTCAAAAGCTTGAAGACCATTAAATAAACAATTGGCGGGTGCTGGTTGATGCGTGAGGACCGCGATATCACTGGGGCCAACGTTATAGTTTAGGGAGCCGTCCCTGTCATGGCCGTGGCCGTGTTACATGGCGCCCACTTTGTTGGAGCGGCCCTTGTGGATTCCACAAGCCGAACGGTTGTACTGGCTCCGCCACCGTCCTTGATGCTTTTCCTTTTCACACTATGTAGTTATCATCTGCGGGTTGCGCGTTGTGCCCGAATGTGTCGAGGAGTAAGAAATGTATACGCCCGTTGCCGATGGACAAGACACTGCCGCAGCCAAGCACGCGATGCGCAGCCACGCAAAGATCGTGCGGTCAAGCTTGACCGAAGGGGAGCGTAACCACGCTTCCGGTTGCCTAGCCCACCATGCCTCCCAATTACCATTACTGATGAAAGTTCCCGCCGGGGGGACCGTTGCCGGGTATTTCCCAATGGGAGGAGAAATCGACCCACTGCCGCTGTTGGACTGGTTGCGTCAGTTGGGGTGGCGTGTGGCTTTGCCGATTGTTGAACAGGAAGGCGGAGTCCTGCTATTCCGGCAGTGGGAGCCGGAAATTGCCTTGGAGGTTGGCTATCACGGTATTCGCCAACCAACCGCAGAGGCCGAAGTTTGCACGCCTGATGTTTTGCTTATTCCCCTGTTGGCATTTGATCGGCAGGGGCGTCGTTTGGGCTATGGTGGTGGATATTATGACCGTACCCTATCCCAATATACGCAAGATGGTCATGACCTTGTTTCCATTGGGGTTGCTTTCTCGAAGCAGGAAGTTGAAAATGTGCCCTTTGATGATTGGGACTATCATTTGGACATGATCCTGACTGAGCGCGGATTGTGTCGAGTTGAAGCTCCTGTCTCATCCTGAATGGCATAAAACCGCGCGCAAGCGTGAACCGAATGGATACTTATGAAACTGTTATACCTTGGGGATGTTGTCGGTCGCTCCGGTCGTACTGCTGCCCTTGAGGCTGTAGCCCGCCTGAAGCGGGAGCTACAGCTTGATTTTGTCGTGGTCAACGCGGAAAACGCGGCCCATGGTTTTGGCGTGACTCAGAAAATCTGTGAAGAATTCTATGCCGTGGGAACGGATGTGGTGACCACGGGCAACCATGTTTGGGATCAGCGCGAACTGGTGGGATACATTGATAGTGACCCACGTTTGGTCCGTCCGGCTAATTTTCCAAAGGGCACGCCGGGGCGCGGGTACACGGAAATTAAATTGCCGGATGGTCGTGCGGTCGTGGTGATCCAGTTGATGGGGCGGCTGTTTATGGAGCCGCTGGATAATCCGTTCGAAGCTGTGGACAATATTCTGAAGCTTTATCGTCTTGGTAAAACGGCTTCTGCTATCATCGTGGATGTACATGCAGAGGCAACCAGCGAAAAAATGGCATTAGGCTGTGCCTGTGATGGGCGGGCTTCCATTGTTGTCGGTTCACATAGCCATGTTCCCACCGCAGATGTCATGATTATGCCCGGTGGTACGGCGTATCAGACAGATGCCGGGATGTGTGGGTGTTATGATTCCGTGATCGGGATGGATAAAGTCGCAGCAACGGCACGATTTACCCGCCGGGTTCCCGGTGATCGTCTGACCCCGGCAACAGGAAATGCTACGGCTTGTGGACTTTATGTGGAAACAGATGATGCGACGGGCCTTGCAAAAATTGCGCACCCAGTGCGGCTGGGCGGGCATTTATCGGAAAGTTTGCCGAACAATTCCTGATGTTCGCGGCTTTGGGGGTTGCGCTTCATGTGGTCCTGCATGGATAATGCGCCCGATTTTCGAACAAAGCCCCGGTTTATTCTGGGCTGATAAACTCTGACGTACAAAGACCCAATAAAGGTAGAGAATGGCAGGTCACTCCAAGTTTAAAAACATCATGCACCGCAAGGGCGGTCAGGATGCAAAGCGTGCGAAACTGTTTACCAAGCTGGCCCGTGAAATCACCGTGGCAGCCAAAATGGGATTGCCGGACCCGGATATGAATCCGCGGTTGCGTTTGGCGATTCAGACGGCTCGCGGGCAATCCATGCCGAAAGACAACATCGAACGGGCGATCAAAAAAGCCGAAGTCGGTGGTGATGGTGAGAACTACACCGAAATGCGGTATGAAGGTTTCGGACCGGGCAATGTGGCACTGATTGTTGAGGCTCTGACCGACAATCGTAACCGGACTGCTTCCGAAGTTCGCGCCATCTTCAATAAAGCCGGCGGGCAGATGGGTGAAACCAACTCTGTGGCGTTCAACTTCGAACGGATTGGTTTGATCCAATATAACCCGGATGTGGCAACCGAAGACGATATGTTTGAGGCCGCATTGGAAGCCGGTGCCAACGAAGTGGAAACCACCGATGATGGTCATGATATCTTTACCGCACCGGATGAACTGAATGCGGTCAAAGATGTTCTGGCAGAAAAATATGGGGACGCCATCACTGTGCGTTTGGACTGGAAAGCCCTGACCACAGTTGATCTGGATGTGGATAAAGCCAAATCCTTGTTGCGCCTTGTGGATGCCCTTGAAGATAACGATGACGTGCAACGGGTCAGTGGCAATCATGTGATTTCCGATGAGGTTGCCGCGGCTCTTGAAGAGTAAAACGGGCAGGGCATAAGGAGCCTGAAACCATGCGCTTGATCGGACTGGATCCGGGGTTGCGGATCAGTGGGTGGGGGATCATCGACACCGATGGTAACCACCTGAAATACGTGGCCTGTGGGGTGGTCCGATCAGACGAGAAGTTGTCGCTGGCGGAACGGCTGGTTATGCTGCACGAAGGGGTTGGAGAGGTCCTCAAGTCCTACAGCCCAGATGAGGCGGCGGTTGAGGAAACCTTCGTCAATCGTAATCCTACCTCTACCTTGAAATTGGGACAGGCACGGGGAGCAATTATGCTGGCACCGGCTCTTATGGGGCTGCGTGTGGCGGAATATCCTCCGAACCTGATTAAAAAAACCGTAGTCGGAACTGGGCATGCGGCCAAAGATCAAATTGATTTGATGGTCCGTATGCTCCTTCCCGGTGCGGACCCGGCGATAGCCGATGCTGCGGATGCACTGGCAGTGGCAATTTGCCATGCCCGGTATCGGGCCAGTGATGCTACCCTTGAACGCGCTCTTGCCAATTCTGGCGGGGTTAAGGCATCCGGTCCGAATGCGTATTCGCGGCGCCGTCGCCGTTAAAGGAGTTCATGGTACATGATTGCGCGTCTTAAAGGCATTGTGGAAGCACTGGACACGGATACGGCCATTTTGGACGTACAGGGTGTGGGCTATCTGGTCGCCTGTCCCAGTCGGACATTGTCAAAAATGGCAGTGGGACAGCCCGCAGCCTTGTGGATTGAAACCGTGGTGCGCGAAGATGCGATCTCTTTGTACGGCTTCATGGATGCCACAGAAAAGGCATGGTTTAAAAAATTGACCACAGTGCAGGGGGTTGGGGCCAAAGTTGGGCTTGCTCTCCTTACGGTTCTGCCGCCGGATGCTTTGGCGCGCGCGATTGCTGCCGGGGATAAGGCCGCCATTGGTCGTGCCAATGGTGTCGGACCAAAACTGGCCCAGCGGATCCTGACCGAGTTGAAGGATAAGGTCGCAGACCTTGCTGGGATCGGCGTGACTATGGCTCCGACGGTTTCTGTGCCTGTTGCGGTTTCATCCGCCAAGTCAGCTGTTCCGGCTGACGTCGATCCGCGCATCGCCATTACTAATGATGCTGTTTCCGCACTGGCGAATTTGGGCTATGGGCAGAGTGATGCCTTTGCGGTGGTTTCTTCCATCCTTGCTGCTGCCGGAGACGATGTGCCTACGGTTGAGGCGGTTTTGGCGAAAGCCCTGAAAGATATGGCAATGGCGTCGGGTCTGGTGACGGGAGGTAAGTCATGACCGCACAATGGCAGTCCGAAGATGCCAATGACCGTGTGGTGTCTCCGCTTGAGCATGCTGATGACACCGACGGTCCGTTGCGCCCGCAAAGTCTGTCTGATTTTCTTGGGCAGCCGGAAGCATGTGAAAATCTGAAAGTATTTGTCGAGGCTGCGAAGGCTCGCGGCGATGCGCTGGACCATGTTCTGCTGCATGGTCCGCCCGGCTTGGGCAAAACCACCTTGGCACAGATCGTTGCCCATGAGCTTGGTGTAGGATTTCGGGCGACGTCCGGTCCAATGATTGCCAAGGCAGGCGATCTTGCGGCGATTTTGACCAATCTGGAAGCTCGGGACGTTCTGTTTATTGATGAAATCCATCGCCTGAATCCTGCAATTGAAGAGGTGCTGTATTCGGCAATGGAGGATTACCAGCTGGACCTGATTATTGGTGAGGGTCCGGCAGCGCGCTCTGTGCGTATTGATTTACAACCATTTACATTGGTCGGGGCGACCACGCGGGCGGGCCTGTTGACCACACCGCTTCGGGATCGGTTCGGCATTCCGCTGCGTTTACGGTTCTACTCGACCGAGGATTTAACCCGCATCGTCATACGCGGTGCCGGGAAGCTTGGGTTGCCGATGAGCGACGATGGGGCGGTGGAGATTGCCCGTCGTTCCCGCGGGACACCGCGTGTCGCGGGTAGGTTGTTACGGCGCGTCCGAGATTTCGCCACGGTTGGGGGTGCCGCAATCGTGGACAAAAAAACTGCCGATCATGCGTTGAATCGGTTGGAAGTTGATGGTCTGGGGCTTGACAGTCAGGACTTGCGCTATTTGCTATGTATTGTCGAGTCCTATGGCGGTGGCCCAGTGGGAATTGAAACGCTTGCTGCGGCATTGGCGGAAGAACGCGATACGCTTGAGGACGTTATTGAACCTTTCCTGATGCAACAGGGGTTGGTGCAACGGACTCCCCGTGGTCGGGTTCTATCAGCCAAGGGATACAGACATTTGGGACTGTCTACGCCTGCACAAGGGCCGGAGCAGTTGGGTTTACTGGATACAACGGAGCAGCCGGGTGACTGACCCAGATACAATTGCACATCAGTACCCTGAAGGTGGCGGTTCCTTCCTTGACGGACATCAGCATGCCTTGGTCATCCGTGTGTATTACGAAGACACGGATGCTGAAGGTGTGGTTTATTACGCCAACTACCTGAGGTATGCAGAGCGTGCTCGTACGGCTCTGTTGCGTTGGGGAGGATGGGAGAACGCACGTCTGGCGGCAGGGGATTATCCCGGTATGGAAAAGGGTGTCAGTTTTGTCATGCGGCACCTGTCCATGGACTATCGCCGTGCAGCCATGCTGGACGATTTACTGATTATGAGGTCACGGGTTTTGGCCATTGGTGGCGCGACCATGGAACTTCAGCAAACGCTGAGCCGTGGTAATGATGTACTGGTAGAGGCAACGGCAAGACTGGGGTGCATTGCGGCGGAAACCTTGCGCCCAGCCCGTATCCCTCAGGCGTTGCGAGACTATATGCAGGGCTTTGTGTCCGATAACGATGAAAGAAAGTGAGCAGCGGTATGGAAGCGCAAACCGATTTGTCGATGATTGCCCTGTTTTTGCAGGCCGACTGGGTGGTGAAGTCAGTGATGCTGGCCTTGATCGGTGCCTCGATTTGGTCGTGGGCGATTGTTTTTGAAAAAGTGCGGCTGTTGTCGGCATTAAATCGCCTTGCCAAACGGTTTGAGGAAAAATTCTGGTCCGGTGAGCCGTTGGATGATTTGTACGAAAGTGTTGGTCGCAGCGCCAAAGACCCGATGAGTGCCGTGTTTGTGGCGGCAATGCGGGAATGGCAGCGTTCTATCGACCGCACCCGGACGGAAGCCGCAACCCTGCGGACATCCCTGACCCAGCGGATCGAACGGGTCATGCAAATTACCAGCGAAAAGGAACTGGAAAAGGTTGAAGCCCGTATGAGCTTTTTGGCATCAACGGGTTCTGTGGCTCCGTTTGTCGGTTTGTTTGGTACCGTCTGGGGGATTATGAACAGTTTCCACGCCATTGGTCTCAGCAAAAATACGTCGCTGGCAGTGGTTGCCCCGGGTATTGCAGAGGCATTGTTTGCAACGGCACTTGGCCTTGTTGCTGCTATTCCGGCGGTGATTGCCTACAATAAGCTGTCGTCGGATATTGACCGATATGCCAAACGTCTGGATATTTTTTCCAGCGAGTTTTCTGCCATTGTTTCTCGGCAGTTGGATGAAAGGCGTTAAGGATGGCTATGTCCACATCCGGTGGGCGTCGTCAACGCTCGTCCCGTCGTAAAACCCGCCCAATGTCAGAAATTAACGTCACGCCCATGGTGGATGTGATGTTGGTGCTGTTGGTGATCTTTATGGTTGCGGCTCCGTTGATGACCACGGGTATTCCTTTGGACCTGCCTAAAGGCGGGAATCAGGTGCTGACCGACGCCAACAAGGCTCTGCGGATTTCCGTGGATGTAGAAGGCAACGTGTATTTGGGTACTGATGCCGTGGATATGCCGACTTTGGTTGGTCGGGTGATTGCAATGCGTCAGGCCAATGCAGAGCTTGGCGTTGTCATCAGTGGTGATACCAGTGCAGCCTATGGTGCCGTTATGGGCGTGATGCAGGCGTTGAAAGATGCCGGTATCGAAAAGGTTGGTTTGGAAACAGGCACGGGGGAAACGCCGCGCGCCAAGAC
>JAALLQ010000318.1_pt1 | contig 12440 bp, 11 predicted proteins | sample 7245921 | NCBI WGS metagenome assembly JAALLQ01 (sample SAMN13049200, study PRJNA578106) | oil field metagenome | isolation source: filtered produced water from oil reservoir B7 | place: USA:offshore Texas | collected 2016 | reverse complement strand
GTCGGCCGCTGAAGCAATTGCCGTCCCGAGGCTTAAACCAAGGAACAGGCATACCATTAAAAGGCCTGTAGTTTTTCTTTTTTGAACCATTTTTTAATCTCTCAACGATTGAGTTCTTATAGCCGTTTTTCGATTATTCAGGTCTTGCTGCCAAAAATACAGTTATGGGTCAATATTGGCTATTTAAGGGAGACCTGTATGGAGATTTGGGGAAATCATCCGTCCCGCCGTTAAAGAGTCAACACAATGTAACTATATTTTGTGACATGCTCCTCGATAATATACTTTAAAGTATATATAAGATTGCAGGTGTAAAAAAGGGCTTAAGTTGGTCTAAAGCTGTTTTAAGGTATTTTTAGGGCTTCCTTAAAAGTAATGTGTTGGTCAAAATGCGTGGTATTTAATTAAGGAATCAAAAATGGCTGAAATTATCAGGAAACAAATACTTGTTTTCTTCTTGTAGATTTTGTACAAAATCCATCAAGAAGATGTTATTTCATTAAGTATTTGTTTGATTTGAGGTTCGATTGCAGGTATTTCTTTTGTAGCGTTTTTTCATACCGATACTGCCTCGTTCAGTATGTTCTCTCCAATATTTGGTTTCAAGGCACTTTTAAGCACCAGATCCACTTTTACTCCTAAGGTGTCAGAAAGGTAATTTTCAAGTTCGACGAATTCAAGGAGGCCAGGAGCTTCACTGAACTCTACCAAAATGTCAAGATCACTTGAATCTGTTTGTTCTCTCCTTCCATAAGAGCCGAATATGGCAAGAGAGCTGACCTTGAATCTGTCTTCCAACTCGGGTAGCAGGTTATGGAGTTGTTGAATGTATCTCTCAGTCGCGTTATGTTTGAGTGATGAGTTCATATGTATTTGATATCTGGTGTTTTATTATATTGATTGATATCGAGGACTAGAACGTAATATTCCAGATTTGATGATGTCGCTTATACTCATGTCAGGGGCATTGATATCCTTGGTGGCTTCATCGTTTCAATCCCTCTAAGGTCTGATTTTAACGTTACCGACCGGGAAGGACAGGAAGTTTTTAAGCCGATTTCAATCCCTCTAAGGTCTGATTTTAACGAACATGTCATAGACTGCACCTTCTGCAAGGACCCACATTTCAATCCCTCTAAGGTCTGATTTTAACTGTCCTGTTTCCGTTCGGTATTTTGTTGCGGATGTATTTCAATCCCTCTAAGGTCTGATTTTAACTTTGCACCGACTGCATAGAACCGCCTGCCGAATATCATTTCAATCCCTCTAAGGTCTGATTTTAACACGAAATGAACTTAGAGAACGCTCACATTCAGGCCTATTTCAATCCCTCTAAGGTCTGATTTTAACAGTATAGCTTGTTCTCATGCAGTGAGGACAGCGGTAATTTCAATCCCTCTAAGGTCTGATTTTAACACAAAGCTCGCCTACCTGCAGAGCGTTGTAAATGATATTTCAATCCCTCTAAGGTCTGATTTTAACACATATGATAACGTCATCATTATGACTTTTTCAGGTAATTTCAATCCCTCTAAGGTCTGATTTTAACGCATTCACTTGAGCCTGTTTCTCTTTGTTGAACTCTATTTCAATCCCTCTAAGGTCTGATTTTAACGTAGCGCCAGCTGAGGCAATAGATCGCGGATTCAAATTTCAATCCCTCTAAGGTCTGATTTTAACTGTCTTGGTCCACACATCTTATCATCTCCTTATCTAATTTCAATCCCTCTAAGGTCTGATTTTAACTAATGCGTGCATACTATGTATTGAGGATGATTAAAAATTTCAATCCCTCTAAGGTCTGATTTTAACTTCACATTTCTCAAGCTTATTGACGTAGTTGTTTCATTTCAATCCCTCTAAGGTCTGATTTTAACATGTTATATAAATGTTTTGCCAACAAAGAACATTATATATTTCAATCCCTCTAAGGTCTGATTTTAACCATATAGTTCCATATCAGGATGGTCTTGAGCAAACACAATTTCAATCCCTCTAAGGTCTGATTTTAACTCTTATCAAGGAGTGCATCAGCCTCGCGTGTCATCCCCAATTTCAATCCCTCTAAGGTCTGATTTTAACTAATATCACTCCTGGTTATTTCGTCACTTCGACCACATTTCAATCCCTCTAAGGTCTGATTTTAACGTATAAATAATCCCGTCCTCGTATATTTCATAAGGGATTTCAATCCCTCTAAGGTCTGATTTTAACAATAGCCTCCCTGCATTACATGCCCCCCACTTGTGAATTTCAATCCCTCTAAGGTCTGATTTTAACTTAGAATCGTTTTTGCTTTTTTTTATTTGTTGTAGTATTTCAATCCCTCTAAGGTCTGATTTTAACTGTTTTTCTTGAGATGATCTCGGATTCATCAAAAAGAATTTCAATCCCTCTAAGGTCTGATTTTAACATTAAGGCCGGGATAGGTCCTTAATCATATTTCCTAATTTCAATCCCTCTAAGGTCTGATTTTAACGTAGCCTTTTACTTTTACGGGGCCCTTCTTGGCGGTATTTCAATCCCTCTAAGGTCTGATTTTAACCCGAAAAGGCCGCCGGAGTGCTTAAGATACTGGCCGCATTTCAATCCCTCTAAGGTCTGATTTTAACGAGGATGATTAAATGGATATTACAATAACATACAAATTTCAATCCCTCTAAGGTCTGATTTTAACTACCCATTGTCATAAGGTCTTTATAGGCTTCATGAATTTCAATCCCTCTAAGGTCTGATTTTAACCAAGCCAATTTTGGCCCATTTTAAGGTATTTTTGCTTTTGATTATTGAAATGGCAAAAAGTGTCGGGAATTGTCCTGGTATTGTTTTATTGATGGAAAATAAGAATTTATACTATTTTAATTCAACTCTCTGGCTATAAAATGGAATTCTGGATTTCGGGGAACGTTAATTTGGTTGGAGGTATATAAAGATCCACGAAAAATCAGATAATTGAATCAATTTCAGCTTTTCTGGTACCCAATTCTTCAATGCCAAGATACTTTTTGTCCCTTACGTGATAAATAAATATGCAGTCCAGATCATCGTCTATCAGTTCCTTCAGTCTGGAACGCACTTTCATATACTCTGCTTTAGTAAGTTCGCCTTCAAAAACGCTGTTTTGCACCCAGTTAAGATATTGCTTCAGGAAAATACGGATTTTGTTTAACCTTTCTATTCCCGCATCATAGACAATAATCACGTACATTTTACCACCACATTACAAGAGGCTTATATTCTTCATCGCCAAGAACGTGCTTTGATAATTTGTAAAGCTCCAGCCGGATGAGACGCTTATATGATACATTGCGCTTCAAACCTTTGTGTTTGATAGTCGTACCTAACTTGTCGTTGTACTCCTGCAAAAAAATCTTCTTGCCCTTTTCACTTAGCAGCATATCTCCGATCTCACCTCTGAAACAGTTATCATCCAGCATGTTCTTGTTTACGAGTTTCAGTATGATCCTGTCGATTATAATGGGCTTGAAAATCTCACTGACATCAAGAGCAAGAGAAAATCGGCGTTCAAAAGGCTCGTGCAGATAGGAGATGGTGGGATTCAGTTGGGTATTGTAAATCTCGGAAAGCACTGTAGTATACATCAATGAATTGCCGAAACTGATGAGTGTATTCATTTTATTTCCCGGTGGGCGGCGTGTACGTGTAACTATCCGATATTCCTCCGGAAATATCTCATCAAGGGCACTGTAGTAGATATTGCGTATCCGCCCTTCCACGTTCATCATCTGTGGTATTGAAGAGGATGATTCCGGAAGGCAGAGTATCTCCGCTTCGATTGAATCTATGTATGCGTCCATGCTTTCCTGAATATCGTCTCTGTTTCTCGAATAATATCTCAGGTTCTTGAGAATATTACTGCAAGCCCCTTCAATGAATTTTCTGCCGAGTGACTTGCGCTTCTCTTCATCAAGATAATGAGATGCCTGCTGTATCACAAGATCACCGCTGATCAATGTCTCCCGTGGGTACATGCTGCCTTCATAGAAACCGTAGTAGTTGAAGAAGTGTATCGGGATCCCGTTCTTTGAAAGGTATGACACGACACCTGATGAGAATGATAGTTTTCCGTATGCGTAAACAGAATAAATCTTGTTTACAGGTAAAGCGCGTTTACCTTCTTTGTTTTCAAAATAGACTGTGTTTTGCTTTCGCTTTAAGATCCCGTCCTGAAGGATATAGTAGTCTGTTCTCATCGTGTTTCCCTCTTCTCAACATAGTAATATGAAATAATGTCAATCCTCATTCCCTTCTCCGCAAAAGCAGAACTCGAAATAAGCACACTTAGGACATATACGCATGCGTTTAGGATGCGGCATTCTGCCAGTAACGATCTCTTCAATGCCCCTTATGTCCTCCTCAATACTCTTTTCCCCATCTGGTGTCAGTTCCACTTCTCTTATCTGGTTCAGCAGGGGATAGTTCATGACACCTTTTCCTTCAACACCTCTTTTTTTGAGATAATAAAGATAATACAGCATCTGACGCAGGTGAGCATCCTCCATCTTTTTTGTCTTCTTGATCTCGTGCAGCTCCATGACACCATTACGTTGCTTCACAAAGTCGATGCTGATGGTGTTGTCGATGGTGATGTCCTTTTTTTTCTTGCTGTAACGCTCTTCATGCAACAGTTTGCCGATATTGACGTTCTCGTGCTCATGCTCAAGTGCGATGTTGTGGGAGAAGAGCCATAGTTTGGTGTGGCAGATATGGTAGTAGTTGATTTTGACACCGGTTATTTTCATGTGGGGCGATATAGAAGGAATTTCCGATCTTGATTCTAGTTTTTGGTTTTTATTTGAATCCGGCACGTTATCACAAACTAACTATCTATTTATCATTTAAAGTTTCAAAAAAGTTATTTAGATAATTACTCCGCATGATTGCTTATCCATTGATTCTTTAATTTCAAGTACATTTAATCCATCCTCAAAAGAATAGAATTTTGAAAATTTGTGGGTTGATATAATGAGATCGAACTTATCGTCTACTTCAATAAATCCTTCTTTTTCCAGATAATCACGTAAATTCGTATTATGATTTTTAATATTATTTATGGATATAATAAATTGATTTAGTAGACTTGTAATTTTCCGTATAATATAGATATTTTCAAATTTATTAGTAGTTGTAATTATGTCTTTCCAGACCATGTATACATTTTTTGTAATTAGCATCCCATCAGAAATGATTTTTCGGTTTGCTGTAAATTTTAGAATATCTGGATCAGATAGTAAAGATTCTATTTTGCCAATATCATACTTGGACAAGTCGTCAAGTAAAATAGAATCACAAATAAATATATCGATTTTTTCAAGTTTAGTATCAATGATATCGATTTCATTGCTTAAAGACTGGTAATGAAGTTCAGCAATCTTTCTATTCACTGAAGAAAAACTATCATTGGCTATTTTTTTGACCTCGTCTGAAAGAGTGGAATAATAATTGTTGAACTGCTTAAATGCTATTATTTCTTCTTCATTTATTGATGACTTGTCTAGCAAAATAGTATATCGTTTTTGATTGCCGTATATTCTTTTTGAATCCGCAATACGATTTTCTTTGTACTTAATAATGAAAAGCTTGGATTTTTTAGATTTATCACCACTACATTCTCTGTTAATTCTACCTGATACCTGTTCTATACTATCCAAAATAGAATAATCTCTTATTCCAAAATCACAATCTATATCCACACCAGCTTCAATTGATTGTGTGGAAACAATTATGATTCTCTCATCATTATCTTTATCTTTTATTTCTTCGATCATCTTTTTGCGTCGAAGATTGGAAGTGGTACTGTTCAAAAGATAAAACGAGAAGTCATCAAAATATTCATCAAACTTAAGTTCTTCATATACTTTTGCTGAAGTTGCAACCAGATTTAGAGTAATGAGAATTTTTACGGACCCTGTTACGTAATTATTTTCAATTTCGTTAATTAGTATATCTTTGATACCATCAATATCATTCACATCTTTTCTAAAGATTACTTTATTTCTTTTAAAAACCGGATGATTATAATATTTCTGTGCATTATCTATCAGTTGTGCAGCATTAGAATCATCTATAAAGTAATTGATATCAGGAAGAGTTGCACTCATAATAATATAATAAATATTCAACGATTTGCTTGTTTCTTTTATAAAATTGTAAAAAGTACGTATATTCCTATCACTTAATGTCTGAATTTCATCGATTATTACAACACTGTTACACAAACTGGCAATTTTGTAACGATTGTTGCCATGCGTTTTAATGAAACAATTGAAAAAATTGACGTTGGTGACTACATTTACGCAATTATTTAAGAAATTATCATCCTGAATTATTTTAATTTTCTTAAAATAGGATACTTTAGTGTCTTCATTCTCGTTGAACTTATCGATATAAGACCGTGAATAAATATCAGAAACTGTACCTAATCTGTCTGGAAAGAGTGATTCGTGAAACAAAGAACTTTCTATAACACTATAATTTTGCTCAATTATATTGATAAACGGAAATACATAAAAAATTCGTTTAATAGTATCATCATTTTCAAGTATCTTTAAAGCTAGATTCATCGAAATGTTTGTTTTCCCGCCACCTGTTGGCACTGTCAGCATGAATATTTTATGATCTTGCTGCAACAAATGCTCCATATTGGTGCTACATTCAGCAAGTATTTCCTTTCTTATTTCATTTATGTCATAACAAGATTCAAGGTTGACAGAGGACATGGCATCTATATTTCTATTATATGGAATCATCGAATATGATTTCGCCATTTTTTCATGAATCTCACGATCTATTACGTTCAATTCATACATAGAATCCAGTGATTTAGAATAATGCAAGGTAGAATAGGAATCGCTAAGTACAAGTAGAGAATAAGATAGTTTCACAAAAAGAAACATTTTTTGCCAATCATATTCTTTCCAGAAAAAATCATCTTTTGATTGTTCAGAAATTGGAATTTCTTTAATTCCTACTTCATGAATTATTTCCTCTATGATTTTTCTCTCATCTAAGCTCTCATCACAATTTGTAGAAAAATCACTGAGTCTTGTATGATGCTTTGAAACAATAGTGGCAGCTAAATAAATTGGCCCCTCAAAATCCGGATATTTATCCAAAAGATATGAACTCAATATTCTGTCTGAAAAAAAACTATGTTTGCTGTTAGCTGACTTTTTCTTATTATATACTTTGATCTGTTGAAAATTAGGATTTAGTTTTCCAATATCATGATAATAGACCATATAAAGCAAAATCTGCTTTACTGATACTCTATTTTTTTCGCCGAATAATTCATCTATAAAATTGTCAAAAATTGGTTCAAGCCCTAATTTATCAACTATATACAGAAAATATTCTCCACATAACCGGGAATGGTCTTCTAATAATTCAAGATTATTGTCTTTTTTATGTGCAGAAAAATAAGTATTTGATGGAAAAAGGCTTTTGTCAATTGTACCAAAAAGTACTTTGAAAGTATCAGAACACATAATATACACTTCCTTCTGATACAATACAATTATCTGGATTTTTTAATTCGACCTTTGTTTCACTTTGCGGAATTGCCATTAAACAATAGACATACTTGAACATTTCATCAAAATCTATGGGGAGTAATTCCATTTTTAAATAACGAGTTGTTTCTTTTGATAATTCATCAAAAGGAAATATGCTAGAGCAAACAACCCTTTTTTCAGAGTTTATTTCATAATCGTTTAATGAAATATACTCTATATTAGCAAAGAATTCATTTTTACCTAAATATATTGGAAATACACTTTTATTTTGAATTATATGTTCAATGATCTGGGCATGAAGCGGATCATTTTCATTTAATATTAATCCTATTTCATAATCTGGATCTTGAATTATTTGCTCATTAATCATCACATTAGGAGAACCCGAATCAACTCTATTATTTAGAAAGCTATTGAGACTATTATATGTAACTACAAATTTTTTATTAGCTGAGCTATTAGGTTTGATGAACACTTTTAAGTCAGATAATCTTGAATAGAATTCAGGATAAGTGCTAGAATTTTTATATCCATTAAGACCTATAAGTGAACCAATAATTCCTAATAATTGTGGCTTTGGAATAATAGAATACGTATTTCTAAAGCGATTGCTAATTGGTTGATTGAAATGAGCAAACGTCCCATGCAGTCTAAAGGTAAGTAGTTTATTTGAATTCTCAGGACCTTTCGCATTTGTTGATGAAAAAGATTCAAGTGTTGTATTCAATAGAATCACCTGAATTTGTTGAAGAATTATCAATCTGAAAGACCGATATTCTCAACTTTATTGCTGTATTGCTCAAGTGAGTCTTTATTAATTCCATCAGCAATTATCCCATAGACTTTTGAATAATCCACAATAACATTTCCATCTGATTCATACACACTGACTTGTGAATTCAGGTTATTGAAAATGTGGTTATTCTTATTTTCAAACCAGATCATGCTTACTGTTTCACAGCCAAACATAGTTGTGGAATTTACACCGCCCACCGAATACTTCAGAGCATTTTTTAACTTTTCAATATCGGCATCAGATATATCAATTCCTTGTTTTTGAGCAGAGTTCATGTTTAGACAAATATCATACACATAGTAAACATCATCTGCCCTGGATTCTGAACCTATGGTCGTCTGTTGGCTCTCTTTGCTATTTTCATTTGGGTTTCTATACGGGGATAGTATGTCAGATGAATAGATACTCGAATTTTCAAAGCAATTTATACCATAATTTATTTGGCAGGGACCTGTGATAGAAATGTTTTTATCAACTGCAAAAACAACACCAAAAAGACGAACATCAATAAATGACTTCAAATCCTCCATTACTTCGATTTCACTTTTTGGAATCGATTTCTTTCCACACTTTTCCAGATAATTTTCTTTTAATGTAAGGTATCTTAGGACAGCTCCGTCTTTTGTTTCATGTTCTCTCTTTGTCCTTTGAACAAAAACAGTTTCATCACTAGAAAGATATTCTCTTATACAATATTTTAATGTTTTATCCGTGGCAAATATTCTTCCATTTGGTAATCTTCTTGGCAAACCATCAAAACCTGCATTAAAACTTGCATTTTTTGCGTTTATAACTACTAGCCCATTATAATTCATTCAGATTCCTCCTGTTGTAACTCATTTTCATCTCCTTCCTTTTTTGAGTAAAATAGATAGTTTTTATCAAAGTAACCTGTATATAATGGAATCTTGTTGTCATCGTATGATTTCCTAAATTTAAATGCAAGTACACCGCTCATCATGTTGTGGAATTTACGATTCCCATCAAGATACTCATTATGTGAATATTTTTCAAGAACTGTTATCAATTTCTTTTTTAATATTTCCATATTATGTACATTCATAGTATATTTGGTAAAAAGATCTAATGTGTTTTGTCCTTTTGAAACTTGAAGCAAATAATAGAATATCTGTCCCATGCAGTAACTTGCTTCAAAGTCGTTTTCTATTTCAAAAAAATCATTCCCATCCATTTTTTCTTTCAATGACATATATTCTGTAATTGTATCTCCTCCATTTTGTTCCATAGACAAATATTTGTAATAAATAGTAAGAAAAAAACGAATTTTGTTAGGTACAATCTTTAATTCATCACGTAATGCAGGATTTTTTATCATTTCAGAGAGAAATTCTCTAAATAGTTTGGTATAAATCCTGTCTTCAAACAATGAATTGTTTTGGAAATAAACATAGTTGCAAATGGGAGAATTATATTCTATTAGCTTTAATTTTAAAAATGGAGGAAGATTTTTCATCAACTTTGAAGGATCAGTTTCAAAAAGAGAACCAACAAGAGTATTATTAAACAGTAGATTTAGCTCTCTTAAAAAAATAGACTTATCTCTTTGATTTTGAATATGTGTGATTTCGCTGTCCTTACCCTTTGAAGGTAGCTCTTTTAATGTTGAATATATGGGCAAATCCACAACATTGATAGAATCACCATTTTGAAGTTCATAATCGAAATTGCTGACATATACAAACTTGATATTCTCTAACTTAGGGTCTGTAAGTATCATCACATAGTCAAATTCCTGAAAACGGTTTGATTTATACAGCTTATTTAGCATTTTCAATATTCCAAGCGGTTTGGATGAATAATTTTTATAATCACCGCTTGTAACATTTATAGAAGTAGGGAACACATATTTATAAAATTTGTATGCTTTGAGGTATTCAAAAAAATTGTGTAGTTGTTTTGCACATTTACCACAAATATTAAAATTTTCAGGATTATTTGATTTAAGATTTGTTTTATATCTGGTAGGATGTCTTAGCAAATACTTTCTACTTTTTTGAAGATCAAATAAATTTCCTTGAGCTAACATATAAAGTTGTTCGTGTGAGCTACAACAATCACATTCACTTACAAATGTTTTATATTTCAAAAGTTTATTCAAAGTATAAGCTGATACAGCATCAATGTATGAATTGACATCTTCTTTGTTACTCAAAAAAATGATATAATCATTCTGTCCTAAACCATAATGATTATCAGGATTTATATTGTTGAAATTACTAAAGATATTGCAAACATTGTCACAGAGATATAAAAAGGGAGTGTATAAATCAATTTCAGAAGCTGCTTTTTTAAAATTGTCAATTTTTTCAGCTGGGATTTCTATGATGATATTATCATTTGAATATTTTCTAGCCTTGTTATTCTCATCTTTATCAATAAAAGCATCCGTTATTTTATAATGAGTTAAGGAATGACTCAATAATGCATTGTTACCACCAATGTTATTGCTTGAGTTGCGGGTTGGACGAATAAAGTTTTCGGATTTAAAATACTTCGAACCATAAGCTTCAAGCCAAGGTCTTCGATCAAATTCATCTTCCAGATTAGCAGGGTCAATTAGAAACGGCTCATCGGATATCTCTGGAGGAATAATCAATGCTTTTGTTTTTCCGATCCTTTGATCTGATGTTTGGCTATTCAGCAAAGTATCATATTCATCTTCTGAAAACAAATTTACAATAAAATTATACATTTTTTCTCCCCGAACAAGATGAAATTAATTTGATAATTAAAGAATGATAAATAGTACTAAATAAACTTTTATTAAGTCCAGTGAAAGGATTCACTCCACCACCCCCAGACACCCGAATCCCATTGCATTTTTCTCGCCCAGTCCGGCATCATAGGCGAACTTCACAAGTTCTGGACTTGCCTCTAGTTTCATAGTCAACAGACTGCATCTTCTGAAGCTGTTACCTATGGACACGCGTTTTGGTTTGAAGTTCTTCACATCCAGTATCTCGAAAAAATCCTGTTCTACCTTTTTTCCGTGGTACTGCTCATATCTGGAAGTGAGATTTGTGTGGAGATTCTCGTAGAACTTGGCGTCCTTTGGATAAAGGTCGAACTCAGCAAGCTTTCCATCTTTTTTCCTCATGGTCTTCACATATAAGGGGGATAGAGTTGTGAACTTACAGGTATCCGAAAAATCTTTTTGTGGCAGAACCTCCGCACTTTCAATTATGAAATTTGCTTTTTTGCCTTTTCCGAGGTAAAACTCAGGTTCCATGAGCAGTCCTTCTGTGAAACTGCGAATAAATTCGGAATCAGGTGATGATATGAAAAAATGGGCTCTGGTGAAATTCAGACCCTGTTTAGCCTTGATCCGGTCTTCGATCACAAGATTTGAAAATGTATAGAATTTGAATCCCTGGTGACTGTGAAGCTCATTTGCAAGACTGATATTGGCATTGGCAAGGCGTTTGTATAACATTGACGCAATGCCGTACTGGTAATCATAATGGATAGGATTTGACGATGTCTTTCGAATAGTTATTTTGCATCGCATACTCTATATGACAAAGCAATATAATTTATATGTTACGAAAAAAGCCTATTATATGTCCTGCTTTTTTTTTACCTTTCTTACTGCGTGAATATCCGGACTAATTTGTTTTCAATATCCTTCATTTTATCTTTATCCACTACTCCCGTTTTTGTGAGGATCATATCCTCTGCCAGGGTCATGATCATATTGGCTTTGACAAAACTTGCCCTTGGCAGCGAACCCTCTGCAAAGTCCTCCTTTGTCAGGGATACCGCATATTCATCTTTGCGTGCCTGCTGACTCGTGATCTGGGAAACAATTACGTTCGTGCCTCTTGGATGTGCAACCACCAGTACGGGACGTGTTTTGCTTGCCGTCATATCCGTGTAAGGAAAAGGAAGGACAACAACATCTCCTTTTTTGTACCTTGGAGGCATTGTTCTCAATCCTTCTTTTTGCGCTGGTATTCTGCTGCATGCTCAAGCAGGTTTTCCCAGGCTTTATCCTCTTCAGGGCTGTCCCACTCCTCTTCAAATGCCGTTTCTGACATCAGGGCGCACTCCATTTTTTCCAGTACATAGGAGAGCGGACGGATCTCCAT
>JAALLQ010000317.1_pt1 | contig 12465 bp, 11 predicted proteins | sample 7245921 | NCBI WGS metagenome assembly JAALLQ01 (sample SAMN13049200, study PRJNA578106) | oil field metagenome | isolation source: filtered produced water from oil reservoir B7 | place: USA:offshore Texas | collected 2016 | reverse complement strand
CAGTTCTGATTTCAAACTGGCATAATCCATGCCTATGCCCATGTGCGTGATGATCGTTCTTTCCGGTCGCAAACGTTCCACCCACGACAATACGGTTTCCAGATTGGCGTGGGTGGTGTGAGCTTTGCGCATAACGCATCCGACAACCCAGACTTTAAGGCCTGTAAGGGCTTCAAAACCTGTTTCTTCCATGGAAATTAAATCTGTGGAATATGCAAAATCACCAAAACGAAAACCCAATGAACGGCTCCAGCCATGGTCCTGCATAATTGCCGTAATGTTTTGCCCTGCGACGGAAAACTGCTGAATATCTTTTAACAGTAATGGATTGGGATCAAGCCACGGCTTGAAAATCATTTTATTGGTATCTTGGATATCATAATCATATCCCTCGAAAGCATATGCAAACCGCCGCTTCAAATCATCAAGGGTTTCAGGCAGGCCATATGTCGGAATCTTGTTCCGCATCAGTCGATTAACTTCACGTATATCATCAATACCGTGTGTATGATCTGCATGTCCGTGTGTATAAATCAAACCATCCAGATGTCGAATATTGGCATTCAGTAATTGCTCACGCAGATCTGGGCTTGTATCCACCAAAATTGCAGTGTCTTGATTTTCCACAAGAATCGATGATCGTAGCCTGCGATTTTTCGACTCCTGAGGGTCGCAGAGCCCCCACCCTTGTGAAATCATGGGGACGCCCGCTGCGCCCCCTGTGCCCAGAAGGGTAATTTTCATCATAAAGCCTTCAGCGCCTGTCTTGGGATTTTAGAAAACAGTCGCATAAAGTTGTCTGTGGTTTTTTCTGCAAATTCGTCTTCTTTAAGGCCGTATAAATCAGCCATGACTTGTGCTGTATAGGCGACGAAGGCAGGTTCATTGCGTTTGCCACGCTTGGGGACTGGGGCTAAATACGGGCTATCGGTTTCAATCAGGATGCGATCCAAAGGAACCGCTTTGAAGATTTCACGTAGTGGCTCACTTTTTTTGAATGTCACCACCCCGGATGCAGATAGGTAAAAACCTAGGTCCAGTGCCCCCTGCGCCAACTGGGGACCAGAGCTAAAGCAATGCAAGACGCCTTTGAATTCACCATTTGCCATTTCATCACACAAGATGCGTAACATATCGTCATCAGCATCGCGCGAGTGAACAACAATCGGTAATTCCAGATCCCGCGCCACGGCAATATGGCGACGAAAGACCTCTTCCTGTGTCTTCCGTGGGCTGTGATCATAGAAAAAATCAAGACCACTTTCGCCGATACCAACGACCTTTGGATTTTGAGCAAGTTTAATCAGCGCATCATACGTGGCAGCTGGTCCTTCTTCCGCTGCATGGTGCGGATGAACTCCGACTGTGGCAAAAATTTGTAGGTATTTTTCTGCAACGGCAACTGTGTCAGCGGCTGTAGACATCCGCGTCCCAATATTTAACATCAGGCCTACGCCCGAGCTTTGCGCTCGGGCCAAGACACCAGTTTCGTCCTCAGACAAATCTGGAAAATCAAGATGACAGTGACTGTCAACCAGCATGATTACTCTTCCTCAGTTTCCACATGCCGCGGGAACACACCTTGCGGCTTTGGCAGTTCAGTCCCTGCTGCCAGCATAGTTTCAAAAGTGGCGTATGTGCGGGCATCTTCCGGAATTGACAGCTGATCCAAGATTGCGGCACTTGCATCCGGCATAAATGGTTGCGTCAATAAGGCAACACGGCGGATGGTCTCTGCCAGAACATAAAGCACAGTTCCCATGCGGGCCGTATCAGTTTTGCGCAATGCCCACGGAGCCTGATGATCCACATACGCGTTTGCGGCGCGGATAACCACCCAGATATGTTCAATCGCATCATTAAAGGCTTGAGTATCCATGCAATGACGGACTTTGCCCAGTGCATCAGTCGCCAGTTGAAGCAATACCTTATCTTCATCTGTGAATGCACCGGGTTGCGGCACAGATTTTTCACAGTTTTTGGCAATCATGGACAAAACCCGCTGACACAGGTTGCCGTAATCATTTGCCAGTTCGCTATTCTTACGTTGGATCATGGCCCGACGGGAAAAATCACCGTCTGAACCGAACGGAACTTCACGCAGCATAAAGAAACGAGTCTGGTCTAAGCCGAATTCTTCGATCAATGTATAAGGATCGATGACATTGCCCAAAGATTTGGAAATTTTTTGTCCTTCATTGGTCCACCAGCCATGGGCGAACACTCGCTTCGGCAATGGCAAATCCGCGGCCATTAGGAATGCCGGCCAGAAAATGGCGTGGAAGCGTAAGATATCCTTACCAACCATATGCAAGCTGGCGGGCCAGAATTCTTTATACAAATCAGAATCCTGATCCGGGTAGCCCAAGGCAGACATGTAATTTGTCAACGCATCAAGCCAGACATACATAATATGTTTGTCATCGCCGGGAACCGGAACACCCCATTTAAAACTGGTCCGGGAGATCGACAGATCCTGAAGACCACCTTTAACGAAGCTCAGAACCTCGTTCCGGCGGGAATTCGGCAAAATGAAATCCGGATGTTCTTCATAGAACTTCAGCAGCGGCTCTTGCCAATCGGATAGACGGAAGAAATAGCTGGGTTCCTCAACCCACTCGACCGGAGCTCCAGTCGGGGCCAATTTTTCCCCATTCGGGCCTTTGGTTAGTTCGGTCTCTGTGAAAAATGCTTCATCACGGACTGAATACCACCCCTCGTAACCACCAAGATAGATTTGCCCGCGCTCTTCCAACCGCTTCCAAATATCTTGTGCCGCAGCCTTATGACGATCTTCGGTGGTTCGGATAAAATCATCGTTGGTAAACTTCATGGCCTTCGCAAGGTCACGGAAATTTTGCGATACCCGATCGGTAAAAGTCTGTGGGTCAACTCCGGCAGTTTGCGCGGACTTTTCCACCTTTTGCCCGTGTTCATCAGTTCCCGTCAGGAAGCGGACTTTAAAACCATCCAAACGTTTGAAACGGGCCAGAACATCACAGGCCAACGTTGTATAGGCATGCCCAATATGCGGCTTGTCATTTACGTAGTAAATCGGCGTCGTAACATAAAAAGTTTTGGCTTCTGACATATTCAACTCCCAAGGACGACACCTTTGCGCGGCACCCTTAATCAATCCATAGACTTATGGTTTTACAGTTTAGGTTGCAGCCGGTGAGACCACTGCATGAAACACCGAAATCACCACTTGGCGGCGGTCAAGGTTCACGGCATCTGTTTTTCGAAATAGTTCGCTGACTTTTTCCCATACCTCGAACCATTGTTCAAGAGGTACAGATTGCACGAACGTGTTTCCATAACCGGGGACGGTGACCCCTGCCCCGCGTTTCATTGTATTTGCCAACCAATCGCCAAGCAAAACGGAAAATAACCGGAAGCGTTCTGGATCAGCTGAGACCTTAGATGCAAACTCCAACACCTGTGGAATATTCAGCTTCGGCCAGTATTCCAATAGAGCGGAAATCTCCGCTGCCATGGAATCTCCGTCCATTTCTGCCAGTGAAATGGCTTCCCCCAAGCTACCCTGTGCTAGCCGTGCCAGGTTTTGGCAACGTTGTGCAGAGCTTTCCGGCAAATGACGAGTTAAGCCTTCTTCCATTTCTGTCTCTGAAAGAGGCATCAGAGACAAACGGCGGCAGCGAGACCGAATTGTCGGTAGCAGGCGACCAGGGTTATGGGCAACCAAAAGTAACACTGTGTTTTTTGGTGGTTCTTCCAGATTTTTCAACAATGCGTTGGCTGCATTGCGATTCATTTCGTCAACGGCATCAACAACAACAACCCGCCAGCCTCCCTCCGCCGGTGTCATGGATAAGAAGCTGCCAACAGCACGAACATCATCAATGACGATTTCAGTTCTACGCTTAGTTTGTTTGTCGTCCGACCAACCCTTTTCCACCACCAAAATATCTGGGTGGGCACTGCTTTCAATCCGATGCAGGACCAGACTGTTTCCATCAAGATCACGGGATAACTTTGGCTTTGCCCCTGCTCCAGCCTCAGCAAATAAACCATTGGACGCAGCAGGCGTACTTAAAATGGCCTTGGCTAAGGTAAAGGCAAAACTCGCCTTGCCAATACCTTTGGGACCAGTAATCAACCATGCATGGGCAAATCGACCACTTTCCCAGGCATCAGAAACAGAAGCCCAGGCATCGTCATGACCAATCAGTTTCCGAATGTGCAACGGCGTGGCAGGACCAGTCATCAGCCTAAGCCCTGTGTTGCAATTTCAGTTTGAATTCGGTTCCAGATTTCTTCCCTGACGGCATTAATCGATTGTTCAGCATCTACCATATAACAGCGTGCAGGCTCTTTTGATGCAATATCTTTAAATGCTGCCCTAAGAGATTGATGGAAATCTATTTTCATACGTTCAAAGCGGTCTTCATTCGATGTAGATCTGCTCCGTGCGCGCATCAATCCCTGTTCGACAGGTAAATCAAGAATGAAAGTAAGATCGGGCTTAAAACCATTGATGGCTTGTTGTGACAGTGCCTCAATCACATCATGACCAAGACCATGAGCGTACCCTTGATATGCCATGGTCGAGTCAGAAAAGCGGTCACACAACACCCATTTTCCAGCACGCAATGCCGGCAAGATAACGCGGCGGATATGATCGCGCCGCGCCGCCAAGATTAAGAGTGCTTCGGTCATGGGGTCCCAGCGATCAGGTTCACCCGTAACAAGCAATGAACGGATGGCCTCTGCGCCGTCAGAGCCGCCGGGCTCTCGCGTCAGAACGACATCATACCCCTGTGCGCAAAGATCATCACGCAGCAACTTGATCTGCGTAGATTTTCCGGCTCCTTCCCCACCTTCAAAAGTGATGAATCGACCAGAAGAGTCTCCGCGCATAAGGGAATGAACCGTCATTTATTTCGAAACGCCCCAAAACAGGTATTTTGCCGCAGCCAACATGCGCCCGGTCAACCCAAGCCGTTCCACACTTTCGGAAGCATACAAGGGGGTTTCAATTGCAGGATAATCAGCGGTTTGAATGCGCAATGTAGCAATTTCATCCCCCTCCGCGATCGGAGCCGGAACTGCTTCGTTCATAATCACGCTAACTTTCATGTTCCGTTGCGCACTACGTGGCAGAGTAACAGTCAAATCATCTTTAAGCTTCAGGCCGACACTTGGCTGGGAGCCAAGCCAGACAACGGCTTCATCAACAACAGCATCTTTTTGGAATAGGGTATAGTTGTCAAAATTCCGGAAGCCCCAAGTCATCAGACGTGTCGATTCAGCAGAGCGATCTTTGACACTTTCTAACCCATTGACCACCAAAATAAGGCGGCGTCCGTCCTTTTGAGCCGAAGCAGCCAAACCATAACCAGAGCTTTCAGTATGCCCAGTTTTGAGACCATCGGCACTTGGCATGCGGTACAAAAGTGGATTACGGTTCCCCTGCTTGATCCCATTATAAGTAAATGATTTTTCAGAGAAAATTTCATAATATTCTGGGAAGCGTTGGATGATGAGTTGGGAAAGCTTGGCCAAATCTCGCGCACTCATCAATTGACCTGGGTCAGGCCAGCCTGTTGCGTTTGCGAAATAACTATCATTCAACCCAAGTTGACGAGCTTTTTCCGTCATCCGTTTGGCGAAGTCTGCCTCTGACCCAGCAAGGTTTTCAGCAGCAACAATGCACGCATCATTGCCGGACTGAATAACAATACCGCGCAGCAAATCTTCGACGCGAACCTTGGATTTGGGATGCAGGAACATGGTCGAGCCACCACTTTTTGCCCCGCCTTTTTGCCATGCATGTTCGCTGACAATGAATTCCGTATCCAATGACAGATAGCCATCCTGCAGGCTTTCCAGCAGCATATAGACTGTCATCAGCTTACTCATGGAAGCCGGCGCCATCGGTTCTTCTGCGTCTTTGCTCAACAAAACAGCCCCGGTCTGCATATCCATAAGATAAGCATGGGGTGCCTTGGTTGAAAAAGCGGCATAGGCAGTTGACATGGAAGTCACCGCCATCAACCCCGCAAGAGCCAAAGAACGGAAAATCGATTTCTTCAAATTTGGAATGTGTGCTGGCGTTTTCATCTCTACAGGAATCTTACTTTATGTGTGTGTGAAACGGAGCATACTCACCTAATGCCCCGATTGCCTAAACGCTAGTCCCCCCACATCAGGTTTTGGGGCGAATTACATGAGCATCAACAAAGCCCTGATTTTGTACCTGCCCCACAATCGTGTTGACCTGACTTTGATCCATGATGGGGCCTATACGGACTTTATGCAAGGTTACACCGCTTGAAGTTTGCACCTTCGTAATTTGTACCGGACCATAAACAGACAACCGCTGTTTCAGACGTTCTGCATTACTTGCGTCACCAAATGCACCGACCTGGATAAAATGTTCCGGCGAAGAAATAACAGTTTGTGCCACTGCAGGAACGGGTTTTGCGGGCTCTTGAACGGGCGGCAATGGTTCAGCGGTGTAAGCCGTCGGCTTGGTCGCTGGTATTGTATGAACGGCAGCAACCTGAACGGGTTGTGGTTGTGGTGCTTTTGCATATTTCCCGGTGACAATTCGATCTTTCAAAGCGATGCTTTCATCGGCAAGGATCTCTACCCGAACCCTCGCGGTGCCCTGCTTGATAAAATCTAAGGCCTGAGCCCCTGCTTTGGAAAGGTCCAAAATGCGGTTATGCGCAAACGGCCCACGATCATTGACCCGAACAATGATCGAACGTCCATTGGACAAGTTGGTCACACGAACCATAGACGGCAATGGCAAAGTCCGGTGGGCAGCAGTCATGGCATGCATGTCATAGACCTCACCATTTGCCGTACGTTTACCGTGGAAATTTGGCCCATACCATGAGGCTACCCCAACTTCAGAATAGTTGAAATCCTCATGCGGGGTGTACCACTTCCCTTGAATTTGGTACGGGGAGCCAACTTTATAGACACCGACCGATGATGAAACTGTTTGCTGTGAAGATTGAGACGTTGACATGCGGAATTGTTTTGCACTGTGTGCGACCAGCGTACTTTCAGCACATCCGGACAGGATCAAACCACCTGCCAAAACCAAGGCCGTGGCAGCAATCATGTTAGGAGAAAACCGCTTAAATGTCATTGAATGAGCCTCTGTCGGAATTGAATGTTAACGAAACTAACCGTTCACAATAGCGTCTGCAAGCTGTCCAACCGCCAATGCGTAGTATTTCGAACGGTTCCACTTAAGGGTGGTGTAATAGTTGTCGTAAACCAGAAATGCGGGACCATTTTTATCATCATCGGCAAAGAGTAATGCCGCCTTTTGTTTAAGGTCCGGCAATGGAGTACCTTCCGGTGTTTCCACACCAAGAGCCGCCCAAGTTCTTAAGCTATACGACTCACCATTTGACAGACGCTTATCAAAATTATTGGGCAGTAAAACTGGGCGCCCCCAAGAATTCTGTGAATTCCATCCCGACTGGCTTAAGAAATTTGCGGCCGAGGAAAATACATCCGCCTTGCTGCCCCAAAGGTCGATCTGACCATCGTTATCACCGTCCACCGCATAGTTGACGAAGGTTGATGGCATAAATTGGCATTGTCCCATGGCCCCAGCCCAAGACCCTTTAAATTTGGATAATGGAATATTTTGTTCATCCAAAATTCTAAGTGAATGCATTAACTCTTTGTAAAAGAATTCGCTTCTGCGCCCATCATGCGCGAGTGTTGCCAATGAGGAAACAATTGGGAAGCCTCCAGTCGTTCGCCCGAAGTCCGTTTCCACCCCCCAAAAAGCCACAAGGAACTGAGGTTGGACGCCATATTTACGTCCAATGCGATCCAGAAGACTCTTGTTCTCCTTGTACTTCACCCGTGCCTTTAAGATGCGCGAATACGGAACAACACGATCCATATACTGGTCATATGTCAGTTTGAATTCCGGTTGGTTACGGTCCAACTGGATGACACGACGAATGGGACGCGCATCATTTAAGGCAGCATCAACCACATCTGGGCGAATACCTTTTTGAACCGCATCTTCACGAACTTGTTTAAGCCAAATTGAAAACGGAGGATTCTTCTGAGGGACTTGCACTGATTTCAGTGGTTCACTGCGCACGGAAACCGTTGGTTTGCTGTGAATTATTGGTGGATCTTCGGATGAAGTTTGACCAGCACATGCCGAAAGTAAGATTGAACAGGACAAGAGAGAAAACGTACGGAGCCGGATTGGTTTGATCCATTGGAAACCGTATATTTCAGCCATCGTTTCACCACCAAAAACAGATTAACACCACAAGTTTGCCAATTTCCGGCAAACCTCTTCATGCTTTGTCCCTCACACCGTTTGTGCCATAGCTGCACTTACGAAGCAATCAAAGCTCGTGTTCTATCTTCAGGTATTTTTCGGCAGTGATGGCTAATCCAACGAATGCTGGCGAAGGATGCACAATCAAGTGCAAGGGGGTATTCAACATGCGTTTGGTGTAACGTCCCTTATCCTGAAAGCCGTCGATCATAGTTTGCAACATACTTCGGGGTAATTTGGGAACAATTCCACCAGCAATATAAACGCCGGAAGTCGCATTGATTGTTAGTGCGTAGTCTCCTGCGACCCGCCCCAAACCACGCAAGAAGATATCCATGGCTTGGGCACAGTATGAACAGGCTTGCACCTCTGCCTTACGGGGGATCTCCTGCGGCGTTTCCACATTTGCGCCCAGCAATTGGGCAATTTCCAAAAGCCCCCTGCCCGTTATGAACCGTTCCGCCGAAACGCGGCCATATTTTTCCTTAAGTTTGTTGCAGATTTCCCATTCTTGTTCGGTTTCAGGGGCATAGGTAACGTGACCGCCTTCCCCAGATAAAAGGGTCCAGCCATGGCCGTGATTTCGAACCAGCCCGGCAACACCAAGGCCAGTGCCCGGACCAATGATGCCCATATTCCCCTGTGTACTGGGCTGTCCCGCATGTAATGTTTGAATATCGGCACTGGCAAAATGTGGCAACCCCATTGCCAGCACGGCAAAATCGTTAACCAATTTAATTTTTATACCGGGATAACGGTGAAGAATCATGGGGGTGTTAATTGTCCAATTGGCGTTGGTCAGTTGTATAACATCACCATCAACCGGAGCCGCCACCGCTAGTATCATTGCCTTCAGCTGTGCTGGATTGCCAAGGACAGGCAACATGCTTTCCAAGACATCCATGAAGTCATCGGTACTATTGGTCAGAACAATATTGGGGTGGGAACACCCATCAGCAGAGACAGAGGAAAATCTGGCATTGGTGCCACCAATATCAGCAACCAAGACCCATGGCGTATCCGTAGAAAGTGGCATGTGTTCCTCCCGCCTACCGATTGTTTTCTCTATGCTCGGTCAGAACCCGCCTTCGTATCAAGACTTTTCAGAATTTCTTTTCCCATATTGTTCATAAAAAACGGAATTAGGCTTTTCAAATCCATCACAATCAGGTATCTCACTCCCTGACCACATGACCTATGGATGGGTGGCAGAGTGGTTGAATGCACCGGTCTTGAAAACCGGCGGGCGTGGAAGCGTCTCGTGGGTTCGAATCCCACCCCATCCGCCAGAAAACCGGGTTCCCCATTTGGGGTGCCCGGTTTTATTATGAATTCTTCCAAACTCTAAGCATAATAAAGATCGAACTGGACAAGCTTTCAGCCAACAGCCAAAGGTGCACGCATGACTGAGCATATTCTGTTTGCCTACTCTTTGGATGGTAACGGTGGTGGCACGCCCGTCCCCGTGGTAGAAATATCCAAGGATATGCAAGGTGAAGCCCCGGTTTGGATTCATGTTGAAGCCAGAAACCCAGACACACGGACATGGCTTGAAAACGAGATACCTGACCTAGATCCATTGATCATTCAGGCATTATTAGCCGAAGGAACCAGGCCACGTTTGACCCAGATTGATGAAGGAATTCTGCTGATTCTTCGTGGTGTGAACCTGAATGAAAATGCGTCTCCAGAAGATATGATTTCCATAAGGTTATGGGTTGATAAGCATCGCATTATCACGGCCCGCACAGGTTACCTCAAAACCGTTCGGGATATTGAAGGACGTTTGAAAAACGGCAAAGGCCCAAAAGATCCGGGTGAATTCATCTGCATGCTAACGGCAAGGCTGTTCGAACGCATGGAACCGGTTTTGTCGGATTTGGATGAACTTACTGATGATCTAGAAGAAAAAGTATTGGACGACGCCGATGCATCACTTCGGGAAGCCATCATTGATGTTCGAAGGAAGGCTATTATTTTCAGGCGTTACATGGCACCACAACGGGACACCATTAACCAGCTCCATATGGCTGAAATTGATTGGTTTTATGATGACCATAGGCGTCACTTGTGGGAATCGTACAACCACGTTTCTCGGTATATTGAGGATCTGGATGCCATTCGGGAAAGATCACAGATTGTTAAGGACGAATTGTCCAACATTCTGACCGATAAACTGAACAGAAATATGTATATTTTATCGGTGATCGCAGCAGTTTTCCTTCCGCTTGGCTTTTTGACCGGATTGCTTGGAATCAACGTTGGCGGAATACCGGGCGCAGACAACCCCTATGCATTTTGGGTGTTCTCTGCCCTACTTGGCACGATCGTTATTCTTCAGGTCTTGATTTTCAAACGGCTGAAATGGTTTTAGACTAATTAACCGGCTTCGACAACCACACGAACCGGAGCTGAATCCGCCGCATATTTTATCGGGTATGCATGCACCCGAAATAATTTATACCCCCTGAGAGCCGATATGTCGGTCAGGTTTTCCAGCAGTAAAATATCCTTTTCAAAAAAGATGTTATGGATCGTGCTGCTGTCGATTTCATCTGGGCTGGGGGTATCCATACCAACAATTGACACCCCTTTGGCTGTCAATGCGTTGGCAAATTCTGCCGTCATATACGGCCAATCTTGATAGTATTGATCGGTTCGATAATGTTTGGACCAATCCGTCCAGATCAGGACCACATTGCCGGGATGTATATCCAGTTCCTGCAGCAAATCTTCGGTCAATACCTGTTGCCCACGCGCATCGACAACAACTCCAACGCCTTGAAAACGGCTTAGAGGAAAATCATTCAACGATGCGCCTTCGGCTATCATATGGGCCGGGGCATCAATATGGGTTCCAACATGCATCCCCGCACAAATCCGATGGTCAGCATAACCATCTGCCGCAATTTCGGCAATTGGCGTCAAGGTTACAGCCGGATCGCCCGGATAAACGGGCATGGCATCTGTATATTCGTGGGAAAGGTCAATGAATTTACGCATAAGCAAACAAATCGTTTTTAAAGCCAAGGAGTTCTATTTACCACGCAGCCGCACTGCATAGCCAACCAAATCACCGCAGGGGAACGCAATGCCCTATGGTGCAATGCGCCTCATTCATCTTCTTCTTTGTATACGGGCAAAGACAAATTTTGTCGGATGGCGACAACCCGCAAAACCAGTGCCGCAGTAAATCCGACAAGCATGGACGCCCAATGGTTCAGCTCCATGGCTTCCATCACAACATATATGCCCGCACCAAGAATGGCAGCCGTCGCATAAATATCCTTTTGCAGAATCAAGGGCTCTTCCCGGCACAAAACATCACGGATCATACCGCCGACACAGGCGGTCATAACCCCCATAACTACGGCTATTTCCGGCAACACCTGAAATGTCATGGCTTTTTGTGCACCGACAATAGCAAAAAGAGCCAACCCAACGGCGTCGGCAATCAATAGAGCCATGGTGTATTCACGAATATGCTTGGCAAAGAAAAACGTCAGGACAGAGGTAATCAAGGCGATCCAAAGATAATTGACGTCTTCGATCCAAAATACCGGGGTTGCGCCAAGCGTCATATCCCGAAGGGTTCCACCACCAATTGCGGGACACATCCCCACCACTAAAAATCCAAATAGGTCATAGCGTTTGCGAGCCGCCATCAATCCACCGGAAATCGCAAACACTGCTGTCCCGAACAAGTCCATGGCATAAAGAATTGTCATGTGACCTCCTCCCTCCCCGTTCAACTGCCTTAAAAAAGGAAGTGGGGATTACAAACCGAATTTGTTACTGCGCGGGAAACCTGTCGGCGGGGTTTTGCCAACTTGGGCCCGTTTGCCGTGCCAGTTCTCGTACTCGGCACAGGTGCGCACACCATCCTTAATTGCCCACTGGAACCCTGTTTCAGCCTTAAACAGACAGATATCGGACAGGCCACCATCCTTGAACAGGCCGTCGTTTTTAAAGCGTTGCAGGATGACCCCTTTACTGCGGGTCATTTCCGGGATTTCTGCCAAGGTAAAGACCAACAAACGACGGTTGGCACCAATGGTTGCAACCATGGTCTCATCAGTGATCGCCCGGCAGAATGCTGCGGCTTCATCATCTGCTAGATTAAGAATTTGCTTACCGCTGCGGGTTTGTGCCTCAACGGTGGATTCCGC
>JAALLQ010000316.1_pt1 | contig 12477 bp, 10 predicted proteins | sample 7245921 | NCBI WGS metagenome assembly JAALLQ01 (sample SAMN13049200, study PRJNA578106) | oil field metagenome | isolation source: filtered produced water from oil reservoir B7 | place: USA:offshore Texas | collected 2016 | reverse complement strand
TTGAACCAGCCGCGATATAGGGCAAATCCGCTCCATAAAATAATCAGACCCAATAAGGTGAATGTGGTGGAAAGATCCGGCTCGAACGGCAATTCCATATAGATCAAAACCCCAAACACAAAAAACCAGGGCAGACGCTCTGTCCAACCTGTGCTCATGCCTTTTGCCTCGGGATGAGGATTCTCTGATTTATAATTTGGGACCACGGAAAAAACCTTGGATATCCTTTGCGGTATAGGTCCGCCCTGTGCTAAAGCTTGCGCGAAAACCTTACCCCATTATTATTCTTGAACCTACTCGCAACTGAAACATGTTGTGGGTCGAGTTTTCACTTTTCAGGGTCTGTAATCATGACTGTTGTCACTCGTTTTGCTCCTTCTCCAACCGGATTTTTGCACATCGGCGGCGCACGCACCGCGTTGTTCAACTGGTTGCTGGCTCGTCATCATGGCGGTCGCTTTTTGCTGCGGATCGAGGACACGGACCGAGAGCGCTCAACCCAAGCTGCCGTAGATGCCTTAATTGACGGCCTGCAATGGATGGGACTGGAATGGGATGAAGAACCGATTTTCCAGTTCGCCCGTGCTGACCGCCATGCGGAAGTTGCCCACCAGCTGCTGGCAGATGGCAAGGCCTATCACTGTTATGCCTCACCGGAAGAATTAGCTGAAATGCGGGAGCAACAAAAAGCGACCGGAGCACAAATTCGTTACGATGGGCGCTGGCGCGACCGCGACCCGTCCGAAGCACCAGAAGGTGTAAAACCTGTCGTTCGCCTGAAAGCCCCGCAAAGTGGCAAAACCATTATTCGCGATCATGTTCAAGGCGACGTGACCTTCGGCAACGAACAACTGGATGATTTTATTCTGCTGCGTGCGGATGGCACTCCGACTTACATGCTGTCCGTTGTGGTTGATGATCACGATATGGGGATTACCCATGTTGTCCGCGGCGATGACCACCTGACGAATGCGGCCCGCCAAGCCATGTTGTATGAAGCTTGTGGCTGGGATGTACCGGAATTTGCCCACATTCCTTTGATCCATGGCCCAGACGGGGCAAAGCTTTCCAAACGCCATGGTGCACTTGGGGCAGAAGCCTATCGCGATATGGGTATCCTGCCGGAAGCCATGCGTAACTATCTACTGCGTTTGGGTTGGGGGCATGGTGATGCTGAAATCATCAGCACAGAACAAGCCATTGAATGGTTTGATCTTGGTGGTATTGGCAAATCCCCGTCCAGATTTGATATGACCAAGCTGCTGAATCTGAACGCCCATTATTTACGCGAACGAGATGCCGCATCCTTGGTTGAACTGATCAAACCAATCATGGAAAAGACACAGGGCGTTGTCGTTAATGCTGAAATTGCCCAACGTCTTGAACAGGGTATGGATGGCCTTAAACAACGTGCCAAAGACCTGAATGAACTGGCTGATGGTGCAATGGTGTATGCAAAAGCCCGTCCCCTGACCTTTGATGAAAAAGCCAAAAAACAACTAACGCCTGAAACCATTGCAACTCTGCGTGAACTGCATGACCAGTTGGTAGGCGTTGAAACATGGGACAAAGAAACGGTTGAAACTGCGATCAAAGCTTTCGCTGAATCCAAAGAGCTTAAGATCGGGAAAATACTGCAACCCCTGCGCGCAGCATTAACCGGCACAACCGTCTCACCGTCCATGTTCGAGGTCATGGTGATCTTTGGAAAAGATGAAGCTCTTGCCCGTTTGCAAGATTGCCTGTCTTAACGCCAACATATTCGTATTACGTAAGAAATATGCCTTGTTAGCCTTGAAATCAAAGGAGCAAACCACAAATTCCTAGGTGAGCTTAGTCAACTTCGATACAGCATTGGCGCGCGACATAACCACAAAAAACCAGTGTTGCGCGTCAATCTTTCGACACAGGGAGCCACCATGACTGCTAGCAAAACCAACTCATTTACAGTTACCAACAACGCCTCCGGTGAAAAATTTGAAATGCCGGTATTGGATGGTACAGTCGGCCCAAGTGTTGTCGACATCCGCAAATTTTATGCCGAAACCGGATGCTTCACTTTTGATCCCGGTTACACTTCCACAGGTAGTTGCGATTCAAAAATTACATATATTGACGGCGATAAAGGTATTTTACTGCATCGCGGCTACCCCATCGAACAACTTGCCGAAAACTCCAGTTTTACTGAAGTCGCTTATCTTCTGTTAAACGGTGAATTGCCAAATAAACAGCAGTTAGATGACTTTGACCATATCATTACCTACCATTCCATGCTGCATGAGCAGTTCCACAATTTCTACAGTGGGTTCCGGCGTGATGCTCACCCGATGGCTATCGCCTGCGGTGTCGTTGGGGCAATGTCAGCATTTTATCATGACAATCAGGACATTTCCGACCCCCATGACCGCGAAGTTATGGTAACTCGCCTGATTTCAAAAATGCCGACAATTGTCGGTTGGGCCTACAAGTATTCTATTGGACAGCCCTTCGCCTATCCACGCAATGATCTGGACTATGCGTCCAACTTCCTACACTTGATGTTCTCCACCCCTTGTGAGCCATATCAAGTCAGTCCAACACTTGCCCGGGCCATGAACCGGATTCTGATCCTGCACGCGGATCATGAACAAAACGCGTCCACATCGACGGTTCGCCTTGCCGGTTCTTCTGGGGCCAATCCATTTGCATGTATTGCAGCCGGTATTGCTTCCCTTTGGGGGCCAGCACATGGTGGAGCCAATGAAGCTGTATTGAATATGCTGCAACAAATCGGCACACCGGATAAAGTCGGTGAATTCGTTAAGCGGGCAAAAGACCCGAGTGACCCGTTCCGCCTGATGGGCTTTGGTCACAGGGTTTATAAAAACTATGACCCACGCGCAAAAATCATGCAGCAAACATGCCGCGAGGTTTTGGACGAACTGGGCATTAAAAATGAGCCGCTGTTGGATATTGCAGTGGATTTGGAACGTATCGCCCTTGAAGACGAATACTTCGTCGAGAAAAAACTCTATCCAAACGTGGATTTCTATTCCGGTATTATTTTCCGTGCCATGGGCATCCCGACGACGATGTTCACTGCCTTGTTTGCTCTTGCTCGCACCACTGGCTGGAGCTCTCAATGGCTGGAAATGATTACCGACCCACACATGAAAATCGGGCGTCCTCGCCAACTTTATACTGGGTCTGCAGAACGCCAGTATGTTCCAATCGACAAACGATAGACTTTACGGGACACAAAAAAACGGCGGAGAAATCTCCGCCGTTTTTTGTTGAAATTCATATTAGTCTTTGGCTTCTACCAATTCGACCTTGTATCCATCAGGGTCTTCGAGGAATGCAATAACAGTCGAACCGTGCATCATCGGACCGGGTTCGCGGACAATCTTGGCACCAGCCTCACGCAATGCATCACACGTGGCATAGATATCCGGCACGCCCAAGGCAATATGCCCATAGCCAGACCCCAAATCATACGGCTCTTCCTGATCCCAATTATGGGTCAGCTCCAGCACAGTGTGGTCTTTCTCGTCACCGTAACCGACAAAGGCCAAGGTAAAGCGGCCTCCTTCAAAATCTTTTTTCCGAAGCAAGGTCATACCAAGGTATTTGGTGTAAAACTCAATGGATGCATCCAAATCACGGACGCGAACCATGGTGTGCAACATACGAAAGGACATAAATCACCATTTCTGTTTAGAGAATTTCGTCACCCATATGGGAGGCCTGAGCACAATCGGCAAGGGGAATCCCCGCAACATCCAACACCGTTTTGGCAGCACGCATACTCGGCCGTGGGTATGGCCCAACAACCGCGCGCAATCCATCGGTCATGGCTTGCATGTATTCTGTCCGTTTCTCACTATCCGTTAAAAACGGCAACACGGCACTTGCCAAATTATCAGCGGTACACTCCTGCTGAATAAACTCAGGCACAATCATCTTATCTTGAACATGATTGATCAGCGTTGCATAGCGTATGGAAATCAAGCGCCTTGCCAGCCATGCAGACAGAGGATTAGCCCGATAGCCAATTGCGAACGGCACCGCAGCCTGCGCCAATTCCAAGGACACAGTCCCTGAGGTTGCCAAAGCCCCTTGCGACGCGGCAAAAGCATTCCAACGTTCTTTTTCGCCGCGAACGATAATGGGGGGATGCTGCCAAGAGCGGGTCATTTCGCGCACATTGTCGGCAACAGTCGCAACTGTCGGCAACACAATGCAAAGATTGGGAACCGCTCGGCGTATGATTTCTGTCGCCTCATAAAAGATCGGCAACATGCGCGAGACTTCATTTTGTCGAGACCCCGGCAACAATGACAGAACTACAGCATCATCAGCGATACCGTGTCGCTGGCGAAAATCTGCACCATCTGCGGCAGCAATACCACTTTCAACGACCGAGTGCCCGACATGAGTGGTCGGCAGGTTGTATGCCTCAAAATAAGGCGGTTCAAACGATAGCAAACAGAGCAAATGGTCAAACAAATCTGCTACGGTTTTTGCCCGTTTTGGCTTCCATGCCCAGACCATAGGAGCAACATAATGCACTCGGGGAATTGGGCTTTTTCGATCCTTTAATGCCTTAGCTATGCGTTTATTAAAACCAAGAGAATCGATGGTCACGATAACGGCAGGACGTTTTTGTTCGATATCAGCGACAACCTGCTTCACTCGCTTCAAAACCACCGGAACTTTCGGTAGAACCTCCGCAAATCCCATAACCGCGATATCACTTTGCGGAAATAGTGAGCCTATACCTTCTGCAGCCATACTCTCACCGCCAACACCGGCAAAGCGAACGCCGTTATTCGTTCCCTCGCGAAGGGCACGAACAAGGCGGGCGGCCAGCACATCACCTGACGGCTCCCCAGCCACAATATAGATCAATGGCAGGGTTGCGTTCTCTGCCTTTGGCAGGCCTTTCACAAATATACCGAGTTCATCGGCTCGTTTAGCAATGGCATCCGGTTCAAGAACCAGAGCAGACTCTGCTTCAACCGCCAACCCGGAAAGCCCAGCGGCAGCAACGCTTTCAACTGTGTTGACACCAACAGTCGGGAGATCAAGGCGGCGATCCTGATCAGGTTTGCAAACCTTTACCAAGACCCCACCATCACCGGGACGGCGCAGTGTTTTACAGCGTTCCAGCATCTGATCCGTGCCTTCAATCGCCTCAGCCGCCAGCACAATGCCCTGTTGGACCACAGCCCCTTGCCCTACATCAAGCGCACCGATGCCTTTGGCAACTTCAAATGCACGAGCAATATCAATTTCATCCTGCTCTGACGGTTGGATTGAGCCATAACATCCGACACGTGCCAACAAATCACCAACCATTTCATGAGCCCCTTTAAGGATCAGGCCTTCACGTTCAAATTCATCGCCAACAGCCCGCAATAAACCATCATCACCAAGAGCCTTATGCCCAATACGCGCCAAAAATGCGGCACCACGCGCATCGGGGCGCAGGTGAGCCAATGACGGACGTTTAACTGCCCCGGCGAAAATAACCTCACGCACCCCAGCGGCTTTTAACAGTTTAAATGCCTGTCCCAATGCGCCGATGCGCACCCAATCATGGGCAACATTTTCGGTGGTTTCGGGGTCGGTATATCCCTTAAGGGCCAGAACATAGACCTCCCGCCCAGATGAGCGACAGGCAGAAACAAGGCACCGGGGAAGATGACCTCCCCCGGCGATAATTCCGACCTTTGGCAGTGAGGCATTATGCGATTGGATCATGCCCTATCCCTTTGGCCTATCCTTATTCGTGTTCTGCAGATGCGGGCTGACAAATGCCGCGCGATGTATCTTCACGCATGAAGGAAATAATCTCCATCACCGGTTCACAATCGCCGAGCAAATTCGCAACATCATCAACACGTTCCTGCAACGTACCTTCCTGCGCGAACAGCAAACGATAGGCACGGCGCAATGCATGGATTGTATCTCGGTTGAAGTTGCGACGCTTCAGACCAATGATATTCAGCCCCATCAGGCTGGCACGGTTCCCCAGAACAGAACCATAGGGGATCACATCATTTTCAAGTGCAGAGGCACCGCCGATCATGGCATGTTGACCAATCCTAACGAATTGATGAACGGCACTCAACCCACCGACAATCGCAAAATCACCGACTTCCACATGTCCGGCAAGTGTGGCGTTATTGGCAAAAATGCAGTTGCTGCCAACAATACAATCGTGCGCAACGTGGGCCCCCACCATGAACAGACAGTTGTCGCCAACTTGCGTCAGCATGCCACCACCTTCCGTACCTGGGTTCATGGTCACATGTTCACGAATAGTGTTGTTTGCGCCAATGATGAGTTTGGATTGCTCACCATGATATTTCAAATCCTGCGGCTGCGATCCAATTGAAGCAAAGGGGAAAACTTTGGTATTCGCCCCTATCTCTGTAATACCGTCAACGGCAACATGAGAAATCAAACGAACACCTTCGCCCAAAACCACGTTTGGTCCGACGGTACAAAATGGCCCGACCTCTGCCGTTTCCGCAAGGGAAGCGTTAGGATCAACGACCGCGGTCGCATGAATGGTTGGCATAATCAGTCATCCAGAATCATTGCTGCGTAAGTTGCCTCAGCAACCACTTGGTCATCAACTTTAGCAACGCCCTTGAATTTCCAGACATTGCCACGGCGACGTTCTTTGGTGACATGGATAAACAATTGATCCCCCGGAACGACCGGACGACGGAAACGGCACTCATCCACGCTCATGAAGTATACCAGTTTCCCCTCGGAATCAGGTCCCATGGTGTAAACTACAAACACACCTGCAGTTTGGGCCATAGCTTCAACGATCAAAACGCCCGGCATGACCGGATGGCCGGGGAAATGCCCTTGGAAAAACGGTTCATTAATACTGACGTTTTTAACACCGACCGCACTTTCATCTGGAACAATATCCTGAATACGATCAACCAACAAAAACGGATACCGATGCGGAATCATTTCCATGATGCGATTCACATCTATGATCTCGGTATTTTTCCCCTCTTCTGCCATGTCAAACAGGCCCTTTTCTTTTCTGCCTTCCATCGGGTGGAAGATTATTATGGTTACAGCGGCACAGCGCCAAGCTCAGAATTCTGATCAAGTCCGATCAATTTTTGGTTTCTTGCCAAGGCGTTCGACAGCATTCACCTGACGCCAGTACTCTTTTGCCGGGACTGCAGGGCTGCCAATGACGGTTTGTCCAGCCGGGACATCACGCATAATACCCGCCTGCGCCCCAATCCGCGCACCGGGTCCAATTTTCAGGTGACCAGCGATACCTGCTTGTCCACCGGCAACAACAAAATCAGCAAAACGACTGGAACCAGAGACACCAACCTGCGCGACCAGTACACAACCACGGCCCAATTCAACATTGTGTCCAATTTGAACCAAGTTATCGATACGGACACCTTCACCGATGATAGTGTCCGGGCCGGCACCACGGTCAATGGTGGTATTGGCGCCGATTTCAACATCGTTGTTGATAATAACGCGGCCAAGTTGCGGAACTTTCAAGTGCCCTTTGGGGCCCATGGCAAAGCCGAAACCATCCTGACCAATTGCAGCACCCGCATGGATTATGACTTTATTACCGATCAAAGTGTAACAAAGGGTTACATTTGACCCGATATAGCAGTCTTCACCAACGACGACGCCCTCACGGATAACCGCATTTGCACAAATGTGTGTCCGGTCACCAATTTCGACCCGTTCACCAATAACGGCACCCGGTTCAATGCAGACATCCTGACCAATAACCGCAGTTTCATGCACAATTGCTTTATCGGAAATCCCGCCCTTCGCCATATCCTGAGGATAAAACGCATGCGCAATTTTGGCATAGGCACGATAGGGTTCCGTCGACAAAATCAGGGCGACAGTCTCCGGGGCTTTGTCCGCTAAGTCAGGATGGACAACGCAGGCCCCAGCAACACAGGTTTCAAACGCCGGCACATATTTCCGGTTATCCAGAAAGCTGATGTCATCCTGTCCCGCTTTATATAGCGGGGCCACATCACTAACGACCACATCACCAGCAGCTTCATTCTGAAGTGTGCCCCCACTAATCTCAGCCAACTGCTGCAAAGTGAACGGACCGGCGCGACGGAAAAAACGAGTATCGGTCATTTGGGTAATCTCCCATAAACAATCAGTTTTTTGGCTGTGCCGATGTGCCAAAACTCTCCGGATCCGGGAATTTGACAGAAGGCAAAGCCTTATTTAAGCGAACAATAACTTCGTCCGTGACATCATACTCAGGGCTGAACATCAACACATCAGCACTGCGAAGCACCAAGGTCGCTTGCTCTTTTGCAGCAACGTCCAGCCAGATTTTTTTGATTTGATGGCTAACCTTGGACAAGGCAAAAGTATAGGCTGCATCAAGCTGTTGCTGGCGCAATTTCAACTCTTTTTGGAAATCGGCAAATTTACCCCGGAATGCTTTGACACGCTCCCGGTAGACATCGTTGGTCAAAAGGTTCTTTTGCTTCACCAATTCCCTATCTTCTTTTTGCAGTTCGTTTTCTTTTTTGACGAACTCGGTGTCGTATTTCTTGCGGTACTCATTCAACTGGTCACGCAAACCATTTACTGCCGTAGACTTAGCCATAATCTCTTGAACATTGACAATACGAACAACCAACTCAGGCTTATTGCCGTCCTTAGCCACAGCCGGAGTAGCAGCCAAAAGGGATACACAACACGCTAATGTCAGAAAAAATCGTTTCATGAGATTAGAACCGTGCACCAAAGTTAAATTGTAATGACTCAGTATCGTCATAGTCTTCTTTCAGGAGCGGCATGGCAAAAGACATATTCATCGGCCCCATCGGAGAACGCCAAATAAATGCCAAACCCAAAGACATGCGAAGCGAAGTCTCGTGATTGACCTCGGCACTATCCATATTATCGAATTCGCCAACCGAGCCCATATCAACAAATGTGCTGGCTGAGATACCAAGCTCCTGAGGCAATCCCAACGGGAATTTCAGCTCAACACTTTCATACGTCGACCAGTTACCACCCAATGCATCATCGGTCGCTTTGTCCCGCGGGCTAATGCCGGAAGCAGCAAAACCACGCACCTTACGCTCACCACCATTAAAGTAGCGGTGACTGATCGTGACATCGTCACCAAGGCCGAACATATATCCGGCAAAACCACTCAGGCCGAGGACATAACCATCAGCAAGATTGAAGTATTGACCACCACTGATGTTTGTACGGAAGAACTTGGCATCACCACCAAGGCCCGCCAAATCGTTCCCCAAACGCACATAGTAACCTTCAGTCGGGTCGGTCATGCTATCCCGGCGGTCATAGGTCAAATTATGACCAATCATGGAAACGATTGCTCGACCTTCTTGTTGTTTGATGAAGGTTGATGCATCGCTTTCAATGTTCTCAATATTGTCTTCGCGGATCGTATATTTGAACGAATGACGCAAGTTTTCGGAATAGCTAAACCCTGCTCGCAAAGCCATCCCCGAAGTTTCGTAGTCATAGGAGCTTTCGTCAGACAGATCCTTAGTTACGTGGAACAGATCAACACCTGCGGCTAGCTCACGATCAAGGAAATACGGTTCTGTGAAGCTGATATCGATTTCGGAACCTGACTCAGCCAAGCCAACATTGAATTTCAGACGCTGACCTTTACCAAGGAAGTTCCGCTCACCAAGGCCAAATGTCATCTTTGCGCCATCGTCACTGGAATACCCAGCACCGATCATGATCTCACCGGTGGCTTGCTCTTGAACTTCGACCTTCAGAGTCATTTCTTCAGGATTAGTCGGCGATTGTTCGGTTTTGAGATCTACGGATTTAAAGAAACCAAGGTTTTGCAAGCGTTGACGCGTACGCCGGACCTTCGCACTATTGAAGGGGTCGCCCTCCACCAAGCGGAACTCACGACGGATAACCTCATCCTTCGTGCGCATGTTGCCTTGAATTTCGATCCGTTTCACAAAGACCCGTGGGCCTTCATTAATGCGGAACGTCAGATCAATGGTCTTGTCGTCGCGGTTACGAACAACATCAGGGTTAATATCAACGAATGCGTATCCAAGCTCACCAACACCATCAGTCAAATCCTGAATGGTATTTTCAACCTCATCCGCGTTGTACCAATCACCCTTTTCAAAGGTGACATGTTTTTTCAGGCTTGATGGGTCATCAAGTTCCGGCAGGGTCGCTTCAACATCAATGTTATTGATGGCATAACGTTCCCCTTCATCAACCGTGAAGGTAATGAAGAAATTTCTACGATCAGGTGATAACTCTGCTACTGCGGATTTGATTTCAAAATCAGCAAAACCTTTGGAAAGGTAAAAACGACGGAGTTGTTCCTTATCAAAGGCCAAGCGTTGCGGATCGAATCTATCTGTGCTGCTCAGGAATCGGTACCACGCTTCTTCCTTGGTCAATAGCCGTTCACGCAAGTCACCATCCGAAAAATGGCGGTTGCCGTTGAAAGTAATTCGGCTGACATAGGTCAACGGCCCTTCATCAATTTCAAAGACAACATCCACACGATTGTGGTCACGTTGAATGACTTTGGGCTCAACTGTCGCCGCATAGCGACCGGAACGACGGTAAATTTCTTCGATCCGTTCGACATCTGCCAGAACGCGTGTGCGTGTATAAATCGACCTGGATCGAATACCGACTTCAGCCTCAAGGTCTTCATTGGCAATGCGTTTGTTACCTTCGAATGCGATACGGTTGATGACCGGGTTTTCATCAACTTTCACAACGATGTCATCGCCATCTCTGCGGATTTGCACATCCGAAAATAGCCCAGTAGCAAACAGCCCTTTCAGCGATTCATTAACACGAACGGGGTCAATGGGATCGCCTTCCTTCAAAGTCATATAGGACAGGATGGTCGCATCCTCGATCCGCTGCGTCCCTTCAACTCGGATATTTTCGACATTCTGTGCCAGTGCAGGAGCTGCCGAGACCGAAACTGCCAACGCAGCAGCAATACCAATATGGCGAGATTTCTTAAAAACCTTAGCGTACATGGCTTAACGCCCCCCGGTTAATACGCATACATACATAAACAATGGCATGAAAGATGTTCACGCCCGGACAACTTACGACAATCAGCCGAAAATGTGGCGAGAAATATCATTCCATGTTGCAAAAATCATCAGGGTCGCGACCAAGGCAAGGCCAATTCGGAAACCGATATCCTGGACTTTCTCAGGCAGAGGCTTACCACGGACCAACTCGATAAAGTAAAACAACAAATGACCACCATCCAGCATAGGGATCGGCAACAGATTAATCAAACCAAGGTTCACAGACAAGAAGGCCATCATAATGATCAGCGGCAAGATGCCTGCTTTTGCTGCTTCTGCGGAAACTTCGGCAATGCGGATCGGACCACCAAGTTCATCGGTGCCGCGTACGCCGCGCACCATCTGGCTTATGGCAGAATAGGTATCACGCACAATTCCGCCGGTCATTTTTACCGCAGACCAAGCCGCAGTGACAGGCCCCTGACGAACCAGCACCGTTTCACCGGTGGAGTACACGCCCATACGCATGATTTTTTCAACGTTGCCAAAGCGGTCCTTGATTTCAACGATTTTTGGCTGGACCTCGAGAGTCAGTTCACGACCATTACGTTCGATAAGAAGTTCCAACGGGCGATCAATACCATTTTGTGTCAGTGCAGGCAGTTGTTCGAAACGATCGATTTCGTTGCCATCAACCGCAAGAAAACGGTCTCCGGGTTGTAAACCGGCGACTGCCGCGGCAGAGTCAGGCGCAATTTGCCCAACAATCGGGGCCGTGGTGGGCTGCCCTGCTGTCATAAATACAGCCGCATACACCAAAATTGCAAAAATGAAGTTTGCCGCGGGTCCGGCTGCCGCAATGGCAATCCGTGGGAGTACCGGTTGCGTATGGTAAGCATGTTTCAAATCGTCAGCGGTCAGCCCAGTACCATCTGCTTTTGCACTGGTTTCATCCGCATCCCCCAACATACGAACATATCCACCAAGCGGAATAAGGCAGAATTTCCATCGGGTTCCGTGTCTATCATTGAACCCAAACAATTCACGACCAAAGCCGATAGAAAAGGCCAGAACCTTCACACCGGCACGGCGCGCGACCCAAAAGTGGCCCAACTCGTGAACAAAGACGACACCCGAGAGTACGAACAAAAACGCCAAAATTTGATAAAGTGCCATCAAGTCACCCTTGTTGGGCGGTTCGGGTCTGAACCACCGTCCTGCAAATCAAAGTCTTTACAATATGTCGTGCGGCATCGCGTGCTGCAACATCGCAGGCCAAAACATCGTCCAAAGTTTGGGGATCTACCCCAGTGCTTGTACATAATGTTTGCTCTACTACACGTGCAATGTCTAGGAAGCCGATCTCTTTTGCCAAGAATGCCTGCACCGCAATTTCGTTAGCAGCGTTCAAAAGAGTAGGAAACTCTCC
>JAALLQ010000315.1_pt1 | contig 12490 bp, 12 predicted proteins | sample 7245921 | NCBI WGS metagenome assembly JAALLQ01 (sample SAMN13049200, study PRJNA578106) | oil field metagenome | isolation source: filtered produced water from oil reservoir B7 | place: USA:offshore Texas | collected 2016 | reverse complement strand
TAACTCAAAGAAGCTGCCAGGTCAGGACTGGTCCTTATGCAGTTCCCTTGATAGCTTCTCTGCTGTTTTTTCCTTGAATTCGTCAACTTCGAAATCCACATCCTCATCACGGGCAAAAGATGCCTCACCATCATCTATTTCTTCATCCCCGCACTCCGGTGGGATCACCACGATCTTTCCGATGTTGCCGTTCTTATTGATACGGTCTTTTCCCCACGTGAAATCATTTTTTTCTGTCATTTCAACACCACAACCATAGAATGGGCTAAAGAGCCCACAGATTTATATATGTCTTCTTTAACTATATACCTTTTTTTACATATCCATAGAATAATATTTATTAACCGGGACTTATTCTTCCTTTTGTTTACTCTTTCCAACAAGTACTTCAGTGGATTTAATAATTGCAAAGACATCGTCACCCGGCTTTATGTCAAGCCTTTCAACAGCCTCCGAGGTTATAATGGATGTAAGGGCGGAAGGTTCGATCTCAATACTGATCTTTGATACCAGACCTTCTTTTTCCACGCTGACAACCTTTCCAGGAATCTTATTGCGGGCTGAAAGTTTCAATCCGATATTCTCCCATGAACCTTCGTCTTTCATAGTACCCTCGACAAAGTCCCTGTTGAGTTCATACTCACGAATGAGCTGCCTGCCTGCTTCAGTTAGAAAAGTTCCCTGATCCTTTCCTCCCCTGACAGTCCTTACAACATCACTGCCAAGTCTTTCATTCATGTTGTTTAGCACATTCCATGCATGCTTGTAGGAAATATCAAGTTTCTTACAGGCTTTCCTTAAAGACCTCTCCTCATCGATGGCTCTGAGCAGGGCAACCTTGCCGGCACCAATAACCGGTTTTCCATCCTCTGCCAGCCATACTTTTGTTTTGGTTTCCACATTTTCACCTGATAGTAGATTATTTCAGATCATCCTCTTCGAAGATGAATAATTCATCAATGCTCGTCTGCAGACACATTGCAACCTTGTAGGCAAGTTTTAGTGAGGGGTTATATTTCCCTTTTTCCAGAAAACCTATGGTCTCCCTCCTGACACCTACCCTGTTGGCCAGGTCCTCCTGGGTCATATTGTACCTGGCCCTGAGTTCCTTTATCCTGGTCTTCATATTTTTCACCGGGATTATCGGGCTACTCCACATCACCCTTTCTTAAAAGGTACCACTGGAATCCCTTTGCCGTTGCGATCATCACAATGAACATTATACCTATTACCTGAGGAACTGTGAACTTTAACAGCGACAGGTTGTCTATCCAGAACAGCAGGTTAAGCACGATAAAGCTGACAAACCAGGAATATGATAGTCCATATGAACCGATCCTGACAGTCCTCTCATCCTTCACCAGCCCTTTGCGGTGTCTTCTTGCCCTGAGGAACGTAACAAAAAGAAGAACAGACCCGATATTGATCAGAGTAATGGCTCCCTTCATATACTCCTCGGCAAAAACCACCAGAGCCACACCTGTGAGGATTAAAACAATGCCCAGTGAATAACCTGCACCTACATATTTTTCAAGTTTTTCCATAAAATATCACCTGAAATAATTCTAACATAATGTTAGATATTACTATTATTATGTTATCTATATCTAACATTACCTATTTAAATCAATGCATTGACTCAAAAACAGATAAATTATTTATCAGGTCACATTCCCATCATTATTAATTACTGATACCATATACTGCTAAAGTCAATAGGTGAAATGATGAAGATCAATGTTATATTTTACAGTCTCTACGGGCACAATTACAAAATGGCAGAGGCGGTTGCCGAGGGTGCCGGCGAGGTTGAGGGTGCAGAGATAGGACTCTTCCAGGTACAGGAAACACTTACTCCCGAAATACTGGAAAAGATGGGAGCCACTGAATCAAAGAACAAATTCAGCCACATCCCCGTTGCTACCGTCGAGAATCTCGAGGAAGCAGATGCCATAATATTTGGCACACCCACAAGGTTTGGTATGATGGCCGCACAGATGCGTGCATTTCTTGATAAGACCGGTAGCCTCTGGTCAGACGGTTCTCTCATAGGCAAGGTCGGAAGTGTATTCACATCCAGCAGCACCCAGCATGGAGGACAGGAGGCCACCATCCTGAGTTTTCACACTACACTGCTGCACCACGGCATGATAATCGTAGGCGTGCCCTATTCAGAAGAAAGGCAGTCCATCCTCACCGAGATCACTGGAGGAAGTCCCTACGGAGCTTCCACTGTTGCAGGCAGCGGCCCGGATACAAGACAACCAAGTGAGAACGAGCTAGGCATTGCGAGGTTCCAGGGAAGACATGTGGCGGAGATCACAAAGAAGCTTGTCGGTGAATGAGATAAATGGATTTCAGGATCATCTTTCTAATTGTTTTCTTCGGATCTGCACTGGTCATACTCGTGTCAGCTATCGTAGTATTGTCCCTGAAGGAAAAAACACGTTCCAAGTCCCTGCTAGAAAAATATCAGGATATTGGTTTCAGACCGGGCTCGAAGGATATAGTCGAATCAAAAGGTTTCAAAGAAACAAGAATGGGAAACCGACAAAAGATATACAATGTTTTTACAGGTACTTTTCAGAGAATAAGAACAATTATTTTCGATATGGATACCTCCGTCGGGAACCTGGGATATGGAACCGGAACACCACATGGCAATACTTACAAGTCCTCAGGTATTATCTTTGAAAAAAGAGCACCTGTTTTTTTACTGCGAACAAAATCACCGATCTCCAGGAAAGTGTACAACGAATACTTTTCCCTGGAAGGGGATTCTTCTTTTATGACCGAAAGCCTTGCACAAACAATTCAAAAGCGCTACACGATCGAATCCACAGGAGACCATATATTGTTCGTACCATCAAAAAGACGCATTGAAAATATCCGAAAAGAGCTGGAAGATACCTACAAGCTTCTGGAAGAAATAACTGAACGCAATCAATGATCCACTCCCTCTGAATATAGCCGATATTTCGAATTTTTCTTTTCAGGCTGCTCCCCTTTACATAACTTCGAACTTCTTTGAAGTTTAAGCAAGGTATATACAGTCATGTCCCCTACATTCTATCATAAACAATAATCCTAACCATATGTCGGGTGTGGTAGAAAAATGAAACTAAAAGGAAACAGTTTAAAATCATATTTACTTTGCATATTGATCCTTTTCTCCCTGTTCTCAGGGTGTATCGGAAATTATAACGACGACTCACAACTGCCCTCCAATCAGGCGGGCCAGTGCAGCGGACAGCTCGCAGACTCAGGTGACGAGTTCTTCATACTCGCTCCGAAGATGCTATTCTCCGGGGGAGAGAGTTCCGTTACCATGGCAGCATTTGAGGCCGGAGAGCCTGTAAGTCGCTGCATCGAGTACACGCTGACCGATGAGGACAATAAAGAGATACCACTTACAAAGGTTTCCACATCCGAATCAGGAAATTCGGTGGCATCCTTTGAAGTACCCGATGTGGAGGAAGGAAGTTATGTACTCACCGCAAGTCCGGCGGGTTATGAGCGCAATTTTACCGCCACTGTGGAAGTTGTAAAGAACAATCCGCTCTTCATCGAGACTGACAAACCCATATACAAACCGGGACAGACAGTACATGGCAGGATACTTTCCCTGAACAACAATCTTGTGCCAGTGGAGCAGGATATAAATGTCGAGATAACAGATGCCAAAGGCATCAAGGTATTCAAACAAGAGCTGAGCTCCAATGAATACGGCGTGGCGTGCTTTGACATTCCACTTGCCAGCGAACTGAATCTTGGCACATGGAAGATAATCGCAACTTCCGGGGAATCAACATCCAGTGTTGATATCGAAGTTGACAAGTATGTGCTGCCCAAATTCGATATTTCACTCAGCACGCCGCAGGAATGGTTCCTGGTATCTGATGAGATTACGGGTACTGTTTCGGCAAACTACTTCTTCGGCAAGGATGTGGAAGGTGAGGTACTTGTTGAGGCCTCACGCTATGTGGGTGAGTGGGAACAGTACGCAACATTCAGCGGAGAAATTGAAGATGGTTCTCTTGAATTCGAGCTCCCGGCAGTGGAGTATGCAGCCGGCACTTATGGTGCGGGAGGGCAGGCAAGCCTGATGCTCAATGTGACTGTGACCGACACAGGTAATCACAGCGAGACCACAAACAAGTTACTCACGATTGCAGATTCCCCTGTAGTTTTGCAGTTGATACCTGAATCCGACTATGTCAAGCCGGGAATGCCCCTTCAGGTGCTTGTAGTTACAAAAGATCCCGGAGGAAATCCTGTTGATACTGAGGTGGATATGGATGCTACCTTCAGAAACGAGTCCTATGAGGAAACAGAAGAGCAGGATACAGTCACAACCAGTAATGGTGTTGCCCTGATAACATACGATGTCCCTGAATCCACCACAGCATGCTACCTCAATGCCCGTGCAAATGAGGCGTCAGCCTACAGGGAGATGGGAGCGGTCTACTCACCGAGTGCAAGTTTCATTCACATCAGCCAGACAAGCGAAGGAGTTCCTGAAGTAGGAGATACCATATCCTTCAGGGTATACTCCACAAATCCCGGAACTGTGTTCTATGATGTCTTTGCCAACGGCAGGACCGTATATTCGGCAACCAGCAATGAGCAGGATATCAGCATACCTGTCACCCCGCAAATGAGTCCACAGGCAAAGGTTGTTGCATACATGATCAATCCCAACAGCGAGGTCTCTGTTGATGTGCTGCCATTTGATGTGCAGTTCTCTACAAAGGTGGACCTTTCCAGCTCCTTTGATAGCGATTCAGTTGAGCCCGGAGACAATGTTAGCGTTAACTTCGATGCAGGCAGCAGATCCATGATCGGCTTTTCCATCGTTGACGAGTCGGTATATGCTCTTAGCGAGGGACGGCTCAACCTGAAACAGGTATTCGATGAACTTGAAAAGCGCTTCATGGAACCACAGGCAGAATCCCATCCGGTGTGGAATCGGAAAGGAGCATACGAGATGCTGGAAAACTCCGGTGTGACCGTTATGGTATCACCCGGAATCAGTGTACCGAAATCTCCGACCAGTTATGAGAGGTTTGAGGAAAAGAATTTCCTGGGAGGAGTTGTCGTCGATGAAGCAGCAATGGATGTGGCGGCACCTGAAATGGACATGGAAGTGGAGGAAGAAGAGGCAATTCCAACCGAGGAAGCAACAGGAGGAGAAAATCTTGCCGAGGTTCAGAGAGTTCGCCAGTTCTTCCCGGAAACATGGGTGTGGATGCCAGACCTGCTTACTGATGATCAGGGACGTGCCAGCCTTGACCTGACAGCCCCGGACAGCATCACAACATGGAAACTGCATGCAGTATCCTCGGGTCCTGAGGGGATAGGAATCTCCGAATCCAGCTTAACGGTCTTCCAGGACTTTTTCATTGACCCTGACCTTCCATATGCGGTTACCCGGGGTGAGGAATTCCCTGTGCAGGTACAGGTCTACAACTACCTTGATACGGAACAGGAAGTAAAACTCACACTCTCGGATGCAGACTGGTTCGACATCATTGGTGATGATGTACAGGAGGTACCGGTTGAAGCAAATAGTGTGGCCCATGCGAGCTTCACCATCCATCCCACAGAAGTTGGAAAACAGCTGATAGAGATCACAGGCCAGACAACTGAGAAAGCCGATGCGGTCCGCAAGGAAATTATCATCGAGCCGGAAGGTGCTGCAAGGGAGCTGGTGGACAACGGTGTCCTGAAGAATGATTCAGTAGAACTTGATCCGATTCTTCCTGAGGAAATAGTGCCCGACTCCGGTAAGGTGCTTGTGAGCTTTACCCCGAGTATTGTAGCTCAGACCATAAACGGCGTGGACGATCTTCTTGGAATGCCCTACGGCTGTGGTGAACAGAATATGATGCTCTTCTCCACCGATGTGGAAGTTCTGCGCTACCTGGAAGCAACCGGACAGGATAATCCGGAGCTGAAGGCAAAGGCTGAGATGTATATAGTCACAGGCTACCAGCGCGAACTGACCTACAGGCACAGTGACGGCTCATTCTCGGCGTTCGGTGAGAGTGACCCCGAGGGCAGTCTCTGGCTCACATCCTTCGTGCTGTCCCAGTTCAGCGGTGCAAGGGACCTGACCACAATTGATGAGAACGTACTTGCAGAGTCTGCCTCGTGGATAGAATCACATCAGCAGGAAGATGGTTCCTGGGAACAGGTCGGCTTTGTGATACATGAGGACATGATGGGAGGTGTCAGTGGCACCTATGCACTGACTGCGTATGTCATACTTGCACTTGATGAATACGGTTCTGCAAGTCCTGTTGTTATGGCTGATGCGAAGAAGTATCTCGAGGAGAATCTTGCAGCCCAGGATGACCCCTATGCTCTGGCAATTGGCACCCTGGCACTCCAAAGACTTGAAAGTCCCTTTGCAGACGAGGCTATGAACGACCTGCTGGCTATCGCAAAACAGGATGATGACGGTACCTACTGGGGCTATGGTGACGGTACTGTTGCCAAACCATATGAGCACGAAGGCTACAACTTTGTCGCACCTTCCAGCAAAAATGTGGAAACCACAGCCTACGCAACCCTTGCACTGATAGAAGCAAATAACCCCACGGCCAGTTCATCTCTTAAATGGATAGCTGCACAGCGTAACTCCAATGGCGGATTCTCCAGTACCCAGGACACGGTCATGGCCTTCAGGGCACTGATGACCGCAGCAGCCACTGCAGGAAGGGATATCGATGCCACAGTGCATGTGATTGCAGATGGTGAGGAAATCAGGTTCATCAATGTGAACTCTGAGAACTTCGATGTGGTTCAGATCGTGGAGATTCCCGAAAACGCATCAAGTGTCACACTCGAACTTGAGGGTACAGGAGAGCTGAACTACCAGCTTGTAAGACGCTTCAATGTGATCCTCCCGGAGGTCGTTGAACAAAATGAGATAGAACTTGATGTGGAATACGACTCCACCGATGTCAAGGTGAACGACATAGTAACCGTGGACACCAGACTGAAGTACAACAGAATACAGGGGATCGATGGTTCTGTGAGTTCCAGTGGTATGATGATAGTTGACATTGCAGTACCAACCGGATTCACTCCGGTGACGTCGAGCCTTGATTCACTCAAGGAAGATGGCACGATTACCAGATACGAGATCGCAGGCCGTAAGGTGATACTCTACATAGATGACATGCAGCCCGGCGAGGAGATCAGCTTCAGCATTCAGGTCCGGGCACTGTTCCCTGTGAAGGCCATCGTGTCTGAGAGCAAGGCTTACTCTTACTACAATCCGGAGGTTGTAGCTGAATCTAATGGTAGTAATGTGACTGTGGCCTGAGGGGATTTCATCCCCTACCTCTCTCTCTTTTTTTGCTTTACCACACTACCCCAATAGCCATTTCAGGCTCTCGATCCCGTAATATGAAGTGGCAGTTACCACCGCAGTCCATATTAAAATGCTCAGGGTCAGCCACAGAGCTACCGAATAACGCCTGGAACCAAGACCAAGGGCAATGAGTGCAGCAAGATGAGTACCTGTGACCACGGGTGCAAGCATTGACAGACCCGGCAGGCCATAAGAATCCCACGTATGAATTGCTTTCTTTTTTCTTCCCTCAGGCCTTTTACCATTATCGTTTAGTCTGAGTTTTTGCCAGAAAGAATGCAGGGAACCATGTGCAAACACAAGAAGATAGACCGTTGCCAGATTTCCGGTGGCTGCCAGCACGGCAACAGTCAGAGGATTGAGGTCAATGGCAATCCCCACCGGAATGACAAGAAGTATCTCTATCCATGGGATAGCTGCCAGTAGGAACACCAATACATATGCAACAAATCCCTCGGAGCTTTCCAACAACTCTAGCCCAATCATTATCCAGAGCTTGTATTCTAACCATATATATTTTTCTTACAGGCTTCGAAACTTTACTGGATGACTGTATCGTCTGATTTATGTGATATTGGAGCCATCAATTTCTCATGCCTGTCGAATACAAGAATATCGTCCCCTGGGGTCGTTCGTTCCGGGAGTACGTTGATATGTTCCACCTCAGTGACGAGGACCTGGACAGAACCATTCCAGGATGTGGCGACGGGCCTGCAAGTTTTAACTGTGAGATGACACGGCAGGGAAACTCTGTCATTTCCGTTGACCCGATCTACAATTTTGACAGGGATGCCATCAAAAAGAGAATCGATGAGATCTATGTGGAAGTGCTGGAACAGACACGGGCAAATCGGGATAAGTTCGTCTGGGAGAATATTTCCTCGGTCGAAGAGCTGGGGGGAATCCGCATGGAGTCCATGAAGCTGTTCCTTGATGACTTTGAGTGTGGCAAACAGCAAGGTCGCTATGTTGCAGGAGAACTGCCGGAGCTGCCGTTTAAGGGTGATTCGTTTGACATGGTACTTGTATCGCATCTGCTGTTCCTGTATTCGGAACAATTGTCCCTTGAGTTTCATCTTCGCGCGATTGATGAATTGCTCAGGGTTGCAGGAGAGGTGAGAATATTCCCGTTGTTGGATTTGAACTCAAGGCGCTCTTTACATGTTGATGAAGTGATAGACTATGTTGCTGAAAAAGGATATTTGGTTCGTGAAGAGAAGGTGAAGTATGAGTTTCAGAAAGGCGGGAACAGGATGTTGAGGGTTGTTAGGAGTTAAGCAAGGATTTTGAACTTCAATGGGTTTTCAACGGATGTACTTTCTTTTTTTAATACAATTCAAAACAATGGAATGTGCCGCCTACGGCGGGTGCTTGTGCCGGCTTAGAGATTAAGAATTTTTCATCTTCAAACTAGCGCTTCGACTTCACGTAGTATGTATTTACCGATGTTTGGCTTCAGTGCACTTCTCATAACAAGATCCACTTTGACTCCCAGCTTATCAGAAAGATAATTTTCAAGATTTACAAAACGGAAAATAGTAGGAGTCCTGCTGAACTCCACCAGCACATCAAGATCACTTTCCGGTGTATCCTCTCCACGCACGTAGGACCCAAACAGACCTATGTAACTTACATTGTATTCCTCTTTCAACTCCGGCAGCATTTCATGAAGCTTTCTTCTGTAAGTTTCAACATCTTTTTTGACTGGCATTGTCACCTCAGGAAAGGTCTTTTCTGATTTATATGTTATTTTTCATATGTATAAGTTGTTTGTCTTTCATTTCAATAATTTTTTATTTATTGAAACTGTTAATCTTCTGTGGGCATGCTACCGGAAAAATGGAAAGAATATCTAGACAAGCCTTTATGGCCAAACAGAATAGTATTTTATCTAATTCTGTTCATTGCAGTACTTTCAGTATTCGGTATCGCAATATTCATTTTTAAAAATCTCTTTTCCGATTTCAGCATCGTTAGCAATATCGCCTACACCCAATACAACACAACTCAGCTAAGTGACATGGGATTCTTCGACAACGAGCGCTATCTCCTCAGCGCCCTCGTCCAAAGTCTCGCAGCAGTCATCGCATTGGTGATAACACTCAGCCTTGTAGCCGTACAACTTGCAGCCCAATCATATTCCGCAAGGGTCATCGATGTTTACAAAAGGAACCCCGATATGTGGATACTGCTCAGCATCTACATAATTACGATCTTCTATGGGCTTGGGCTAATAAAAATTATTGGGCTTGGTATATTAGGTAATTACATGGAGGGCGCCATTTTTGGAGCTTATTTCTTGGGGTTCTTTGCTTTTGTATGTCTGGTGCCGTACATGTGGAAGACATTGGAGTTGCTGAAGCCCTCAGCTGTGATTAAGTTACTGGCGGAGGAGATTACAAAAGATAATGTTCTTGAACCTTTAACAGAAGATGGGGAAATATCTGAGAGAGACCCCATTCAACCAATTATCGATATGATGAATTCTGCTCTTGAGAGAAATGACTACGAAACGCTGAGAAACGGCCTCCTTGCCATAAAAGTAGCTGTAAACAACATTTATGAAACTGCTTCTTTCGAAGGAAATGAAGAGAACATGTTTTCATATCATATCCTTTCACACATAAAAAGAATTGGTTTGCAAGCTGCAAATAGAAAAAATGAAGTTACTGTTGGCGATACTGCAAAAAACATAGCAGGTATTTATTTAAAATCCTCTGAGAAAAAACATGAACTGACGCAATTGATCGCTACAATTTATATTGGTGAGATTGGACAAGAAACAACGGAAATGAAACTTAAAATCATAACTAAGAGGATAGTTGATCTACTTGGGATAATAGGAAAAAATGCGGTGAATATTCAAAATGAAGAAGTCATCAAAAATATTGTTTTGTCATTGGAAAAAATAGCTACAAAATCAACCGAACACGAACTGAGCGGGGTAGTGGAAAGTGTGTCTGAATCTCTTGCACTAATAGGTCAGAAATCAGTAGAAACGAAAAATGAAAATATAGCTAATTTTATCGCAGATAGATTAGGAACTATAAAAATTGAACCATTGTGGCCAGTTGCTAAAGCATTGGGAAAAATAGGAATTGATGCTGTTGAAAACTCATTACAAGATACAGCTGAGATTGCTGCTGAGCATCTCTTGGAAATGGCCCCCACTGAAGACAACTTGACTAACTATGAAATCACAGATGCAATGGGAAAAATAGGAATAAACTCTATTGAAATGAAATATGAAGACACAATAGAAACAGCTATAGATGCTCTTTATGAAATTGGAATGGAACAAGAGGATATAAGGACAGCAAGCAAAATCTCAGAATATCTAGGAGATATAGGAATAAAGTCAATTGAAAAAAACCTAGAAAATACAATGGAAGCAAGTTTGAATGCACTATTGAAAATTGGAAATAATTATGCCAGAAATAATAGCGAATTCAATATTTGGGCAATATTAGGAGCACTGCAAAAAATGGGTGCTGTATCTATAGAGCTACGAAATAAAAGCGCAACAAAAATCATAATAGAAACATTAGGCAACATAGGAATAACTGCCGCAGAGATGAAGCTTCCTTGGGAACCTGAATTTGAAGACAAAAAGATGAAATCAAATTTACCTTCAATATCTCGTAGAGAACTGGAGGAACTATTAGATAAATCTAAAGAAAATGACTGGGAAGATATTGTTTCACTTATAGAAGATAAACTTCAAGAAATTGAAAAAACACGAAACGACAAGGATAATTAACTTTCACTCTTCATCCACAAACATCTGCGCCACAACACCCAGATGGTCCTCATGGAACGGATCGAGCTCTTTTCTCTGCAGCACCTCAAACTCCACACCAAAGACGTTTTCCAGTTTGCGGACCTCGTCCTTGAATATCTTTTTGGGGCTGGCTGTGGTGTCGATACTCCTTGACTTGATGGAGAGCATCAGATGGCCGTGCTTTTCTAAGAAATACTTTGAATTGATTGCTGCGATCTCGGCCTGGTTGGGCTGGGCCACGTCCTGGAAGATCACATCCGCTTTTTCCACTAAGTGGGCGTAGGATTGGGGTTTGTTGGCGTCGGCCAGTATCGGGATAATGTTCGGGCGCTGGTCGCATAGCTGTATCAGATCGCGCATGGTGCGTGGGGAGAACTCCACTGCATAGACCAGACCGTCCCTGAGAATGTCCGAGACGTGGCTGACGGTTGTGCCCGAGGCTGCACCCAGGTAGAGTACCGTGGAATCGTAAGTGATCGGGATCTCGAAGTTCTTCAGAGCCATGGCACCCAGTTTGCTGCGTTTGGGGTCCCAGAGGCGGTACTCTTCGTCATCTTCCTCTATGAGGCGCTCGCCGTAGACGCTGATACCTGGCATGAGGTTTCTGGTTGCCAGGGTTTTCCTGTCGTCCAGATCGATCTCGAATATTCCGTCACTGATCTCTTCAACCGACATCAGCGTTTGCCTCCTCTCTTTTTCCTTCCCTTGCCCTTTGGCTTTGATTTTTTCTTTGGTGGATTAGGATTTGCCTTTCTGATAGCATTGAGCTTTTTCTCAAGCTGTTCTTTGATTGACGGATCCTTTTCACCTGAATAAAAGTCCGTTCTTGCCGCAAGGCTGATCTTGGCCGCAAAAGCCCTTGCCAGTTTTCCTCGCTGCCACCAGGGTGCGTTCTTGATGATAACGTTGTTGAAAATAATACCATGCTTAGGGGATGGTGTGTTCGAGCGCAGGTGCTTGAACAGCGCCCTGTTGGCGCCTATTACCTGTACCGTGCTGGAAGGGAAAGCTGCAAGTTTTTCCAGACTTCCTGCAATGCTTATGAGCCTTGCTCCAAGCAGTCCGCCTGCAACATCCGTCAGGTTCGGTGCAAGCGAACCCATGCCTGTAACAATATAGCTTTCGATCTGCCTGCGGGTATCGTACAGGCCACAGAGATTGGATGCAAATGCCTTCAGCAGCTCCTCGTCCGCAAAAGAAAGTTCCGAACCCATGGACTTTGATGCCTTATCAAAAAGCTGATGATCTTCAGGCACATTGCCACGTGATCCGAAAGCCATCACAAACCTTGCAAGCGGCTCTCCGGTAAGCTCCAGTTCAGGGAAGTA
>JAALLQ010000739.1_pt1 | contig 12506 bp, 10 predicted proteins | sample 7245921 | NCBI WGS metagenome assembly JAALLQ01 (sample SAMN13049200, study PRJNA578106) | oil field metagenome | isolation source: filtered produced water from oil reservoir B7 | place: USA:offshore Texas | collected 2016 | reverse complement strand
CCAGTGAATCCTATGAATCCTTTGCAAAGGGGCTTCAATCTGAAATCGCTGAGACATTATCTGATAGACCACAGAAAGCTAATGCAGAATTCTTCTTAAATAATGTAATTAAAAATGCTAGAGGCGAGGAATTGATTATAGATGAAACTTTAGCTAATACTCTTCATCGCTCTTTTATAAGAAATGAATATGTTGATGATAATGATTATTTAACTGAGAAATATTATAAAGATATAGAAAAAGGTAAAATAAAATTACCTGATGAATTTGAGGATTTTAAAGAAGGTATTGTACAGTTAGTAGAAAAAATTTATACAGAAGGTGTTACTCCTCTTGTTGAAAATAGTAGAGCTGAAAATATTAAAGAACTAAAGACTAATGAAAACTTTAAGAAAAAAGAATTCAAAGAATTGTGGGAAAAGATAAATATGAAAACTTCATATTATGTAGATTTTGATACAGATGAACTAATTAGAAATTGTATAAATGCTCTAGACAAAGACTTAAGAGTATCGGATTTAGCCTATAAAATAAAAGTTGGAGAGATGGAGTCTATATCTTCTAAAGAAGAATTAGAAAAAGGTGAATCCTTTGTAGTAAAAGAATCTGAAATGAGTAAAGATTATTCAAAAATAACGACAACGTTAAAATATGATTTAATAGGCAAATTAGTAGATGAGACAAAGCTTACTAGAAATGCTATAGTGAAGATACTAAAAGGGATAAAACCAAATACTTTCTACCTATTTAGAAAAAACCCAGAAGAATTTATATTAAAAGCCTCAAGAATAATTAACGAACAAAAAGCTACTATGATAATAAAGCATATTACGTATAATCCTATAGATCAAGTTTTTGATGAAAATATATTTACGAGTAATAATTTAAAAGGAACTTTAGGGAAAGATACTATAGATGTTAAAAAACATATTTACGATTATGTAGTTACTGATTCAAAACTGGAGATGGAATTTGCTAAAGAGCTTGATGCCAGTAAAGAAGTCTGCGTATATGCTAAACTTCCAAAGGGATTCTTCATACCAACTCCTGTAGGAAACTACAACCCAGATTGGGCTATAGTATTTAATGAAGGCAAGGTAAGACATATATATTTCATAGCAGAAACTAAAGGAGCACTTGATTCTTTAAAAATTCGGACAGAGAGAACATTTTAAGAAAATAAGTAATGATACTGTAAAATATGATGCAGTAGGAAGTTATGAGATGTTGATGGAAAAGGTAATGGGTAGATGAGTCAAAGTTTAACTTTGACTCTTTTATAGTGGTTCGCCCAGCATGGGCGACAACTTGGTGGTAAAAGGGGCTGGCCGTGCTAACCACTAGCCAAAGGCAAGGGTGTCCACCGTGAGGTGGAATCTGAAGGAAGCCGGAGGCAAAATCCTGTTCCGAGGTATATGAATCACATTCGAGGCTATATAAACTGGGTGAGTTTGCTAAACAAAACAAAGCCCAAAACGGTTCGAGGGTTTATATAGTAAATGTGGCGGATATATGGGAGGAAAGTGGTTACGCTTACACCGAGAGGTCTCAAGGATACGTTATTAAAATAATTAATTACCTCCTCGTAAAAAATGAAAAATTCTTGTAAAGATAAAATATAATTGGTATAATATTTTTGATAAGTTACGAAGACTTATAGTGAAAAAGTAATAAAAATCGAAACTTTAAAAGTCAAAAAATATCTATGAAAGATAAAATTTGAAATTTTATGTTTAAATGACAGGAGGAATAAACTATGGATAAAGAATTATGGAATAAATGTGTAGAATTTCATGGACATGAATGTCCTGGGCTTGCTATAGGGTTTAGAGCTTGTGAAATAGCTAAAGAAAAAATGGATTTACAATTTTCTGTTGATGAAGAACTTGTATGTGTAACAGAAAATGATGCATGTGGAGTTGACGCTGTACAGATTATTACTGGATGTACGGTAGGAAAAGGAAATCTCATATATAGAGATACAGGAAAAATGGCTTTTTCATTTTTTAGTAGACGTACAGGTGAGAGTATAAGATTAGTTTTAAAAAGACCAAATCACGAAATGACAAGAGACGAAAGACAACACTATATATTAGAAGCTCCTTATGAAGAGGTTTTTGAAATAAAAAAACCTAATTTTAAAGTACCAGAATGTGCAAGATTATTTAATACAATTATTTGTGAAAACTGTGGAGAAGGAGCTCCAGAACATAAAATTAGAATAAGTAATGGTAAAAAACTTTGCTTAGATTGTACTGAGCAATATTCAAGAGGGTGGTAGAAATTGGCCAGGTTTAAATTTGAAGAATTTTGGGGCGCTTCTAATCAACAAGACTTATTTGAAGTACAGAAATTTTGGGATTTAAGAGCTGAAGAGTTTAATAACATAAGAGAGGAACAGAAAGAAAAGTTTGAGTTAATACAATTACTTCTTTCTAAGGGGCTTATAAAAAATGACTATGACGTATTGGATATTGGATGTGGGACAGGGAAATATGCGCTAGAACTTGCAAAGGTTGCAAAGCATGTAATAGGGATAGATATATCTCCTAAAATGATTAGATATGCTGAGCAAAACGCAAAAAGTATGAATTTAAAAAACACAAATTTTAAAGTTATTGCATGGCAAAATTTAAATGTTAAGCAGATGAACTGGAATAAAAAATTTGATCTTGTCTTTGCTTCGATGAGTCCTGCTATAAGCAGTAAAAAAGACTTGATAAAAATGATTGAAGCATCAAGAAAATATTGTTTTATGAGTGGGTTTGTGTATAGAAAAGACAAAGTAAAAGATGAACTCATTAAAAGAATAATAGGAAAAGAGCGTACTAAGAGCTTTGAAAAGAATATTTATTGTGCCTTTAATATTTTATGGAATATGGGCATTTATCCGGAAATAACATACAAGGATGTAGTGTGGAATAAGAAAATGAGTAGTGAAAAGGCAACAGAAATATATACAATATTGCTTAAAAAAATGGCTAAAAATGATGATTCCATACAAACAAAAGTTCAAGCTTACATAGAAGAGATAAGTAATGATGGAAAGATAGAAGAAAGCATTGAAGCAAAAATTGCATGGATGTTATGGAACGTCGATTTATAAAAGATAATATTGAAAGAATGTGATGGAATATGAAACAAGGATTATATACAAAAAAGAATTTAGACGGAATAGATAGGTATAAAGATTATACAGCAAAAAAGTTCATAATGGCTCTATTTTTATTAGTTATGGTTTTTGCTTTATCAATTCTAGCAATTAATTCTGGTTCTACCAATTTAGATCCATATGAAATTTTAAAGTCAATTGTAGGACAGGGAACACAAGTTTCGGATATGGTAATTTGGCACATACGTCTTCCTACTGGTTGTGTAATGCAAAATAATTTGCGAAATCCTTTAGCATCTCCGTCAACATTAGGAATATCAAATGCAGCTGCTTTTGGAGCGAATATAGCTATTGTAATATTGGGAGCTGGTAGTATCCAAAGTTCAAGTACAGATGCTGTTATTATAAATAATCCTTATATTGTTACTACATCAGCTTTTATATGTTCTATGGTAGCAACGATGGTTGTTTTAATGCTTGCAAAATTAAGAGGTTTCTTACCAGAATCTATAATATTAGCTGGAGTTGCTCTTGGTTCTCTTTTTACAGCTGGAACCACTTTAATACAATATTTTGCAGATGATGTTGAAGTGGCAGCAGCAGTTTTTTGGACTTTTGGAGATTTAGGACGTATTTCATGGAAAGAAGTACTTATAATAACAATGGTTATTAGTTTAGCATTCATATACTTTATGTTTAGAAGATGGGATTATAATGCTCTTGATAGTGGTGAAGAATCAGCAAAAAGCCTTGGCGTAAATGTAGAAAGAGTACGATTAGGAGGCATGTTTGTTTCTTCTATCATTACAGCTGTATCAGTTTCCTTTCTTGGAATTATTGGCTTTATAGGGCTTATATCTCCTCAAATAGTGAGAAGAGTTATTGGCGGAGATCATCGCTTTTTAATTCCCATATCGGCAATTATGGGATCGTTACTTTTATTGTTTTCAGATACTTTGGCAAGGACAGTAATAGCACCCTAGGCGCTCCACTTTTCCTTTATTTGTTGTTAAGGGGGTATAAAAAGAGATGATTTTATCAGTAAGGGGATTAGGTTTTAAATATCCAAGTCATGAGGTTCTTCAAAATGTATCTTTTTCAGTAGAAAAGGGAGAATGCCTTGCTGTATTGGGTACAAATGGGACAGGAAAATCTACTTTACTAAAATGTATTAATAGAATACTAAAGCCTCAAAAAGGTACAGTGCTTATTGATAAACATGAAGTACAAAAATTAAGTCAAGTTAAATTAGCTCAAAAAATAGGATATGTCTCTCAAAGTAATCAATGTTTTAGGACGACTGTTTTTGACACAATACTTATTGGAAGAAAGCCATATATTAAGTGGGATGTAACAAAGAAAGATTTAGATATTGTCAATAGGACTATAAAAATGCTTGGATTGGAAGAATATTCATTAAGATATATAGATGAATTAAGTGGCGGAGAATTTCAGAAAGTATTAATAGCAAGGGCATTAGCACAGGAACCCAAAATTCTTATGTTTGACGAACCAACAAGTAATCTTGATTTAAAAAATCAACTTGAAGTAATTAATATAATTAAAAAAGTAGTTAAAAGTAAGCAGATATCTGCTGTAGTTACAATACATGATTTGAACTTAGCACTACGTTTTGCAGATAAATTTATACTTCTTAAAAATGGTAAGATTTTTGCAGCCGGTGGAATGGAAATAATGACTTCTGAAAATATAGAGTATGTTTATTCAGTTCCTGTAAAAGTTGAACATTTAAGAGACTCTATTGTAGTAGTGCCTGTTTAATATATTTGGTAAAAATTTTTGAGTATACTGAGGGTGTAAAATATTAAATAAAGGGAGAGATAAGCGATGAGTAAAAGAATTATTTCGCTATTAATTTCGACAATTATGTTAACAACATTATTACTTGGTGGGTGTAAATCTAAAGCATCAACTGATTTAGCTACAAATTCAAACTCTACATCCAGCTCAAAAGGTTTTACTATAATAGATACGTTGGGTAGAAACATTACCTTTGAGAGTACTGCAAAAAGAGTAGTAGCCATTGGACCCGGGGCATTAAGACTTTATTGTTATGTAGGAAGTATAGATAATTTGGTTGGAATAGAGCAAATTGAAAAAAAAGAACCTAAAGGGAGACCATATGCTATTGCAAATCCATCTTTAAAAGAACTTGAAGTAATAGGTCCTGGAGGTCCAAATAATGGGCCTGACCCCGAAAAACTATTGTCAGTTAAACCGGATGTAATTTTTACGATGTATTCATATGATAAGGCTACTGTTGATGCTTTACAGTCAAAAACAGGGATACCAGTGGTAGCATTAAGCTATGGGAAAATACGTACCTTTGATCCAAGTATATATGAATCTATAGAAATCATTGGTAAAGTTATAGGTGAAGAAAAAAGGGCTAGTGAAGTTATTAATTACATAAAAAAATGCAAAAATGATTTAGATAATAGGACAAAAGATATTCTAGATAGCGATAAGCCAAGCACATATGTAGGTGCTATATCTTATAAGGGTGCACATGGGATAGAAAGTACATTTAGTAATTATTCTCTATTTAATTCAGTAAATGCTAAGAATGTAGTAGATGAAACCGGTGAAACAGGTCATATTATGATAGATAAAGAAAAATTAATAGAATGGAATCCGGATAAGATTTTTATAGATTTAGGTGGTCTTCAGTTGGTAAAAGAGGATTATAATAAGAATCCTGAATTCTATAATATATTAGCTGCATTTAAAAATGGAGAAGTATATTCTCAATTGCCATTTAATTTTTATAATACGAATATTGATACATCAATAGCTGATGCTTATTTCATAGGTAAAGTGCTTTATCCTGATAAATTTGATGATATAGATCCTGAGACAAAAGCAGATGAAATCTATAAATTCCTACTTGGAAAAGAAGTGTACTCGCAAATGGCCAATGAAAGATTAAAAAGTAAATAATATAATAGTTGGCATGGTGTTGAGTTTGTAAATGTTTGTATAATAACTATCATTCCTTTGTCAAAGATAAAAAGATCTCTTATTTTAAACTTGCAATTGAGACTAAGTGTTTTTTAAAAAATATGTATAAAAGCCTCTCCTTTTTTTAAAGTTTTTTGCTAATTAAGCATGAAAAAGGAGAGACTTTTTATTAATTATTCATTTCTACTATTATTAATATTAAACATTCATACCTGCAAGGAACCCTTCACGTACCGCATCGAGAACATTTCGTATTTTTACGGCGTCCCCTACTACTTTAACTTCGGTTTTACCTTCAAGTTCTTTTGCAAGGGCAGAATTTGGCTTTACACCTAATGCAAGAATTATTGTGTCAGCATCAAAATCAAAAATTTCTTCGTCTTTATTAAGCTTTGCACCTTTTTCGTTTATTTCCATAACTTTGGTGCCTTTCAGTACCTGAATATTTTTCTCCTTTATAAAGTTAAGAAGAAATTCGCGGCGTGTTCCTTCTTCATCCGTAGCTATTTCAGGAAGAAGTTCTACAATAGTAGCCTGTTTACCTTGCATAGCAAAATGAGTAGCTGTTTCACAACCAATCATTCCGCCACCTGCTACAAGAATCTTATCCCCAACAGTAACTTTTCCTGCAAGTGCATCCTGTGCAGTCACTACATTAGCACCATTTATACCAGGAATAGGTGGCTTTGTAGGGGTAGAACCTGTAGCTATTATTACTACATCTGGTTTTTCTTCATCGAAAATAGCTGAAGTATATTCAGTGTTAAGCTTAATTGTCACACCAAGTTTTTTAATTTGTCTTGCCAGCCATGATGGAAGATAAGTCATACTGCCTTTATATGGAGGAATTGGAGCAAGACCAAACTGTCCACCAAGTCTGTCTGATTTTTCATAAAGAGTTACTTCATGGCCTGCCAATGCTGCAGCTCTTGCTGCTTCCATACCTGCAGGACCTCCACCTACAACTGTTACTTTCTTTGAGATTTCAGCTTTCTTTGTTTCGTTAAGATACTCAAAGCCTAATGTAGGGTTCACCAAACAACGTATTGGTTCATTATTGAACAGTCTTGCAAGACAGCCTTGCTGACAGCCTATACAGTGCCTTATATCGTCATAGCGTCCTTCAGCATATTTGTTTGGAAGTTCTGGATCTGCAAGAGAGCCTCTACCCATTGCTACAAGGTCAGCTTTGCCTGATGCTAATATGGTTTCTGCCATACGTGGGTCATTTATACGTCCTACTGTTATAACAGGTATATTTACAACCTTTTTAACTTCCTCTGCAAGGTCTACAATCCAACCGTTAGTTACGTTCAAAGGAGGGATTACAGCCCATGTGCTGCCATATACACCTGCTGAAACATGAATGCCATCAATACCTGCTTGTTCAAGCATTGTTGCAATAAGCTTTGTTTCTTCAATTGTACGTCCTCCCGGAACATATTCATCACCAGATATACGGAATGTAACTGTAAAGTCTTTTCCACATTTTTCACGAATGTCTGAAATGATTTCAAGAGGGAATCTCATTCGATTTTCAATAGGTCCTCCATATTCGTCGCAACGTTTATTTGAATAGTTTGACATAAACTGAGCTATAAGATATCCGTGAGCTCCGTGGATTTCAACACCATCAAAACCGCATTTTTTTGCTCTAAGAGCTGTATCACCAAATTTAGATACTATTTCTTTTATTTCGGGAATTGTAAGTTCATGAGGGATGTATCCCATAACAGGACATGGTATAGGTGAAGCAGATACTGGCTGCTGCCCGATAACATCATATGAAGCTTGACGTCCTGCGTGATAAATTTGTGCTATGATTTTAGTGCCATATTGGTGAACACGTTGTGTAAGCTTTGCATGTCCTTCCATTTGTTCATCTTTCCACAAACCTGGTGTCCAGAAGCCTCTACCAAGGGGATCAACAGCATAGTCTTCTGTTATGATGAGTCCCCAACCGCCTTTTGCTTTAGCCTCATGATAGGCGATATATTGCTCTGTTGCGAAGCCGTCAGAGTCACAGAATACTGTAACCATAGGAGAAACAACTAATCTATTCTTAAGTTTTGTGCTACCTATTGTAATTGGTGCAAATACAGGACTTGAATTTAAAGCTTTGGTTGCCATAAAAACATCTCCTTTTCTTAGTAGAATATTTAACAATGTACTTTAAAAAAATAAAAAAAAGAGTAACCGGCCGGTCAGCGTAAATCTATTATATCAATTAGTAACCCACAGGTCAAGCTTTTATGATTTTTTCTTGATAAAATATTGTCAACTGATATAATTATATGTAATAAGTTATAGAAAAAAGGAGATAAGTATTATGCCTATATCAGAAGAGAAAAGTAAAAGAATAAAGGCCCAACGCCGTAAACAGATATTGGATGCAGCATTGGAGTTGTTTGACCAAAAAGGGTATACTAATACTCGTGTAAAGGATATAGCTCAAGCTGTAGGTGTAAGTAAAGCTCTTATATTTAAATACTTTCCTAAGAAAATAGACATTTTTAAAGCTATTACAGAATATATAGAAGCATGCCTCGCAGAGGTTCTTAATGGGCCAACTCCTACTGATTCTCTAAGAAATTTTGGAATTAAAATTACTTCTACAACCAAAGATTATATTCCACCTATGAGAATATACATTGCAACTTTTATTAGGGGAGAACTTCCCCCAGATATGAAGGAGAACTTTCTACGTACTGATTTCGCAAAAAAATGGTTAGCGCCTATTATACGGCAAGGACAGGCAAATGGTGAATTTCGGGAAGGTGACCCAGAGGAACTGGCAGACGCCTTTTGGTTTTATATGCTCGGTGTAGTTGCAAATTATATTCATAACAGGAACAAAAAAATAGATCTGCCTAATATTGAAATACCTTTGAGCATGCTAAAAAAATAGTCAAGAATACTATTTTCTTTAAATTATATTATTCTACTACTAGATCATTGACTATAGATAAACATGGTAAAAGTCTTAGTTCAGCGTTACTTGAAATGGAAATATAAAAAATAAAGGCTAGCGTGCAGGTTATCTTTTTACCTCCATGCCACCCCTTATTTTTTATTGCTGTTTTTTGCGTGTGGCTAAATGACATTCACTATTATCATGGCATCCCTTTGATAAAATTTTGAATCCGTTATTTTAAAGAATATCTAATATACGACTTGATTTTTTTCATCATTTACCTTAATAGTAAAAATTATCTCATCTAATCCAGTTTTGATATAATCTCTTTTAATTCATCCAGTGATTTAGATAGCTTTTGTAAATCCTTTTGATTAAGTATAGATAGCTTGTCTTTAAGCCTTTGGGATATAAGTAACTTATGTTCATCTATGAATTTTTTTCCTATAGGGGTTATATCAACATGTACATATCGCCTATCTTCTTGATCTCTTATCTTTTCAACAAATTTCTTGTTTATAAGCTTCTTTATCAATGGGGTCATATTAGGTTTAGAAATATTTAAACCTTTACCAATTTCAGAGATAGGAACCCTACCCACATCATCCAAAAAAAATAGAATTTGTAGATGGGATGGTGATAAATCATTTTCTTCATCATATTTATCAGGTCTTAATAATTTCTTTTTAAACAATGGAAGAAGTAAAAAAAGGCTATCTACAATAGATTCAATATTCTTGTTATTCATAAATTCACCTCATATTTTATTAGAAACTATTGATTTCTTATAACAATCATGTATAATGGTTATAATAATATAATTATATTATTATAATTGATTTAATTTAATGTTATAAAAATTTATCATTATTGTCAACAAAAATTGCTATTGATTAGTAACAGTCACAGAAAGGAGATAACTATGAATCCCAACAGTTCAAGACTCGGTGAACAAAGTGTTGACAAACTATTAATCAAACTATCACTTCCAGCATCAATTGCAATGATGGTAAATGGCTTTTACAATGTTGTTGATACTATTTTCATAGGTCAAGTTGTAGGAGCATTAGCCATAGGTGGCTTAGCAATAGCATTTCCAATCCAAATGCTAATTATGGGTTTTGCTCAGATGGTAGGAATAGGTGGGGCATCTGCTGTTTCTAGGAATTTAGGAGCTAATGAAGTTGAAAAGGCCGATAAAGTTGCAGGTAATGCCTTTATCTCAATATTTATATTAAGTTTATTGTTTGCAGTTTTTGGCTTAGTTTTCCTTGATCAGCTGCTTTTTATTTTTGGGGCAACAGAAAATATATTACCCTATGCAAAGGACTATATTGAAGTGATATTATTAGGCAGTGTTTTCTTTTCCTGTGCTATGATGTCCAATAGTTTGATAAGGGCGGAAGGAAACGCAAAGGTTGCTATGACAACTATGCTATTAGGGGCAGGATTAAATATCGTACTAGACCCAATATTTATCTTTTTATTTAAACTAGGCATCAGAGGAGCTGCTTTAGCAACTATTATTTCCCAATTCAGTTCATTTCTATATGTTGTGTATTACATGTATAGTGGTAAAAGTTCGTTAAAGGTGAACCTTGAGCATCTTAAACCAGATTGGAAAATAATTAAAGAAATATTTACTGTAGGATTTTCTGCATTGGCAAGGTCATCAACCAGCAGTATTTTTTCAATTGTTGTCAATAACTCTTTGAGAGTATTTGGAGGGGATATGGCTATTACAATATTTGGTATAGTTAATAGGGTTATAGCTTTTTTATTTATGCCAATTATAGGAGTTGTGCAAGGTATGCAACCAATAGCAGGATTTAATTATGGTGCTAAAAAGCTAGATAGAGTAAAACAGGTTCTTAAATTTTCCATCATGGCTGCTACTGCTATAGCTATTTTTGGATGGATTATTGGCGAAACAATTCCTCATATCATTATAAGGGCCTTTACTGATGATATAAATATTATTAAAGACGGATCTTTTGTATTTAGGATAATAATAGCTATGGTTCCTTTATTAGGCATACAGTTTGTTGGAGCTACACTGTTCCAAGCCATAGGAAAGGCAGTACCTGCATTAATTTTGTCGCTTCTAAGACAGTTTATATTGTTAACTCCATTAATACTAATACTGCCTAGGATATTTAATCTTGACCTGTTTGGGGTGTGGTTAGCATTTCCTATTGCAGACATATTAGCAGCAATGATCACTGCCTATCTATTAAAGAAGGAAATGTATAAAATTAATTTGGAAACCAGAAAAGAATATTAAACCTATTGAGGTGTGAGAGTACTTTTTATTACTTTCAATGCCTTAAATATATAAGAAAGGAATGATTGTTATTATGAAATTTTGTTGGAGCACATTAAAAGTTAAAAATATGGATGAGTCATTGAAGTTTTATCAAGAAATAGTTGGGCTTTCAGTCAATAAAAGATTTAATGCTGGGCCAGGAGTTGAAATTGCATTCTTAGGTGATGGAGAAACAAAGATTGAGCTAATATGTGACGAAAATAGTAAAGAAGTAAACGTTGGACAAGATATTTCATTGGGGTTTGAAGTGAAATCTGTTGAAGAGATGATGAGATTTGTTAAAGAAAAAGGCATAGCTATTCAGAGTGGTCCTTTTCAACCAAATCCCCATATAAAGTTTTTTTATGTAATGGATCCAAATGGATTGAAAATTCAGTTTGTAGAGAATATTTAGTTTATTTAAAAATAAGTTTTGCGACAGATAATCTACTGGTTGATAATGTAATTTATAAAATTTATGTTAATAGTAAAATTCATAGTCCTGTGATTGAAATTGCAAATTGAAGGTGTGTACCTAGTGTTTCTTTCATAAAAAATATTTTTTAGAAGATTAAAGTTAATTTTATAGAAACTTGAGGGTATATAAGGTATATTTATGATTAATACTCTATATAACCTAATGTTAAGGATAAGACAGTTACAGGTGGCGTAGGTGGAGAGTATCTTTTGAATAAAGCTTTGCATCTCATGTTCATAGAAATATAAGGAAAAGGTTTATGAAAGAGGTGCAACGCTATCGGCAGGACAAAGACAACTTCTATCCTTTGCTCGCACTTTAGTTAGAAAACCTTCAATACTTATACTTGATGAAGCCACTGCAAATATTGATACGGAAACGGAAAAAATTAGACAGGATGTATTGTATAAGATTATAAAGGGTAGAACCACGCTAGCTGTTGCCCACAGACTTTCGACAATTCAGCATTCTGATAAAATAATTGTTTTACACAAGGGACGAGTAAGGGAAATAAGTACTCATCAAGAATTGTTAAACAAGAGAGGACTTTATTATAATTTAGTTCAGCTTCAGTATCAAGTTCCCAAAAGTAAATAGGTTCTATAATAAATGTTGGGGTGTAATCTCCAACATTTATTTATTAGATTTTTACAAAAAAATAAAGCACTTATCGAAAATACCTGCTAAAATATAGTTGCTTAGACCAAATTAAAGG
>JAALLQ010000313.1_pt1 | contig 12553 bp, 12 predicted proteins | sample 7245921 | NCBI WGS metagenome assembly JAALLQ01 (sample SAMN13049200, study PRJNA578106) | oil field metagenome | isolation source: filtered produced water from oil reservoir B7 | place: USA:offshore Texas | collected 2016 | reverse complement strand
AAAGCTTCGCGCGGCACCCATCACATCGGCTGAACCCACTGGCAACGCCGCTTAGCTCAGTGCGTCTTTGGAAACACCACGCAATATCTGCGCTGCCGCAGCCAAATCAGGCTCAGCCCACACCATATTGCCATGATCATAGGTCCCTTGAGGGTCATGGGCAGGGACCAAAACATAAGGGACGAGGTGGCATCTGGGACCAACCATGAAATCGACATTACCGGACCAACCGGTTGCCACTACATGTAACCCTTTCTGCATCGCCTCCAACAACGGGAGACCAAAACCTTCGGAACGATGCAGTGATAAATAAATATCTGATTGGTCATATAAGGCCTGCACCTCTTCCCCGGAAAGGACAGCATCGATCAGTTGAATATTCGGCCACCCGGAAATGGCTTGTTTAATCGCCTCCAGCCCAGACCGGAAAGCTTTGGTATTCACCAGTTTGATCAATAACTGAAATTTATCATTACGACCAAAAGCTTGCTGGAAGGCTTTGATCGCCCCCAAAGGATTCTTACGAGAAAATCCTGATGCCATATTTAATATGCTGAGCACCCGCACAACGCCATCTTCGGCAAAGGTACGCAGTGAGCATTGTGTAGGTGGCAGGCAATGCGGCACGACCTTGATCGGCTTACAAGTGTGTTCGATCAAAGCATCTCGAACAAAGCAACTTGGCACCCAGACTTCATCAACATAATCAAATCCATCCAACCAATCCTGTGGCACCTGCGGAAGCTCCCACGCCCAATACCCAATAATTCTCTTCCCCGCTAAAAAGCGTGCCCCCAATATATGGTTTACCCACGCCATAAAGGGCGCATTCACGTGCACCACAACGAGCCCCGCACCCTGAGGCAAGTCTTTATCAGGGGATAAAGTATTTGGCGGACATGGCAAATCAGAAAGTTGCAGCATAGAAGGGCCAACATTGATACCACATGCTTGGCGTCCTTGCCGCTGCAGGTCTTGTATATGTAGCCGTGCCGAATAACCAAGGCCGCTCGCTGTCGATAGAAAACCGGCAACGTAAACATCGGCATTATCACTTACAGATACAGATTGAGCCCGTGGAGCGCTTTTGCGCATTATGAAAAACAATGCCTTCCGACGTAATGAACGAGGAAGCCTAGGCCATATAAATCGATGAATAATAGCTTTTATGCCCATATGTAAATCACAATAGCTTTACAATTTTTTCAGCCGCAAAATCCCACTCACGACGATGATCCAGGCCTTGTAGATTCTTAACCAGTCGCGCATAGAGTTCAGGCTCCATAACCCGGCGCATAGCATCAGCAAGACTTTGCGTCGTTACGGCGCTTGCAACAACACCATTAATTCCATCTTCAACCTGCTCAATTAACCCTGCAACCGGAGTAATTACGCAAGGCTTAGAAAACGCCGCAGCGTCACCCCAAACCCCAGACTGCGAAGCACTAATATACGGCAAAACAACAGCATCTGATTTACCATAAAATGCAGGAACTTCATTTTCATTAATCCAACGTATCTCTGCATGAATTCCAGAAAAGTTCAACTTTTCGGCAATAGCGTCAACATCACCAGTCCCTGCAATAGTCAATTCGGCACAGACGCCATCAGCCTTCAGGATTCGAAAAGCATCCAGCAATAAAGGCAACCCCTTATACGGAAGGATACGACCAAAGAATAAGAAATAGAATGGACGATTAGATTCTGGCCACGCCCCTTGAGCATAATCACCACCAAAAGAAAATATGCCATGTGGACATATACTAATCTCTTGGAGTGAACACCCATACAGATCCTGCAAGCGATCAGCGACAAACTTCGAGAGACAGATAGTATGATTTGCAGCTTTAATTTCTCGTCTTATCAAGAACTTCGGATAGGAAATAAGATCCCCTAAATGGGGTTCAGGATCATGAATTGTACTTATGAAATAGAGTTGCTTTTTCTTGAATGTAGGGATCATTAAGGGAGACCAGAGATGTGCCATCGGGGACAAGACACATCTAATATCGTGCTCATCTATAAAGTTCATCAAATCACGACGTACAAACCATATACGCAACAGAGAAAAGACGAACGAAGGTATAGATGTGTATGTACGCACGACATGCACAGGCACACCAAGGGCGCGAAACTCTTCCAACATGCTATTATAGCCTGAAAGGCTCAAGTATAATTCAACATCATCACGAGCACACAAAGCCCTTGCCAAATCAAGGGCATAGCGACAACCTCCCCCACGTCGTCCCCAATACCACAAAAGAATTTTTTTGGACGACGAGTCATTAATAGATCAACCTAAAATTAAAGAGGAACAGCATTTGCTGCAGCTCAGTAGATGCTAACTACCTTTAGCAAACTCATAATGCGCTTTGATTTGCATCAAGCTCCATAACAAGAATGCTAATCCTTACGCACATTATTATCAGAAGCCCCACTTATTCAAAATAAATTTGCAGAAACAATGAGCTGGTCCCGGAAATTCGGACAATGGTTTAAGGTGTATTCCAGACGAGAAGTAAAGGCATATAGATATGCGTAAACGTCGGAAGTTTTCGGACGATTTTAAAGCCAAAGTGGCACTTAAGAATTTGCGTGGCGATTTGACTGTTCTGGAGATTGCGTCGCGTCATAAAATACACTCCAATCTGGCCAGTTAACGGTAACGCGATTTCTTGGCCAACGACCTCAAGCGATGACTAAATCAGAACGCAAGGCCATGGTCCATGCCTCGTAAGGATTTAAGCTTGAACCGTCAATGTCATTATGCACATCAGTCGATCATCGCTTTACTATAAAGCATCGTAGAGAGCCGGAAGACGCTGGAATTGATGCGCTTAACCATAGGGAGCTCATATTTGATGTTGATCTGTTCCCACAACTGTTCGATCGATTAAATCGAGATTGCAAGAAACGTTGCTTACATCCCTCTCCGCCATTATTGCCTATGACTTGTCAGGCATGTAACGATGCATTGGTTAGGGCTGGCCCCTTCCCCACGAGAAAATCATTAATCTCGCGTTGTGCGTGTTCCCTTTTACCAGTGCCGTTCAAGGCAACGGACAAGGTGTTGCCACGGGTTGTCTTCATTGCCAATGATATTGGCATGAAGCACTTCAGCGCGCGCCATCAAGGTAGGACAATACGGTTCCAGCCCATCTTCTTCATCAAGAAGATCCGTGCTCAGAACTAAAACAGCCCGCCCATTGCCATCGGCGAAATGCTGTTCCCAATAATCGGCCTCAAATAAGAATGACCGCAGCTTATTACGGTCCGGAGTGGATATTCCCTGATAGCTTGGAATGGTTGCTTTACAGGAAATAAAGGAAATCACATCGCCCTTTCTGGCAATAACATCGATTTCATTTTCCCCACAGGTTCCATTTACACGCCATGATACCCTTTGCGAAAATCTGGCTTCATCTGCCCCGGCTTCCAATGCGGCAAGGAAGGTTAGCTCTTCCAACCAATCCCCCAGCAGCCAGCGCCGAGCCTCCTGACTGGTTGGCTTGAAATAATGCCCGTTATTTCTTTCCAGAAATCCAGCGGCAATCAACCTGTCGACCAAGCCATGGAGACGATCATTATGAATATACAGCTTCTTCGTGCTGTTATGACTGATATGCAGCCGCAAAGGATTATAGGCCTTGTAATTTTCCCACAACATCCGAGAGTAAGGGAAATGCAGTCTTGCCGTCTTAGGATTGCCGCCATTATCTAATAATTCTGCATTGCGTTGCTTTAGAATCTTATTGATTGTCAATGAGGATGGCATGCGGAAGCCTTATCTACAGCACGTGGAAGGCGAATAGCTTCGCAAGATACTTTAACGGAATCAAGATTTGTTTCGACCAATCTTCATAATCTCTTCCGATAAACTTAATAGCGCATGCAGAAATCATCCCCCATAATATCCATGTAAAAAATACGGTTGAGGCACTCCTTCTGGAGAGGTATTTCTGTCACCAGCCTGCCAAGCGTGGACACCTTTCCGGACTTGGGCAGACACAAGTTATTCATACTGATCAATGATGTGCGGGTTTAGGTATAATTAACGATGCGTGATCTCAGACTTATTTTCTGCGGAGATTCCCTGATCAACGGGACATGCGACGAAGGCATGCTGGGCTGGGCTGGGCGCCTTGCCTGTTTGACTGCTGCCGACACTCCACGCGTCACGCATTATAATTTAGGTGTCCGCCACGAAACCACGTTGGACCTTCACGCCCGCCTGAAGTCAGAACTTGACGCCCGTCTAAAAGGTGACTTCGAAAAACGCATCATAATTTCCATAGGACACAATGATGTAATGTTTGAAGATGGGACACGACGCGTTCCAGAAGACAGGACCCTGCCAACCATGCGTTCGATCATTCAGGATGCAATGCGCAGGGGGCAAACTTTGATCGTTTCGCCACCCGCGTCGAACGACCCTTCCCATACCGAGCGTATTTTCCATATTTCCGAACAGATGAAAGACCTGTGCGACACAACAGGCGTTCCCTTTGTTCCTGCGCATGAATTTACGGCAAAATCCCAAATCTGGATGGATGGTGTGGCCCAAAACGACGGTCGCCACCCCCAAGCCATGGCCTATGCGGAACTGGCGAGTTGGATTTTCCATTTACCGCAATGGAAAGCATTCATTGCACCCGCACCGTAATCGGCAACCCCTACTATTCAACCGCACTTGGGAATAAGTAGCCTCCTTTACGTGTTGCTATCCACAACACTTTTGAGCAAATATGTCACAGTGTTTCACGCGCATAATGTGTCATTTGCTCGAAAGTTATACCAATGGAAACCATCCCCGCTGAAGCAGGCCGACAGGAAATTGTCATAGACTTCTCCAGAATGGGGGAGGGAGAATTTGATGTTGATAACTTGGGGCAGTTGATTCAACGCGACGCCCTGAAAGAAATCGAGACCTGCTTATCCAAAGCATTCACGGCAGCTGTAAACTACCGCGTAACTCTTGAGACCACTGACAACATCGATGATCTGTCACGGCGTTGTGCAGCAATTACAATTCACGGTGGTCGCGGCAGCGGGAAAACCACGTTTACAAATTACCTTCTTCGAGAAATTCACGGCATCATCGCCCGTGATGAAAATATTTGCCAGAATGACATCAAGCGATCCATTGCAACACGTCTGTGGACCGCACAATCCCAACATATAACAAGCCCTAAGCTGTTGAGGATGGACAACCTTGTCATTCACAAGCTTCGCGTTCTTGACCCCACACTGATCGAAACCAACCATAACATTATGGTTGTCGTCATCAGCCTGATTAATGATGCCGTTCGCACGCATGCCCGTCGTTGCGGACAACAAGACGATAACGATAACAGTTGCAGCAGCACCCTTGATCAATGGTCAAAATCCCTACAGCGTTTAACCGAGGGGCTGGCCCTTATTGACGGTATTTTTGATGAAAGTGCCGCCCGTTCGGATTTAATGGACTCCTATTCCATTATGACCAGAGGTCTGCACAAAGCAGAAAGCGGGGTCAATTTTGAAGTCAACTTTCATCGATTTGTAAATGACAGCCTAAAAATTTTGGAAGCCGACTGCTTCCTTTTGGCATTTGATGATGTCGATACCAGCTTCGACCGAGGCTGGCCGGTTCTGGAAACCTTGCGCAAGTATCTGACAACTCCGCAACTGATTGTCATTGTTTCAGGAGACATGGATGCATACTCCCTTTTGGTCCGCAGCCATGTCTGGAAGAATTTCGGTCAGGAGCTTTTGCTAAACGAACAATGGAACGCGCACCCTGACAGTGTTTCCCTTGCCACTTCCAGCCGCATAAAACAAATCAACACACAAGTTGACCGACTGGAAAGCCAATACCTGTTAAAAGTCCTCAAATCTGAGAACCGAATTGACTTGGCCCCTCTCGTTCGCTACGCGGCGCACAGAAGCGACCTGAGCCTTGTGGCAAAATTCCCCGGCAACGATCAGCCATTCAACATTTTCCGCTGCCTCAACGAGCTTTTTCGCCAAGCATTGGCCATACGCTCCGAAGCGGACCTTCAACTCTATCGAGACCTGATTCTCCGTCTGCCCGTGCGTACCTTTATCAACCTGTTGCTGGGGTCGAGAGAATTCTGGGTTAAAACTGATTACAACGACAAATCACACCATATTTGCGACTTCAAGCTATCCCTTAACCTTCAGGAAGCGTTCCGAAACAGCTTTTCATCGTCACTGTTGTCATCCGGCATTGTCCCCGACGACGTACGTGGTGGCTTTGTTGCACGCCTGATTGCCCTTGTCGCAAATTACCTCATCCATAATGACGGATGGAGGTCACGGTATCGCCTACGGTCAGACGACATCGACGATGAAGTCAACATCACCCTGATTGCATTATCGTCTGCATTGGTCCGAAGCTTTGACCTGCAACCGGGCACGGTTATCACTTACCTGCTTCGAATTTGCCTTGTCCGATCATCAATTTACCAGCGGCGTTACAAGGAACTGGATATGTCCGCCTATATGGATTTCCTGTCACTATCCCGGCAGGAATCAATGGGACAAACATTGGGGCGGGTGCTGGCTTGGAAAATGGCAAACTCGTCAGAGGAAAGTGCCTTCACCGCCGGACGCGGTTGCCTTGTTCTTACCGCCCCCAAAGAAGATTTGGTCGGACAGCTTCAACAGATTATGAAGCAAGATCCCCGAGCCGCAATTGCGGGCCGATTGGCCTTAATGAAAATTATCGGTCACGGCGGACGGGTATATCAGTTGATTTCGCCAATGGTCCTGCTTTCGTTTGTCGGCGACCTGCTATCAACGACATTTTCCGATGCCCAAGCCGATGAAATGAGAGAAACGGCAACCTCGGTTGTTAAGGAACTTCTGATTCGCTACACAGCGAATTCCGGCATGTTCATGCCGGCAGTCGCCAGCCAATCCAATACCGCACCCGCCGAATTTGGGGCCGTCCTGACATCCGAACTGCCGACATTGCGTCAGGAAGAAATTGAAGGGGAAACCTTCCAAGAATTTCTGGAAATTTTGGTAACTTGGCGACTGGCTTGGGGAGCCAAATGGCAAGATGGCGTTATCATTCGCACAGAGGCCCCGGCAACGTTTGCCACGATCTGGGAACGTTTCATGACCGTTGTCGATGAACGTGAAACCCAATGGCGGTCACGTCAGCACGAACAGAATATCGGGCAAATTCTCAGCGATTACATTTTTGACTTACTGGATAGCTTCCGCATCGTGCTGTCGGAAACCAATCCGACCACGCCCGCTCATAAAATCTATGACAATGAGCCACGTCCAATTGTTGATTTTTTCAATGCACTGATCTCATGCCCGGTCTGGTGGATGTTCATGGACCCATCGCGGGCGGACACGACCGAATGGAAAACGGCGCTTGATTTTATGTTTGAAAACACTGGAATGAAGACCATTACAAACGACAACTACCCTCTGTTCGTGCCTAAAGACGGCCATAAATTCCATAGTCTGTTTGACGCGTTAAAAACACTCCGCCTGAACAACTGATCCCCCTTCATTCCGTAGACCTTGGTGGCATAGAACAATGAATAAAAACTGGTCTCTGAGTATTATGATATCCATCACCGTTGTCTTAATGCTTGCCTCGTTAGGAGGGGCAGCCTACCTGTACTTCATAACCGATGACAGGGTAGGCGATGGGCCAATTATCTCTGGACTGACAACCATCTTTACCGGGTTTTCAGCCATACTTACGGTCCTTGCCATGTTGAAAGGCAAGCTATCGCAACAAGTATGGGAGGCGTTCGGCCTGATGCAGGAATGCAATTCCAAGATCCGCCGCCTGCAAACAACGGTCCGCAACATAGAAAACATGGGCATCAACAAATTCCCGGATATGCGTGACCGGGAGGTTATTTCACAAATAACCCTCAGCCTTGATATTGATGCTCAAGAGTGGAAATCCATGCAATTCATCAAAAATGGCGATGAATTGAGAGTACTGATTTCCGGCTTACAAAAACAAATCAACCAATACAACAGCAACCTGCTGACGCCACATTGGCATCAGACAAAACGCGACCCGACAGAAGAACTTAAAGAAATCAGCAGGAAAGCGGAAATCGCCGAAAACCATATCAGCAAGATCAAGCCCAAACAGGATAGTTTATGGAAAACCATGTTTGGTTCGAACCGTAAGGCCACATGCTCCCTAGAGGAAGACTACAATCAGGCTGTCAATTCTATGGATTGAGGTTGTGCTGGTTCATCCACGGCCCGCTTTCTTAGCGGGCCGTAGGCACGTGTACTGGGAACTAGATTTCCTGCATGGCATCCAGTGATTCGGGCAGAATTTGCCCGCCATCGACAATAATCTGCTGCCCTGTGATATAGGCAGCTTCCTTGGACGCAAAGAACAGTGCCGCATTGGCAATATCCTCAACCGAGCCCAAACGCTTCAACGGAATGGATGCAGCCATGGCATCCAGATAGTCCTGTCCAAGCCCTTGCAGCCCTTCCGTCATGATATTGCCCGGCATCACCGCGTTGATCGTGGTGTTGTAGCGCGATAACTCCATGGCTGCGGTTTTAAGGAAGCCCAGCTGTCCAGCTTTGGAAGCGCCATAGTGTGCCCAGCCGGGATACCCGGTCACCGGCCCGGTGATTGATGACACAACAACGACACGCCCTGCCCCGGCTTTTTCAAATGCCGGGATGGCTGCTTTCACGCACAGGAATGTGCTTTTCAGGTTCACCGACATGACCTGATCCCAGTCTTCCGGTGCCATATCCACCATTTTCACCTGCGGGAAAATGCCGGCATTTGCGCATAGGATATCCACACTGCCGAAAGTCTGCTCGGTTGCCTCAACCATGGCTTTGACTTGTCCCCAATCGGAAACATCGCAGCAATATTTGTCAGCGGTTCCCCCGGCGGCGCGGATTTCATCGACAGCTTTTTGCGCATCCTCCGCACCACGAGCCACCACCATGACTTTGGCGCCTTGCGCAGCAAATACCCGCGCAATGCCCTTGCCAATGCCTTTGGATGCTCCGGTAACGATACAGGTCTTGCCTTGAATGGATGTCAGCATCTCAACCTCCTTAACGGTCACAATTCACTGTATGTTTCAACAGCTTGCGCAGAAAACGCACAGAACACAACCGTTAGAAGTCAGCGATTGGAAGACATAGATGCTTTATTATCGTTTTGCAGCGCGGAAATTTTTTTAAAGCGGGTTTTCCACCTGCTTTTTGCCATTTCCTGCAAATCGACAATCTTGTCAGTCTCATCAACGATTTCAGCACCCAGCAAGGTTTCCACAATGTCTTCCATGGTGACCAAGCCTTCCATGTCCCCGTATTCGTTCACAACGATTGCCACGTGCTCTCGTTGTTTGATGAAATCATTGAACAGCTGGAAAATGCTGTAAATTTCCGGGACATAGAGCACATCACGGCGGAATTCCTGCAGGGGCTTATCGGTTTCATCGTCGATCAGGTGCTCCAGCACTTCATCCTTCAGGATATAACCGACGATGGCTTCCTCATTCTGGCTTTCCCGCAGAGGAACACGAGAAAAGACCAAATCATCCTGCATATTATAGAAATCACGTGCCGTCATAGTCTGAGGGGCCGACACCACCACGGTACGCGGCGTCATCACGTCCTTGGCTTTGTAGTTGCGGAAGCGCATCAGGTTTTCAATGAATTTGGCTTCGGATTCATCCAGAGCACCTTCCTCTGACCCGATTTGCGCCATTGCCATAAAATCCTTACGGCTGAACACGTGTTTGTCCTGCCCCGAACTGAACCACTTGGTGATAAGTTGACACAGCCAGATGACCGGCAGCGTCAGCTTAATGATCACATTCAGACTGTGTACAGTGAATGGGGCCAGCATGCGCCAATTGGTCGCCCCGATGGTTTTCGGAATGATCTCAGACAAGATCAGGATTGCCGCAGTCATAACCGCCGGCACCACCAAGCCAGTAACGACTGGATGGGTATTGGCCCAGATGATCGTGGCTTCTTGCCCGACACCAATCGCACCTGCCGTATGGGCGATCGTGTTTACCGTCAAGATCGCGGCCAAGGGACGGTGGATATTGTCCTTGAACCCTTTCAGAAGGGCTCCGGTGCGGCCTCCCTCGTTCAGCTTCACCTGCATATAGGACGGCGTGATGCTCAACAACACAGCTTCCCACAATGAACACAAAAACGACAAGACGATAGAAACCAAAAAGAAAGCAACAAGCGTTCCAATCATAATTCTTTCATCATCCTTTGATCATCACTGTGGCAAATTGTTGAAGCAGGTACCGGAACGGGCTGGGTCAGCCCCAACCACGAAGCTCGCGCATCCAAATACATAGATGCCCATGATTTAGGATGGAAAAATCAAATACGCAATCGGAAACGGTGTATTTCCCGCAACGAGCGGACTTTGCCCAGCCTTGGTGTGGGCGAAGACTGAAGACAAAGCCCGTTCATCTATAGTCGGGCTGAAGACCTATTCCCAACCATGGACCACTATTTTTCCAATCATACGACCACTTTCCACCACACCATGGGCCTGACGCATGGAAAAGGCTGAAATTGGCGACAAATACTTGATGGCCGTTGTCCGCACATATCCGTCATCAACAAGTTCGGCAACCCGAGATAACAGGCGATGCTGTTCAATCATATCCGGTGTCTGATGCATGGACCGGGCGAACATGAACTCCCAGTGAAAACTGGCCGATTTGGTTTTCATTTGCTCCATGGGCATGGGTAAGTCCGTATCATCTATGCTGACGATACCACCCTGCGGGCAGATCAGTTCCACCGCCGCTGCCCAATGACGCATATCATTGAAAATTGCTATGTGATCCACATGGTGCAGTCCCAGTGCGCGAACTTCTGCTACCAGATCGGCACGGTGATTAACCACATAGTCTGCACCAAGTTCCTTGACCCATGCGCTGGACTCCGGTCGTGAAGCCGTGGCAACGACGGTCAACCCTGCCCATTTCGCAAATTGAATCGCCATGGAGCTTACACCTCCGGCTCCACCGATAATTAAAATGCTTTGCCCTGCATTGTCGCCATCATAGGCAATTCCGAGCCGTTCAAACATGGACTCCCATGCGGTAATCGCAGTCAATGGCAGGGCTGCTGCCTCGGCGTGGGATAGGGATTTGGGTTTGCGACCAACAATCCGTTCATCCACCAAATGCATTTGCTGATTGGTGCCGGGACGTGTGATGTCTCCGGCATACCAAACCTCATCTCCCGGCTGGAACAGCGTCACATCGCGACCAACAGCAACCACGACACCGGATGCGTCATAACCAAGGACGCGCGGGGCAAGCTCAATCGCCGCCTTGGGCGCACGAACCTTTACATCCACCGGATTGATGGATACGGCGTGAACGGCAACCAAAATATCCCGTCCGGTCGGATGCGGCACGTCCAAAGTCACATCCAACAGTGCATTCGGATCATCGATGGGCAAATAACGGGTAAGAGCCACAGCTTTCATTGTATCTGTCATTGGGTCTCTCCTTCTTCTCAACCTGCAACAGCGTCGCTGTTGGCGTCTTGCCACGTTGGGTAGGTAACATATCCACTGGCACTGCCACCAAACAGGGCATTGCCATCAAATTCCGCCAAGGGATGTCCGTACAAAAACCGTTCCGGCAAATCCGGGTTGGCAATAAATGACCGGCCAAATGCAACCACATCAGCAAGGCCACTGTTCAGCATGGCTTCGGCCTTTTCCTTGGAGTAACCTCCGGCCACCATGATGCTGCCTGAGAACACGGTTCTCAGTGCCTGACGAAATGCAGACGGTGTTTCCGGCGCATCATCCCAATCAGCTTCGGCAATATGCACATAAGCCAATCCCATACGATCCAACTCTGCCGCCAATTTCAGAATGGTTGCTGGCGCGTCCGGGTCATCCATGCCGCGCTGGGTAATAAACGGAGAAAACCGCATCCCCGTGCGTGCCGCGCCCATTACCGAAGCAACGGCCTCAACCACTTCCACAGCAAAGCGCATGCGATTTTCATCGCTGCCACCGTACTGATCATGCCGATGATTAGATGTTGCCCGCAGGAAGGAATCGATCAGATACCCATTGGCGGCATGTATTTCCACGCCATCAAAACCGGCGGCCTTGGCGTTTTGGGCTGCCCGACCATAATCTTCCACCACTCTGGCGACCTCATCCGTCGTTAAGGCGCGTGGGATTGGGCAATCCACCATTTCACCCTGCCCGGTTTTCGGATCGACAACCCAAACCTGCGCATTCGGCGCAAGGGCAGACGGCGCGACCGGCACTCCATCCGCATGAAAACTTGCGTGGCTCATGCGCCCGACATGCCAAAGCTGAAGGAAGATACGCCCACCTGCGGCATGAACAGCATCGGTCACCTGCCGCCACCCGGCAATCTGGGCCGCACTATGAATTCCCGGCGTAAAGGAATAGCCCTGCCCCTGTGGCGATATCTGCGTGGCTTCGGTGATTATGACCCCTGCAGCCGCACGCTGGGCATAATACGTTGCCATCATAGCATTCGGCACATTC
>JAALLQ010000311.1_pt1 | contig 12637 bp, 10 predicted proteins | sample 7245921 | NCBI WGS metagenome assembly JAALLQ01 (sample SAMN13049200, study PRJNA578106) | oil field metagenome | isolation source: filtered produced water from oil reservoir B7 | place: USA:offshore Texas | collected 2016 | reverse complement strand
TTTGCGGCCATACTCATCTCCCTTACCATCGCGTACTGGAACCCGGAGTCCATATCATTAATGCCGGCAGTATAGGCAAACCAAAACATGGTGATCCACAGGCGGTATATGCTCTGCTGGAGATAGATAAAGATATTGAGGTTACCTTTATTAAAGTCCCGTATGATTACGAGGCTGCCGCCGGTGCTGTAGAAAAGGTCGGGCTGCCGGAGGAATTTGCCAACATTATAAGAACTGGTAAAGGCTTTTAAAAAGTAGACAGGTATCTAGAATGAAGACTACTAAAAGGGGTCTTCTACTATGGCTAAAAAATTATCAATATTATCTATCTCATTGATTACCGTGATGGCCGGTGCTACTATAGCACCGGCTTTAGGAGGAATATCTTCATAACTATTAAGTTCCGAACGTTCCTAGCTGGTTTTGGCAAGTAGAAAATAAAGGCCACCATCAAAATCGCCATAGGCAAATACTATGCTGCAACCTGTACCGCATCAAAGCCCTTAAGCCCGTACATAGATAAGCAGCACGAGTGAAAAAATAGTTTCTAGAACGCCCCACCTTTAAAATGAATGGAGGCTTAAAATGAAAAAGTGGTGGCACCAGGGGAAAAGACCTTTTAAAATTTGCTGGCAGTATTGATAAAATGGACCTGGATAATATCCAAAAAGCCATAATTCCCGCCGCACGGAACAAAACTTATCACAACTAAGGAGTTTTGCCCGGGAAAATGCGATAATTCCATGCAACGAATTAACTGCTCAATATTATTGATGGGTTAGGGCTTGAGACCTGGTAAAAGCACCACTTTAATAATCTACAGCACTTTGCCCCAAAGATATTCGAGATCATGGTTTTCGACCGGTTCTACAACCCGCATTGTTTCCAGTTACTTCATAACTGCTGCGATTAAAATTGCAGAAATCAGTGCTGACTTAGTATGGATAATGGGAGGCTGAGCACGACTTCCATATTAATGATAGCACGTTTTCCTTTACTCATTTCAAACCTTGTGATTACCCTCTTTTATAAACACTTTAAATCGGCACTCATCATCACCAGCAAGAATTGTTTTTTCCATCAAAACGTCTACATCTTTATCTAATCCAATTCTAAATTTCTTTTTGATATTGCCTTGAGTACAATAACAGAGAGTTTTAGAAGCACCTTTTATATCTTCATTAATAAGTGGACAATAACATTTATCAAAAACAACATAGATATTGTCACCTTCGATTTTCACTCGCCATTCTTCTGACAATTTTTTCAAGAAATCAAATTCATTTTTAGAATTGCTTTTTATCTCCAGTAATCTATCATCGGTAAGGTGGGTAAAAGGACAGTTTTCACCAGATGCTTCCATTATCTTTATTTTAGTTTGTTCATTTACATTATTATCAATATTTTTAAGCAATTCTTTGAGCCAGATATTCATACAAATACTCCCCCTGTATTTAAATCAATTTCGGCTTTCATATCGAAGCTTTCTTTTAAAGGAGGCATATCAAAAGGAATGTCGAAGATCATTTTAACAATGGGACAAGGAACCTGTGAACTGTCCCCTTGTCCCTACCGTTCTACAACCTTGTAACCGGCCAGTTTAAGGGAGGGGCGCGTATATATGAAAATCATCTCCACTGGTTTGTCAAATGGATTGTAAAACCAATGAACCGCCCCGCGCGGAATGAACATAGTGTCTCCTTCACCCATCTCCATTTCCGTGTCCTCAACCCCACTCATTCCTCTGCCGGATAGAATATATATTACTTCTTCAGCATCCTTATGAATATGCTTTTTATGTACAGATGTTTTTGCCTCAAACCTGCAGTGTGCAAAGGTAATATCTTCTGCACTTACAGTATCTTTGTCAATCAGGACAACCCTTGTAGCATTGTCTAAATCCTTAATCGGCTCATTTCTACCATCTTTAAGGGTTATAAGGAATTTGTTTTTAGAACTCATTTTTTATCCCCTTTCTTTTTTTCGCCCCTACTTTTTCCCCTTTTACTTTATTTGCATAGGTTCACTTAGTTGGTCTTACCCTGTTAATTTTTAGTTGACTGATAAAAAAAGCAGTCTGGCATTATGTTTTGCCTTAGCTGCTCTTGGTAAATTACGACACCGTTTACCTGATTCCCTGCTATTTGTATAAATTTTTCCAAGGTTGTATCCAAATGACTTAATAACTCATAGAGGAAGACTTGAGATTTAAAGGTTCCCATTTATTTTTGTTAATATAAATGATAGGAATTCGAAAAACTAATAGAAATTAGCCAGCAGCTGGACAAGTTAATAGCCATATGTCAGCGACCATAATTTTTTCTTGTGGCGGTTAGAATAAATATAACTTCACAAACAGGAGCTCTCAAGTGAATTTTTTATTTGAGGCAATATTTTGCACAAAATATGGAGGTATATAATTGAGTGAGACTGTTGCACAAGTTATGGTAAAAGCTTTGTATTACTGGGGCATTAAAAACATATATGGTATTTCAGGCGATGCCGTCTTGCCTTTTATGGATACTCTGGGTAAACAGAATAATATCAAGTTCTACAGTACCGCCTGCGAACAAGGAGCTTCCTTTATGGCTTGCGGAGAAGCCAGGGTAACAGGAAAGCCCGGTGTATGCCTGGCCACTGAGGGCCCCGGCGCGTTGAACCTTTTAAACGGTGTGGCCGACGCTTATCGCGACGGGCTGCCTATGCTTGTAATTACAGGCCAGGTTGAGACCGGTAAAATTGATACTAATGCCAAGCAGTACTTTGACCAGCAGCAGCTTTTCGCGCCTATCACCGGTTTGACAATTCTTCTCACCAGGCCGGAGTCGGTTATTGAAACCTTAAAGATAGCATTGGAAAAAGCCATCGGAGATAATACTCCCTGCCATGTATCCATTCCCAAAGACATTTTTTCAAGCCCGGTTGATGTGTATCAAATACCACCACTTAATATTCCCGGTCCACCGGCCATTTCCGGCAATGTTGATGAAATTATAAACTTATTGTTTAACTCCCGGAAACCTTTGATTATTGCAGGTAAAGCGGCAATTCCTGTAAAAGAAAAGGTGTGCCATTTGGTCCGGCACATGGGAGCCGCCGTCATTCCCGGACAGGGAGCCAGGGGTATATCTCAGGGGTTAGAATCTTTCATTGTGGGAGGACTGGGTGAAGCCCATATTCCCCCCATTTTAAATCAGGCTGATTGTATTTTGCTTATCGGGGCCAGTCCTTATGAGCACAAATTTATTCCCAATAGACAGGTGATTCAAATTGATACCCGGTCGCAAAATATAGCCCGCCACTTAAAACCTTATTCTGTGACGGGTGATATGGCTCTGGCTTTGGACTTAATAAATGAAGGACTTAAGAACTACAGATGTAATACAAATTGGCGGCAAAAGGTGAAAGAACAACACCAGGAATTTGTTGCCATGATTAAAGCAGAGGCCAGTCTTCTTGATAAGCCTATATCCCCTCGTAAGGTGATTTCCATATTGAATGAAACTATACCCGAAGACGCTATCATCACTATTGATTCCGGGGAATTTATGCACTGGTTTGACCGCGGATTATTATCCAAAAACAATAGGGTTATTATTTCTGAATACTGGCGCTGCATGGGCAGCGGCCTACCATTTGGATTAGGAGCCCAGGTGGCTTGCAGTGAGAAAAAGGTTGTCATTTTAGCAGGTGAAGGCGGGTTTATTATGACTATGCAAGAAATACTCACCGCTGCTCGCTATGCTCTACCGGTAGTTGTGATAATATTCAACAATGGTAGATACCTGTTGGAAGAGTACCGTATGCGAAAGGCCGGCATGGTTACATTTGGTGTGGATGTTTACGCGCCGGATTTTTCAGTGTATGCCGGGGCATGTGGAGTTAAGGGATTTAAGGTTGAAGATCCCGGAGAACTCCGGGGTGTTTTGAGCCAAGCTATGTCCTATGATGGTCCTGTTCTGGTGGATGTATTAACAAAGGATGAAAAGCCTGCCTTTATATAATTTCAACAAACTAGCAGGGTTGCAAAATACCCCGGGTTTGTCAGCAAAATATGTGAATACGAAAGGGACCGCTCATAAAACGGTCCCTTTCGCATCTTCTTTGGTTAGTTTGAATTGTTTTGGCCGTAGCCACCTATGCCATCGGGTGAGACCAGCCACTTAAAGCACCTAAAAGAATACGGTCTTTGATTTTGAATACTGATTTTCACCCCAGTCATTATTGTCTCCAGCCTATTATTTTTAATTCTGCCATTGCAGGCCCTTTAGCTACCCTGTCAACGGATGGCAACCTTTATGTTGACCTTCGGGAAGATAAGCTGCCATATGTTCAGGAAGTAGAGGATGATGATTCAGTAATATAATATCTCCGGTTTTTTTCCCGACCTGACTGTAACATTTTTTTCTTTTTAATACCGAAATAGGTAGGGACGTGTTGAAATGGTCAAGAATATTTTATTGTTGCTTTAAATAAAGCGCCCCTTCCGGGCATTATTGCGGAGGGAAAAATATGTATGACATAATTAGCGAGCAGCTGGCTGACGTTTCGGAAAAACTGGGCACGTATCGTAAAATACAGCGTAGTCTGGAAAAGATAAGACAAACTCTATCCGCGGAGAAAAGCAGGGAAAAAGATTTATATGAAATTCTGGTTAAAGAGAAGGAAGATTTTGAAAAACTGGAGAGGCTCAGTCTATCAACAGTTTTTTATACCTTAATGGGTAAAAGGGATGAACAGGTAGATAAGGAAAAACAAGAATATTTAGCTGCGAAGTTGAAGTACGATGAAGTCAAGGAATCAGTACGTTCCCTGGAAAAAGAAATTGCCAGGTACAAAAGTGAGCTTGAATTGATGGGGGACCCTTCATCGGAATATGAAAGACTGATAAAAGAAAAAGAAGAATTACTTCTCAATGCAAAAGATCAAACATCCGCAAGACTATTTGAACTATCTAATGAAGAGGCCAAGCTTTTTCAGTTATGCAAGGAGCTGCGGGAAGCTATAACGGCAGGTGAGTCTGCGGCGCGACATCTACAAAAAGCCGGTGATGAACTTCAGAGCGCCAGGGGATGGGGAGCCGCGGATATGCTGGGTGGCGGTCTCATCACCACAGCTATTAAGCATTCCAAATTGGATAATGCTCAATATTCAGTGCAGCAGGCACAAGCGGCACTGGGCATCTTTCAGAGGGAATTGGCTGATGTAAAAGAATACCGGGATATTGAGATTGAGCCTGGATCCTTTGCCCGTTTTGCCGATTATTTTTTTGATGGTTTTATTGTTGATATGGCTATTCAATCAAAGATCAAAAGTTCCTTCGATTCGGTGGCAGAAAGGCTGGCCGAAGTTAAGAGAACGGTTTGGCATCTAAAGAACCGCCTAAATGAAGCGGAAAAAGCTTTGGATAGTGTGCAATCCCAAAGGCGGGCCTTAGTGGAAGAGTCTCAGGTGCTTTAGAGCTCTTTACTTACAAAGAGCAAAATGAAAACAAAGAATTGAGTGTAAACCCTGTCGAAAAACAACGAATTGTTTAGGGAGGAAAAACATTTTCTTAGTAGAAATTCTATGCAACAATGGTATGATTTTTAGGTATAAGTATCATTTAGCACTTATTGTATGGAATTGGATGTTATTGCCATCTTTTCGTATGTATTTACCTTATTGAGGAATAATAAATATTAAGTATATGGTTGTGTTGTAATTGAGCATCAGAGAGATTATCGGTTATAGGGGTGCTGACCGCGGATACGCTTTGCTGGTTCTAAAAAAAAATCGTTGGGAAAAGTCTTAAGGTCCGGATGAATACTTTGGTCATGGAATATACTTTTTCGAAGAAGATGAAAGTGAAGCTTATAACTGGGCTAGACATAATAGAAAAATACCAGAAAAGGATATTTCTCTTATTCAAGCCTGTATTAAATGTAACCGTTGTGAGATAATGGATTTAGTTAAAAACGTTACCTATAGAGAGTATCTCCAGGTAATAAAGGCTATTCAAAAAAAATTCGAGAACGAAGATAAGAGTCCAGACATAAAGTATCCTTTCGACTGCAGGGTTATCAACATGCTTTGTGATAGACATGGTTACAAACTTGTAAGGGGACCGTACAATCCAAGGAATCGGCTGTCTATTGGTCTAATTAAAGCGGGAGCGACAAGAATTCCTAAAATACACATACAGTTGTGTGTCAGGGATGAAAATATAATTACTGATTATCGAATTTGTTTGTATTAGGAAGGCTGGTGAAATCAATGGGAGCATTTGATAAAACTTTAGAATTTATTAAGAGTTGTAGTATAGAAGAACTGACAAAAGAATTGTCGGGATATGGTATTAAATTTACGGAAAAAAGAAAGCTAAGCGGGCAAAACCAAAAAACCGTTTATGATGAGGCTATGGTTTCTGTCTCTAAGTTTGTTAACAGAGACAGTGTTTTGTTAAAATATTACTCAACAATTCACGTGTCAGAATGTTATTACTATCCAGACATGGAGGGCAATGGTTTAGGAAATAATACTTTTGTTATTTCTCAGGAAGAGGATGCCGCATAAAAGATGGATAAGCCTACAAAGAGTATTTTATCTTTTGATAATTATATAGTTAAAAATATCTCGTTCGAAGCCAACTCTAATTTTAAACCTAGTGAAAAAATTCCGCTTGAAGTGGAGTTTTTTCATGATTTAGATGTTGATCTAAGTGGAAACATGGCTGCTGTTGGCTTGGGATGTAGTATATTTAAAGAAAGTAAAGAAAATCATCCTTTTTGTTTGGAAATAGAGTTGGTTGGTTTTTTTAAATTTGAGACAACGCTTGAACCTGAGCAAATAGAAAAGTTATTAAGGATAAATGCTACAGCTATTTTGTTTCCTTATTTGCGGTCGATTGTAAGTAGCATAACTGCGAACTCCGGTTTTCAAACTTTAGTATTGCCTATTGTTAATATCCATAAAGTGCTTGAACAGCAGGAGAGAGAAGAAAAGAATGACCGTGAATAAACAATAGAAAAATGGGCTGGCAAAATCCTCCTATAATAAGTTACAAGAGCAGTGAAGGTAGATAAGACTCCTGGCTGCTCTTTTTTATGCATGCAATAACAAAATTAGGAAACGGTATGGTTGAGAGAATAAATAACTTTATCCAGGAATATTTGTTGATATTTGTCTTTCCCCGAAGGAATCTGGTTAAACTATAGCGAAGTGACTAATTTTACCCAAAATCCAAGATTCCAGGTAGGTGGATTTTTTTGTCCAAAATATACACGCCAAAGATAGGGCCTAAAGGCCAGATGACTTTACCAAAGGAAATACGGGATATCCTCGGTATACAAGAGGGTGATCGTGTTTTGCTCAAAGTAGGTCCAGAAGGTACGGTTGTCCTGGAGAAAGCCATTATTATATCTGCCGGCAAAAAGAATTCGTTGCAAACCGTTGTTAAAGGTTAATCACTTATAAAAGTTAGTCAGTTAAAGATTATAAAAGAGGGTAGGAAATAAGGATAACCAAAAGATTTTATAGTAAATGTAAAGCTGTGGACAGGAGGGAGAAAGTTTTGAGCTCTGTAATAGAAGCATGTAGACCCCGGCCGGAGCTGTTGGCCGGCACCATTAATTTGGATGCCTTTACTGCTGCACTCAGTCCCATTGTAGAGTACTACCGCAACGGGCAGAGCGGCATTGACAGCATTTATACCAATGCGGAATTGTTTTTCCGGGAAGCCACCTATCCCACCCAAGGTCTTCGATCTACCCTGGCCGAGGTTTTCAGCCGCATTACCGGTGATATGACTGTACCTGCCATTCACCGGTTGGAAACCGCCTTCGGTGGGGGTAAGACCCATACATTGATTTCTTGTACACACATTGCTCATAAGGGTAAGGAATTGAGTGATGTGATTGAAGATATTCTGGATCCGGATATGCTTCCCGAGCCGGGCTCTGTGGCTGTGGTGGGCGTGGCCGGGGATGAAATTCCCGTACATAAGCCCAAGGGGGAATCCCTTGTACCCTACACACTTTGGGGTGAAATTGCTTATCAAATCGGCGGGGAAAACCTTTACCTGGAGGTAGAGGATGAAGCAAGCTCTTATGCTGCTCCGGGTAAGACTTATTTCGATACTGTTTTCGGCGGGCGGAAAGTTCTTATTATGCTGGATGAATTAGCTCAATATGCCGCGCGGCTGGAAGCCGCCCGGCCGGATGGAGCCAGCCAGTTGGCGGCATTTATGATGGCATTACATGGTTATGCCCGCAATCATCCTGGTATTGCGGTGGTGCTCACTCTGGCCAGTGCTGCTGATGCATTTGGTAAACAGACCGAAAGACTGGCTGAATTGGTTAGCAAGGTGCGTGGTGAAGATGTTAGCGAAGATGATGCCCTGGGCATTGGTGAAAAGGCGGTACAAGGCGTGGCCAGCGTAGCTGCCCGGGATGCAGTACAAATCACACCTGTGCAGGCGGCTGAGATTTCGCCTGTGCTGGCAAAGCGATTATTCCTCTCTGTAGATCGTGATGCAGCTCAAGAAACAGCTGAGGAATATATGGAACTATACCGCCGTAACGCATCGGTTTTACCGGAGGATGCATCCAGTGATGATTATAAAGAGCGAATGATTGCCAATTACCCTTTTCACCCTACTTTAGTCAACTTTTTAAACAGAAAACTTGCCAGCGCTGAAAACTTCCAGGGTACGCGGGGTGTTCTACGGGTTCTTGCTTTGGCCGTACGCAGTTTGTGGCAGAAAGGGAAGCCTGTACCCATGATCCATACTTGCCACCTTGATTTGCGAGAAGGCCGGGTCATAAACGAAATACTTAACCGGACCGGCAGTTCAGATTTATTATACGTACTTAACGCCGACGTTGGAGGCGTGGATACCGGTAAACTTGAGGGGGGGCGCAGTAACGCGCAGCTTGTTGACGATAAAAACCCCCATCCCGAAGGTTATCCTTTCCATGAGTATACCTGGAAGACTGTTTTTTTGCACAGCTTGGTTGGACGGGAGGAAGGGCTGAATTCCAATATATTTGGTATCACCGAATCCGAGGCTCTTTTGTCGGTATCCTTTCCGGGGTTAACCCCACCCCAAGTAAGTAAAGCACTGGAAAGAATTGAAGATACAGCATTTTACCTGCGATATGACCAGGGTAAATATTTTGCCAGCGAAGAGCCCACAATCAATGCTGTGCTGGCTAGAATACGTAAAACACTTAAAGGTAATCAAATAAGGGCTCTTATTCAGGAAAAAGCACGTAACATAATTAGCGGCAATGCGGGTCTATTCCATGTGGAACATGATGTAACGCTACCGGACCATCTGCCGGACGGTAAGAGTAAGCCCGTGTTGGGGGTGGTTTCTCCCACCGCTGAAAGTATTGATATACAAGCAATGATCACCACCAAAGGCGAGAATAAGCCCCGGGAGCAGCAAAATCTGATTTTTATTCTGGTCCCTAAAACCGTGGTCATTCAGGGTGCAGGTGGGCAGGAGGGGCTTTTTCCCGGGTATGATACCCGTACGGAAGACGAACGGCAATATATCGAAGGCGTTGCCCGCCAGGTTAAAGCAATGCGTATGTTAAAGGAAAAACCACAAAGCTATGGTGTCAATCCCCGCCGGCTGAAAGACGAAGATTTCGAAAACCGCTATTCTGAGCGGGAGCAGGCCTTAAGTACTGCTGTGGCTGGCATCTACACCGGTCTTTACTACTCATCTACGGCGGGCCAGCTGGTACGCAGGGAAATCAAATCGGCCGGTGGAGAGAGCGGGGCACCCTTTATTGAGCAAATAAAGGAGCTTTTGATTGAGGACAACGAACTACTCACAGAAAGTCACATTACCCAGGCAGATCTCCAAAATTTAAGCCAGTTATTTTTCCAAAGGAGCGACACCCTCACCCTGGACCAGTTGCGTAATAACTTTTACTGTGTACGCAGCTGGCCGGTACCGGAGAGTTCCGGTGTTTTGGAGCATATTATAAGGGCGGGAGTCCAAAAGGGTGCATGGTGTTTGTTCCGCATGGGCGACGCAGAAGATGTAAGGCCATCTGAGTTTTACCACAGGGAAAATGAAGTCCCCATGGGAATTAATCTGGGCGATGAAGGCTACAGCCTGATTACTCCTCAGGGTGCCAAACAGCGGGGTTGGACTGCTGATGTAATTGACCCGGAAAAGGTGCGCGAAGGAATAAATTACGCCGCAACGCGGGATGGCGTTTCAACCCTTAACGATATCACAGAAAATGTTAAGGAAAAGTACGGTGATGTTCCCGATAAGGATTTGGAGGAGGCTTTGGTAACGCAGGTTAAAAAGGGCAGTCTGATAGCATACCGTGGCACACCGGATCAGACCGAAAAACCGGAACTTATCCATGGCGTTGATGCGGCCATCTATACACCACAGCCAGGTGATGTGTTTATTACCCCTGCTGAAGCTGCAAGGAGAGGTTGGCTTACAAAGAGGCCCAGCGGCTTTTCCCTTTCCAGCAGGGAGGGGGCGGAGATTCTTCTCCCCATGCTGCATCGCCTTGGTAGTATCTATAACCGGGGAGCAAAATCCACCATTCAGAGCCTGGACCTGTTGGAAATGGAATTGCCGGAAGGCGGCACCCTTAGCATCCAGCTTGCCGATGTTACACCGGAGTCAATGCAGGTTTTGGGCGAACTGTTCGAAGTTTTAAACGGTGTTGTGGAACAAGGTGATTATACCGAAGCCTATTTGGAAATTGCCGAACCGGATGACGAATGTGATTTTGTTAAAGAGCTAAAAAAACTTAAAGGTGAGGCAGACTAAATATGAGCAGAAAAAAGTCAAACAACAGTCAGGATATGGAATACCACCTGCAGCACCGGGTTCAGCCCCTGGTTAAAAACGCGCCATGGGTGCTGCGCGTAACCGAATATAAAGATAAGCCGGTACCTGTCTTGGTGGTTAAGGAACGCTTTTCGCCCGAAGAGGAAGCGCCGGATAACGGTGCTGCCAAAAAACTGGTGTTGAGGGATAGAGGTCTTTTATATGGACAGCCCCTGCGCCGCTGCCTGCCGGTAATTAGAAATATCATTGGTGGTGTGTGCGATGATGCCGAGATTCCCCTGGAACTGCACCGATTTTTGGGCAACGGGCGTATTACTTTCCGGGGTAACCTGCCGCTGGATGAGGAGGCGGGGGCAAAATTATCCCTTATTTTTAAATTGCAGGAACGCCTTAAGGATATGAACCGGGTAGAGCTTATTGCCTGGCGGGTGGAACGTTTCAGCCGCGAGGAGGCCGCGTACTGGTTAACCAGGGTTACACAGTATGGTAGTGCAGCCAGCCGCTGGGCACGGTCAGGCATGCGTACCATGCTGGGGGGACAACCCGGAGACAAAGCAGTTATAAACATGCTGGAAAGATTACGACGATAAAGTGGGTAGAGACATTATGCAAAACAATAATAACAAAACTGACGTTCGTCTGATAGAGGCAGGGTTTCCCTGCCACCAGGTGGGTGCCGAGACGCAACGGGAGCGAGGTGCAAGTTCGGCTCTTCCACCGCTGTATTACCTTCACGTGTGGTGGGCCAGGCGCCCGCTGACACCCAGCCGTGCCGCCATCTTGGGTTCACTTCTGCCTGCAGGCACTGACCCGGATTGGTTCCTCCGCCAGCTTGGTATCGAGAAGGTGCAGGCGCTGGTTAACGGGGAACCGTGGGTGCTTGAGGAAAAATTGGTGGAGCGGGTTAAACTTATTGATTCCGCGTGTGAGATTTTGGAAGTGGACTCGGTGGTTGAGAGGGCGCTCCGAAGGGAACAAGTGGCACGAAACGACCAAAGAATGACGATTAAAAAGATTATTGAAGAAAACCCCATATTAGATCAACATCCTTGTATTTTGAAATGGAGGGAATTGAGCAGGCCAATTCCGGAACCGTTGCCTGCTCAGTGTAAAAAGCTAACTGTGGAAAGGGTGGTTGCTGACCCTGCTTGGTTTAAAAGTCTTATGGAAATTGCAGCTGAGGCTGGAATACGGGTTCCAAATCTTTATGGATATTCCCGTGCCTACAAGCGTCAACCGGAATGGCAGTCCTCTGATATTGCTGTTCTTGATCCTACGGCAGGTGGTGGTTCGATCCCCTTTGAAGCACTTAGATTGGGACACAAAGTGATTGCAAATGACTTAAATCCGGTGGCGGCAGTTATTTTATATGCCACCCTCGATTTCCCTGCCCGGTTCGGATCAGATTTAGTTGCACATATAGAAAAGTGGGGTTTGAAGCTAATAGAATCTTTAAATAATAAGCTAAATAAAGTATTCCCCTATAAATTTTCACTTCCTAAAGAGGAGAAGCGTTTACTATACAACCAATTATATAAATATCCTAAACTAATTCCGAACTATGACCATGAGTATACAACTACCTATCTTTATGCCCGCCAGGTCACCTGCCCCCATTGCGGCGGTGAGGCGCCGCTTTTAAACACCTGTTGGTTGTCTAAAAGCGGCCAGAAGTGGGGTGTGCGCATTGTTCCTGACGGGAAGAAAAAAGGTGGAACAGTAAAATTTGAAACCTACCGGGTGAGTGGAAGCAAGGGACCGGGGGGCGAGGATCCTAACTTTGCCACGGTAAGTAACGCCGTGGGTACGTGTATCCATTGCCGC
>JAALLQ010000463.1_pt1 | contig 12678 bp, 14 predicted proteins | sample 7245921 | NCBI WGS metagenome assembly JAALLQ01 (sample SAMN13049200, study PRJNA578106) | oil field metagenome | isolation source: filtered produced water from oil reservoir B7 | place: USA:offshore Texas | collected 2016 | reverse complement strand
AATTTTACCTAAAAAATGTTTGAGTTTCTAGTTAAAAAACAATCAAAAAGAGCTGACCCGAAAGCAGTAAAATAACTTTTGGTTCAGCTCCTTTGTGGCTGCAACATTTTTCATCAAGTCTTATCCTAGCATATCAATTGTCTATCATTTGAATTATTATACTCTTGGACTAAATCTTTTAATGTAATGGAGTCAAGCATAGTATTAATACTTTCATTAATCTTTTTCCATACATTTACAAGTAAACAATCTTCTACTTTCCCTCGTATATTGCTTTCTATACTATTCTCATTGATAATGGATAGATTTTCATCAAACACCTGCATTATATCTGCTATTATTATATTTTCACTATCCTTTCCTAAAATATATCCCTTTTGTGGTCCATCAATATATTTAATTAAACCTGCATTTACAAATCTAAATAAAATCTCTTCTAAATGAACATCAGGTATATTTTGCCTTTGGGATATGTCGTTTTTAGTTACTGGTTTTTCTGTGCCATTGGCTGCAACGTCGGCAATAACCCTCAATCCATATTTTCCTTTCCATGAAATATCCATGTTAAAACATTTTGTGAAATTTTTCAAGTAATCTTCCAGCTGTATTACATTACTAAGTTCTTTATTGTCAGCAGCTACTATAATTCCTCCCCCACTTACATCAAATCTATCAACAATAACGAATCTACCTGTATTTTGATTATTTTTATACTCATCAAAACTAATCATTTCCTTTGTTTTAATTGTAACTTCTGCGACATCATTTATCTTTACTGCACTTGCATCTTCAAAAGTTTCAAGTGTGGAGGCATCAATCACTTTATTTATTGACAAAATTTCACATTCAACTTCCTGAGTAGTTAATTTCAACTTGTATTTTTTATTTTTAACCAAATCTTTTTTACCCAACCAAAACAGATTTGCTCTAAAAAACATTCCAGTTAAAGGTGTATCTTTTTTATGGGAAATTAACTCTCCTCGGTTATTAAAAAACTCATCTTCAACAGTAATTCCGACAGACATTCCTGCACTTACTTTATCGGTTTTATCCTTTTCAGACCAATATTCTATCCCTTTCACTCTAGTAGTCTTATTACTTGGAGAAATAAGAATTTCATCACCTATCTTTAATTGTCCACTCTCTATTCTTCCCACAATAATTCTTCTGTCATCAAATTTATATACATCTTGAATTGGAAATCTTAAAGGTTTATCACTAATTTCTTTGTCTTTTTCAAAAAGATCTATGGCCTTCAAAATAGGTTCTTCATCATACCAAGGCATTTTTTTAGATGAACGTGCAATGTTTTCTCCTAAAAATGCAGATGTCGGAATATACTTCAAAGGATATACTCCCAAGTTATTCAAAAACTCATTCATCTCATTACGAATCTGATTAAATCTTGTCATTGAATAATCAACTAAATCCATTTTATTTACAATCACATATACTTTTTGTATTCCAAGTAGTGAAAGTATATATCCGTGTCTTCTAGATTGCTCCTTAACACCTTCATTAGCATCTACCAATAAAAGTGCTGCCTCGGCACTAGCTGCTCCCGATATCATATTTTTTAAAAACTCTTTATGACCTGGAGCATCAATAATTACATAATCCCTTTTTTCTGTATGAAATTGCAATTGTGTTATATCTATTGTAATTCCTTGTCTCTGCTCTTCTTCAAATGCATCTAAAAGGTATGCATATTCAAAAGTTTTCCCTTTTTCTTTAGAGATTCTTTTAACTCTTTCAACCGTTCCTTCCGGCAAAGAATTTGTATCATACAATAATCTTCCAATTAAGGTGGATTTTCCATGATCCACATGACCTACTACAACTATTTTTAACGTTTCTCTTGTTTTCTCCATATACTTCTCTCCCCTTTACATATACCCTTCTTTTCTAAGCTTCTGCATTGCATGGGCATCTTCCTGATCCTGTGCCCTTCCTGCACGCTCACTTTGTTTTGTATTTTTCAATTCTTCTATTATTTCATCTATATTTGAAGCATTTGATTTGATTGGATTTGTACAAGGTGCACATCCAAGACTTCTATATCGTTTACCATCCTTAGCAAAATAAAGGTCTACTACGGGGATATTTTCTCTTTTTATATAGTTCCATATGTCTATCTCATTCCAATGTAAAATTGGATGAACCCTTATATGATTTCCTTTTTTAAAATCAGTTTTAAACTGATCCCATAATTCTGGTGGCTGATTTGTATAATCCCATTTAGAATCAACATTTCTTTCACTAAAAACTCTTTCTTTTGATCTTGACCCTTCTTCATCTCTTCTTATGCCTAAAATCAATCCTTCAAATTTATGTTCTTTAATAACCTGGGCAAGTCCTTCAGTTTTTAAAGCTTTACAGCATACAAGTCTTCCTTCTTGAGGACCCATTCCTTCTTTCAGTGCTGCTTCATTGGTGTGCACAATCAAGTCTAAATTAAATTCTTCAGCTATCTTATCTCTGAACTTTATCATCTCAGGAATTTTATACGTTGTGTCTATGTGAATAAAAGGAAATGGACAATGTCCAAAGAAGGCTTTCTTTGCAAGCCACAACATCACTGTCGAATCCTTTCCTATTGACCAAAGCATACCCAACTTACCAAAATGTTTATAAGCTTCCCTAAGTATATAAATACTCTGTGCTTCCAACTTATCTAAATGATCCATTTTAACCCCCCCTAATATTTATTGGACTCTTGTTTATTAATTTGTATTGTTTTTTTTCTGCCATTTTTATCAACTATATGCCAATTTAAATATTCTTTATCCCTTGAGATATACAAGTACCCACCTTGGCCTCCTATATCAGTTCCCAAATAGTATTGAATAGCTTCTGCAGGACATTCTTTTAAACATGCAGTACATCCCCAGCATTCCTCAGGATATCTGATAAATGCTTTTCCATCTTCATCTTTATATAAAAGATTTCCAGGACAAACTTTAAGACATTTTCCACAAGAGATACATTTATCTTTTTTGATTCGAATGCTCATAAAATTCATCCCTTCCTACTAAATCTCTAAATAAAATTTTTATTTTCCCGTTTTCATATCTTGAATTTACATATTTTAGAAATTTATTATCATCTTTTTGCGGATAATCAAGGTTTTCTTGATAAGCTTTCCATCTAGTTTCCCTTCTTGCTAATAGATGTTGAATTAATACTTTGCATATATATAAACGGTCCAATATCTCATAAATAAATAGCAGCTCATGCATATCTGTAGCTTTTAATTGATAACAAAGTTTGAAAAGCTGATCAATACGTTCATCAGCTACTTTTAATTTTGCCTCATTATACCCATACCTAGCGGATATACCTCCTGCATATTCATCCATGATTTTCTGCATGGCACTTTCAATTTCCCCGATAGAATAAGGACTATCTGAATTTTTAAAAAAACGATTTATTTCTTTCAGTTTTGTTTCCACTTCATCTTCTTCCAGCATTTGTATTTGCCTGTCTTGTACATATTCAATAACTGAGAATGCTGCTATTTCTCCTTCTGCAAAGCAACCTGTTACATACTTTTTAGGACTTCCTCCAGAGACGTCTCCTATTGCATATAACCCCTTCAAAGTAGTCTTTCTATTAGTATCTACCCAATATCCACTACCGGTATGTCCGCCTACTATATAAGGTTCTGTTCCTTCTATTTCAACATTTTCACTAGCCGGTCCGCTATTTGTTTCTATCCATTTCAATGTTTGAGAAGGCGCCATGTTTAGATACGCTTTAAACAACTCCTTTTCATGCTCCTCTTTAATTCCCTTTGTTTTTAGAAAACATGGTCCGTTACCTATCTCATTTTCCTTCACAGTAGCATAAAGCCTTGTTGCCGTAGACGATTCTCCGTATTTATTAACGTATGGCTCCCCTTTACTATTAACCTGATATGTTTCTATTCCCTGAGCTATAGTTCCCGTTGGAGCGATGGTATCCTTACATCTAAGGGCGATAAATCTCATTTCAAAGGTAGTCATCTCTGCTCCAGCCCGAATTCCCATTGCATATCCTGCACCTGTATTAAAAGGGCAATACCACATTTTATGCTTAGAAAATTCCGGATTATTCGGTCTGTATATTCCTGAAGCCCCTCCAGTTGCACATATAACTGCCTTGGCATAAATTTCATAAACGACATTTTCTTCTAAAGAAAATCCCAAACCTCCTATTATCTTGTCTTCTTTTTTGAGGTAGTCTATCATATTAACCTTATTAAGAACAGTAATTCTATCTTGTGTTAAAACAGCTTCTGCAAGGATAGGCTTTATATTTTCCCCATTTATTTTGATACTTCTTTTCCCTCTCTGTATATAATTTCCACTTTGATCCTTTAAAATAGGAAGCCCAAGTCTATCTATCCTTTTGATTACTCTATTCAACCTCTTTGCAATTGAATAAACTAAATCTTCTCTAATAATCCCCTCAGAGTCATTTTTAACATAGTCTACAAAAGATTCAGGAGTTTCATTTGGAGCAATATATGCATTTAGAGCATTGACACCTGCTGCCAAACAACCGCTCCTTTTTATATGTGCCTTTTCGACAATCATTACATCTAAATTTGAATTTTCAGCAATCGTCATAGCACAAAAACATCCTGCTGTTCCACCACCTATAATAAGAACATCTGTAATTAACCTCTTTCGCTTTAACTTCATGTCTTACACCTCACAACTTAAGCTCCTATAAAAATTTTTTCTTTAAATATCTAAGAATAGTTTCTACGCACTCATCTATACTCTGTGAATTTGTATGAATTGTAATTTCAGGATTTTCAGGTTTTTCATATGGCGAATATATTCCTGTAAAATCTTTGATTTCTCCCTTTCTTGCCTTTTTATACAGCCCTTTCGGATCACGTCTTTCACAAATATCCAATGGACAATCTACATATATCTCTACAAAATTTTTCTCTAAAAGATTTCTCACATTATTTCTATCCTCTTTTAATGGAGATATAAAAGATGCTATAACTATGACTCCAGCATCTACAAAAAGCTTTGATACTTCCCCAATTCTTCGTATATTCTCTTTACGATCTTTAATGCTAAATCCCAAATCACTATTTAATCCATGTCTAATATTGTCTCCATCCAATAAATAGGTTAGTTTCCCCAGTTCAAATAACCTTTGTTCTAAAGCACTGGCTACGGTTGATTTCCCAGATCCAGATAAACCCGTAAACCATATTAAAGCACCTTTTTGATTTAACAATTTTTCTCTATCTTTTTTTGTAATGTTGGTTCTATGCCACACTATATTTTGTGATTTCTGACTTTCCATTTCACACACTCCTAATAGACACCTATAAGAGGCCAGTATATTAAAGCAAACACCGTAAAAACAATTATTGATATAACTTTAAATATAAGTCCTATTTTTATAGCTTCACTTGGTTTAATATATCCCGATGAAAATGCAATAGCATTTGGCGGGGAACTCATTGGAAACATAAATGCAAGACCTGCAGGAACAGCTACCAAATATACCGCCAATTTTGGTGCATAATCAAAGTTTGATGCAATTTGTAGCACAACAGGAAGTAGTATTACTATAACCGCTGCATTAGATACTCCTTCTGTTAAAAATAAGCTAATTACAAATATGCTGCATATAAAACTTAAAATCGTAAAGTCAATATTAGAAATATATTGCTCTGAAATAAACTCTAAAAGTCCAGTTTCAACAAGACTTCTACCAAGAGCTATGGCGCCTCCATACATAAAAATAGGTCCCCAATCTATTACTTTTCTTGCATCTTCCCACCCCATAATGTTAAGTACAAAGAAAAGGGCCGCACTTAACAGGGCTATATTTGCAATACCAAACCTTTCACTGTGAAAAATCCACATATAAATAGTCACAATTAATATAAAGGCAGCTTTAATTTCCTTAAAAGTAATTTTGTCCATACGTTTTCTATTATCAGTAATCATATTCTCTATAAGTCTAGTATCTTTTGTAGAAGCCGATACCTTTCTCTTTATATATAAGGCTACAATTCCCATAATTAAATAAACAGGTGGAGCAATAGCGACAATCCATTCCATAAATCCTATATTTTGCCCTGTCGCTTCAAACATAATTCCTACAGCAAGGGGATTTCGTGCTCCTCCTAAAAATGTAACAACACCACCAATTACACTTCCCCATGCAAGTGAAAAAAACATATATTTACCTAATACAGAGTTGGAATGTAAATTTAACCTTTTTGAAACAGATACAAGAATCGGAAATAGTAAAGCAGCCACTGCATGTTCCGGCATTATGTGTGCCATTAATGCCGATAGAAAAAATATAGAAAGCACCAACTTATAAGGTGTATCTCCAAATCTCGATAATACATAATAAGCAATCCTTTCACTCAGTCCAGAACTGGAAATACCGGCTGAAATAATGAAGGAACCTATTATAAAAAAAACCGCTTTATTACCAAAAAACGAATATATCTTATTTACCTCAAGAACATGAAAACTCGATAGAAGTCCCATAACCATTAAACTTGTAATAGCCAAAGGTATGATATTAGTTACCCAAAGAAATATAGCAAAGAAGAATATAACTAATGTTCGATAAGCCTCCACCGTCAAACTCTTTGGAATATTATTACTAGAAATAAACGTAAAAAATACAATAAAGGAAATTAATAATAAAAATGTTTTTCTATATTCTATTAAAAATAAAATAGGCAATGGTCTTCTATCAATATATATCTTGTTTTTCATATTACATGCTCCTCGTTTCTTCTATAAGCTACTGGAGTTAAATGAATCTTCTACATTTTTCACCATTAGTTTTTGCCTGAAATTAATTGCTTCCAAAATCATTTTCATTTTTATTTTATCTATGGTTGTATATTGACATTGATTTGCTTCTACTATGGGAATATATTTGATAATACCAGAAGAAATTGTTCTAAATTTTCTATGGTTTTTGATGAATTTAATTAGATCCTTATTCCCATAAGGAGCTATAGGAATTATTTTTTTATCCAGCAATCTTTCAATTGAGAGTTTATCATCCACACCGGCAAGAACTAGATTATAGGGGAAAATCTCTGCTGCAAAGGTCATTGTATCAATCTGTTCTTCCGTATATTTGGAAGGAGTTTCATTAAAGAAGATTCCATGTATACCATAGGATAAATATTCTTCTATGCGTTTTTTGCAAGGAGGAACATCTGTTTTTAAGATTACAAAAATATCAAAGTATTTTTTGATAGTTTCAATAATTTTTTTACGCTCAGCATCGACTAATTTAGAATTAAATCTTAAAATAATAAATCTAATTTGTTCCTCAATTATTTCCTCAATCTTATCCAATATATTATCGATACAGGTGTCCTTAAATATTTGTAATGTATTCACTACGTTTCCTCCTAAATATTTGCCAAAGAACTTTCAATATCTTCAATAATATCCTCTACATCTTCTATTCCTACAGATAGTCTTACTAGATCTTCATATACTCCCATTTGTTCTTTCTCTTCCTTAGTATTTTTTGCACAAATAGTCGATGCTGGATGTATAATCACACTTTTGGTGTCTCCTATATTCGGAAGATTATAGATGAGCTTTAAATTATTAATAAAATGGAATGCTTTTTCCTTACTTCCTAATCTAAAGGTCAAAATACTTCCTGTACCTTTTTTATAGTATTTTTTAGCTATATTATAGTACTTAGAACTCTTTAAATTGGGATAATTGACAAATGCTACTTTAGGATGATTTTCTAAATACTCAGCCACCTTCAATGTATTTTCACAGTGTGCTTTCATTCGTAAAGCTAAAGTTTCTATCCCTGTCAGGTTTAAAAAACTATTCATTGGGGACATGATCGCTCCTAAATCCTTCCCTATTCCATTTCTTAATTTTGCAGTGAAAGCAAATCTTTTAAATCGTTTCGTATACTCCTTAAACTCTGGAAACTTCTCAGAATAAAATTTTTTGCTCCCACCATCAACGATTATCCCTCCGATGGCATTAGAAGTACCGTTAATATATTTAGAAGTTGAATGGATTACTATGTCTACTCCGTATTCCAAGGGTTTTATAAGATATGGTGAAGTCACAGTGGAATCTACAATAAATAAAACATTTTTTTCTTGACATATTTGCCCCACTTTTTCAATATCTAAAACATCCAATTTGGGATTACCAATAGTTTCTGAAAATACAATCTTTGTTTTTGATGTGATTTCTCTATTTAATGTATCCTCATCTAAATCATCTACAAATTTAACATGTATATTGTATTCAATAAGATTTTTAAGAAGATCATAGGTGCCTCCAAAAATTCCTGAAGAGGCAATAACTTCATCACCTGGAAGCAATACGTTCATAAAAGCCAAATAAATGGCTGCCATACCTGAAGAAGTAGCAATGGCAGCAACACCCCTTTCAAGTGTGGCAATTCTCCTCTCAAATGCCTCAACGGTTGGATTAGCAATCCTCGTATAAACATATCCTGCCTCTTTACCTATAAATATATCTTCCAATTCTTCTGCAGTTTGATGGGAATATGCATTTGAATAATAGATAGGAACGTTTGTTGCTCCCGTTTTTGTGTCTCCTTTCCAATTCCCATGAATCAACTTAGTTTGAAACCTCACTCTACCACCCCTATTCGTCTTTTAATATAGTTGTCGATAAATATCTCCCATTTATTAAATATATCTACTTTTTCTTTACTGTTAAAAGATTATAACCTTCATAATTAGTATCAATATCTAAAATCTGATGTCCTTCTCCTTCTAAACTTCTAGGCACGTTATCAATCGGCTCTCCATCATCCAAAAGAAATCCTATTTCTTCCCCAGAAGTAATCTTTGACATCTCTATCTTTGCCTTTACGAAATTGATAGGACACTTTACACCTCTTAAGTCATTTTTATCCTCTTCAACCGGATTTTTATTTTTGTCACTTTCTTTTTCTAATGTAATTTCAAGTTTTGGACTTAATGAATCATACATGTCTCTTACTCTTTGAACAAGGTATCTTGCATTGTCATAATAATCATCAAGGCTTTCTAAGTCTCCAATTTTATAGTCTATTAAATTTCCTAAATACTCCTCTATGTTAGATTTTACATATCCTGTTTCTACAAAGTGCTTTATAAACTCTTTAAAAATTATTCTCTTCCTTTTAAAGAAAACCTTTCTTCTGAACCAAAATCATAATATAAATCAGTCTCTTCTTTTACAGTTTCAATATTAGCAAATTTCTCAATTAATCCTTCTATGCTATTACCTTCTTTTTTTAGAAATTCAACAAAGGTGTTATATCCAGACTGTTCTTTTAATTTTGCAAGTTCATAAAGAAATTTAGGCACTTTTTTTGCTGGAATATCTCCATAGGCTTCTCCAAGTACCGCATTATTTGATTCTAAATTACCTCCAAAATGAATAGTATACATTGGAATCAATCCATTTTCTGTTCTCTTGGCTTTACCTGCTAACCCTATTTTTCCTATTTGATGCTGTCCACATGAATTAGAACAACCTGATATGAATATTCTTGGCAGTTGTGATTTTATTTTAGGCTCAACGGTTTTAAATTTCTGTTTAATAGCTGAAAGTAGATTTTGAGACAAACATAATCCCAATTTACATGTAGCAGCCCCTGCACAGGCAATAGAGTTATCTATATCAAAACCATAAGTAAATTCTTCAATCACTTTTAGTAACTTCTCAGCATCTTTTGCTTTTAAATCTCTAACAAAGATACCTTGAGTGTTAGCTACTCTAAGGGAAACTTCATAGCTTAAATCATCAATAAATTTAATTAGTTTATTTAAATTCCCAGTAGTTAAATTTCCTTTATCTGGTTGAATATAGACAGAATAAAATCCTTTGTTCTTTTGCTCTATAATAAGATTATTCTTGATTTCCAACGTATCCTCATTAGTTATATGAGAATCCTTAATAGTTCCATCTATATTTAAATGTAAGTCTCTTTCTTCCTTTACCTTTTTCACGTACTCTTTATATCGTTTTATAAATTCGTCATCCCCTAATCTGTATCTTATAAAACGAATTCTTGCCTTATGTTTGTTTGTTCTATCTCCTTCATTTTCAAACATTTCCTTCATAGCTTGTGCATAGTATAGTATTTCATTGGCAGGAATAAAATCTTCCAGTTTTAATCCAGTAGTAGGACTTCCACCTAAACCTCCGGCACCATATACTTCAAATCCTTTTTGATTGTCTTTAATTTTAGCTATAAATCCAAGATCGGCAACCGTTGCATACCCTGTATCAGCAGGACTATTTGAAAAAGCAATCTTATATTTTCTAGGTAGATTTAAAGCTGTAGGATCTTTTAAAAAATGACTTGTCGTTTTTGCTGCGTATTCTGTCACATCAAAGACTTCGTCTTTGGAAACACCTGAAAGAGGTGAGCATGTAACATTTCTAGGGGTATTCCCCCCTGTTCCTCGTGTAATAATACCTACTTCTAAAAGTTCTTCTAAAATATGAACAGTATTTTTCAATGTAATACCATGGAATTGAATATCTTGCCTTGTAGTAAAGTGGATGTATCCATTTCCATATTTATCTGCCAGCTCACTTATTTTTTTAAGCTGAGCTAACGTAATAATTCCTGATGGAATTCTTGTTCTTACCATATAAGTTTCCAGATCTCTTTGTTCATTCGAAATCCATCAAGATTGCCTTTTTCATAATCCGATACTTTATTTCGATAATTTTTGATTTCATTAATTACTTTTTCTGGTATTGAAATCATATAGTTCTCCCCTTTTTTATTCATTATCAATTTCTAATTCAAGTTTTTCTATCTGTTTACTCTGATTTATCTTAAAAAAATTTAAAACAGGCTCTTTTTTCTCCAGTGAAACAATTCCATATATCAGCTCTTCATCATATGCAAGTCTTATATCTTCATCTGATGGTCTTGAAGGAGTATGTGGATGAGAATGATAATTTCCTAAGAGTACATATCCTTTTTTTCTAATTTTTTTTATAGTTGCTAGTTGCTCCTTAGGATCCATCGAAAAGTGTTCACTACTCTGGTCTACATTATATAGATTATATATATCCTTTATTAAGTATTTACCATCATTAATTATTCCTGATATTAATCCACAACATTCTAGGGGAAACTCTTTTCTAGCATGCTTTACTATCTCTTCATAATTTTCCTTTGATATACTCACCAACATACAATCACCCTCTAATTATAAGCTACAAGCAGGTTTTTCATGGTCTATTAATTCTTTAATATAAGGCTCTTCACCACACACACCACATTTTTTATTGTGTTTGATCTCTATTTTTCTAAATTCCATTTCAAGGGCGTCATAGGTCAATAAATAACCGGCAAGGCTTTCTCCTATGCCTAATATATATTTAATTGCTTCTGTTGCTTGCAATGTTCCTACAACTCCACCCATGACACCTAATACTCCTGCTTCACTACAAGTAGGTACTGCACCCTGTGGAGGTGGTTCTTTAAAAATACATCTATAACAAGGTGTATTATTATCAGGAATATAGGTAGTTAGCTGTCCTGAAAACTGAATGATTCCTGCATGTGAAAAAGGCTTTTTAGCTAAAACGCAAGCATCATTTATTAAAAATTTTGCCGCAAAATTATCTGTTCCATCAATGATAAAATCATAATCCTGATCCTTTATAATATCCAATATATTAGATGAATCCACCCATGTATTATATGTAATGACATTTACATCGGGATTCATTTCATTTATAGTTTCTTTTCCAGATAAAACTTTAGGTTTGCCTACATCTTTTGTTTGATGAATAATCTGTCTTTGTAAGTTTGACAGCTCAACAACATCTCCATCTACTAGTCCAATGGTTCCAATGCCGGCAGCCGCTAAGAACATAGCTGCTGGTGCTCCTAGGCCACCTGTTCCTATTACGAGCACTTTAGAATTTAATAATTTTTCCTGGCCTTCTGCCCCAACTTCTGACAAGATAATATGTCTGGAGTATCTTTCGATTTGTTGATCATTAAAATTCACAAGCCCCACCTCCCATAAAATATAAAAATTCTATTTCATCGTTTTCTCTTATGATAGTCTTCTCAAAATCATCTCTGTAAATGATTTCTCCATTAATTTCCACCGTAACCATATCTGGCATTTTAACTTCTACAATTTGTAAAAGTTCTGGTATATTCACCTCTTTTTCTATTTCCTTTTCTTTACCATTTACAATGATTTTCATTTAAATTCCTCCTTAAATTCTTTTTGATTTTATAAACTTCTTTTTAATTCATAGTATTCTTATATGAATTAAGTGTTTTATTGTTTTACTTAAAATACCATAGGTATTTGGATATGTCAATAAGAACAATTTTTTTTTATGTAAATGTTCTTCTATACATATCTTTTCTTTGTTATCATTTAAAAATTCTATTGTAAGAACAAAGGCGTCTTAGACGCATTTGTTAGTTCGTAGTTAGTAGTTCGTAGTTGGTAGCCCTAATTAGTTCTTAGCTCTTGGCTCTTGGCAAATCCTAGCCGTTCTTTAGGGTCTTTCTTGCGGCCCGTCACCTGTCACCTTTTTGCCATGAGCGGTCAGCAGTTAGCTGTTAGCCTTTTTAATATTTAACTGGTAAAAGTTTGTAATTTCTTGCATCCCTTGAATTTACTTTGTTTTATAC
>JAALLQ010000320.1_pt1 | contig 12901 bp, 9 predicted proteins | sample 7245921 | NCBI WGS metagenome assembly JAALLQ01 (sample SAMN13049200, study PRJNA578106) | oil field metagenome | isolation source: filtered produced water from oil reservoir B7 | place: USA:offshore Texas | collected 2016 | reverse complement strand
TTAGCTCAAGCGAATCTAAGATTGAACAAATTAACAGATGGCAGATATCAGTTGCATAGATCTTCTAAAGTACTTGATGCAAGGAAAAGTGAAGGCTTAGAAATCATGGTTTTTGATATTTACACTGGAAAAGAAAGAGAAATAAAAACACTTTCAGGAGGAGAAAGTTTTAAAGCTGCACTAGCTCTTGCTTTAGGATTAGCCGATGTGGTACAAAGCGAAGCTGGTGGTATTTCTTTAGATACGATTTTTATAGACGAAGGATTTGGCAGCCTAGACACAAACTCTCTTGATACTGCAATTGAAGTATTAACAGAGCTAAACAGCTCTGGAAGAATGGTGGGCATAATATCTCATGTAAGTGAATTGAAAGAAAGAATTAATTCAAAAATCGAGGTAATACCACGAAAAACTGGCAGCTATATAAAGACAAGATTCTCCACCTTTTAGATTAGCTGCCAGCTTTTCCATTTAAATTCCTCTTTGGTTGATTAAAACAAAGACGAGACGCTCGCTCTTCCCCTCCCTGCTCCAATTTAAATTCCTCTTTGGTTCGTACGAGGTTTTGATACCTATTTAAATTCCTCTTTGGTTGATTAAAACGATTCTTTTATCAATTTTAAAGATTCATCATCCAAATTATTTAAATTCCTCTTTGGTTGATTAAAACCGATGGACGCTATGCGTTACGCTTGTGAGTATTTCAATTTAAATTCCTCTTTGGTTGATTAAAACAAAGAGATTGAACAGCAAAAAGAACAAGAGTTATTTCATTTAAATTCCTCTTTGGTTGATTAAAACAGTATAAGTTTAAATACAATGAGTTATTGAAAAAAGTATTTAAATTCCTCTTTGGTTGATTAAAACGAAATTATTTTTACAAAGCATGCAGACGCTCCAACGATTTAAATTCCTCTTTGGTTGATTAAAACGTTTACGAAAACGATAAATGGGCACTTACGAGAGATAATTTAAATTCCTCTTTGGTTGATTAAAACAGTATCCCAATATCTAACATCTTGAATAAGAACAGAATTTAAATTCCTCTTTGGTTGATTAAAACGAAATACCGTGTGATGACAATTGTCACGTATGGTTAATTTAAATTCCTCTTTGGTTGATTAAAACCCTGGGGTCCAAAAATATGTATTTGCCGTCAAAATATATTTAAATTCCTCTTTGGTTGATTAAAACATGAACAAAGAATTGAGGAAATTTTGAAAGCAAGGAAATTTAAATTCCTCTTTGGTTGATTAAAACCTGGTATATCCTCAATATCTATATCATCATCTCTCAAATTTAAATTCCTCTTTGGTTGATTAAAACAATTATTCCCTTGACCTCTTCAATAACTTTTAACCATATTTAAATTCCTCTTTGGTTGATTAAAACTTGTCATTTTACTACCTCCTTATTTAATTTATAAGAAATTTAAATTCCTCTTTGGTTGATTAAAACCCTTTACCCTATCGAATGAATCATAAATTAATCTTTATTTAAATTCCTCTTTGGTTGATTAAAACTAGCCCTTCCTCTTCAAGTCCATCTATAAATTTTACATTTAAATTCCTCTTTGGTTGATTAAAACGTTTTATTATACAATTTTTATACACTTTTTATCCAGATTTAAATTCCTCTTTGGTTGATTAAAACCCTACAATTATTCAAAACTGACTTCTGTACGTCTTGATTTAAATTCCTCTTTGGTTGATTAAAACCATCTCCTTTTTTAAAAAGTAACGTAGTTTGCAAAATTTAAATTCCTCTTTGGTTGATTAAAACCCACTATCCCAATACAAAAAATTTCTTTATAATTCTCATTTAAATTCCTCTTTGGTTGATTAAAACAAACTCTTTTTTTCGCCTATCTTTTGCTTTCAATTCATTTAAATTCCTCTTTGGTTGATTAAAACTGGTTACCAACTGGTACAGAATCAGAGGGAACTTTATTTAAATTCCTCTTTGGTTGATTAAAACTTTCCACAGTTCCTAATTCACTTAGCCCCTCTTCAAAATTTAAATTCCTCTTTGGTTGATTAAAACACTAAAAGACAAATAGATGGAACAATGGTAAGCACAAATTTAAATTCCTCTTTGGTTGATTAAAACCCATCTCCTTATTATTCTCAATAATTCCAACTTTAAAATTTAAATTCCTCTTTGGTTGATTAAAACTGTCAATTGTTCCAAAGTTGTATACTCCCAACTATATGATTTAAATTCCTCTTTGGTTGATTAAAACTAACCCAAATACTAACACTTTTACAATACTTAATACAATTTAAATTCCTCTTTGGTTGATTAAAACTGCTTCAAAGTGGTATACAAGAAAATATTATAACGAATTTAAATTCCTCTTTGGTTGATTAAAACTGATAAGGGGACGATAAAGTCCCCTATATTGCTTTTATTTAAATTCCTCTTTGGTTGATTAAAACGCGTTTAAGTTTTTGGTTTTGACTAATTATACACAGATTTAAATTCCTCTTTGGTTGATTAAAACTTTATTTGATTTTTCTTCTTTCTTTTCTTTTGTTTCATTTAAATTCCTCTTTGGTTGATTAAAACTTGTTAATCTCAAATTAACGTGAAATTGATTATATATCATTTAAATTCCTCTTTGGTTGATTAAAACCTTTATCTTTTCTCTTACAGCCTTAGGAGTATCTTTATTTAAATTCCTCTTTGGTTGATTAAAACTCTGATGAAGAATTGAGACAAGTTGAAGATACTTTGCATTTAAATTCCTCTTTGGTTGATTAAAACCTATATGATGTTGATGTAACTCACGGGGCTAACACATTTAAATTCCTCTTTGGTTGATTAAAACCCAAATCGTCTAACTCATCTTTAAAATTTTTAGAAACATTTAAATTCCTCTTTGGTTGATTAAAACGTTCTATCCTGACAATAGAATGACACTAGTTCCCGAATTTAAATTCCTCTTTGGTTGATTAAAACTATATTGACAGTTATCCTCATTTTGAGCATCTTTATATTTAAATTCCTCTTTGGTTGATTAAAACAAATACAAACGATGAATGGAAACTGATTGATAGCAAATTTAAATTCCTCTTTGGTTGATTAAAACGTGTAATTGCGAAACTTATGCGAGTCAAGATCTTTAATTTAAATTCCTCTTTGGTTGATTAAAACTATAAGAACAATGCAAGATAAAGTTGAAGAAGACACATTTAAATTCCTCTTTGGTTGATTAAAACCTGCTAACTCAAAAGTAACATTTACTGCGAAAGAAGCATTTAAATTCCTCTTTGGTTGATTAAAACTAACAGAAAATCGAATATGAAAAATTATATAATCTTTTAATTTAAATTCCTCTTTGGTTGATTAAAACTTGGGGAAGCATTGAAACAAGCGTATGAATATAACACATTTAAATTCCTCTTTGGTTGATTAAAACTTTTACAGATGTGCAGTACAAAGCTTTTTTATCAATATTTAAATTCCTCTTTGGTTGATTAAAACAGTATCAGGATGATACAATTGTAACCTTTTATCATCATTTAAATTCCTCTTTGGTTGATTAAAACTGACCTCATCCCAAGTCCATGAAACTACAGGGACATATTTAAATTCCTCTTTGGTTGATTAAAACTTAAATAAATAAGCTATCTTATTATAAAAAGAGTAATTTAAATTCCTCTTTGGTTGATTAAAACTAGTCTACGGATTGGACTTTGGATATAACAATCCATATTTAAATTCCTCTTTGGTTGATTAAAACGCTGTTTTGAATAGAATCGGCGTTGAGGCGGTGAACATTTAAATTCCTCTTTGGTTGATTAAAACTGGAATACAATTTGATGTTACGGCTCTAAAATCAAAAATTTAAATTCCTCTTTGGTTGATTAAAACCTTTATGATGTCGATGTGACTCATGGACCTGCAACATTTAAATTCCTCTTTGGTTGATTAAAACTGATAAAGTTGATATAAAACAAGAATAATTATTTTATTTAAATTCCTCTTTGGTTGATTAAAACGTAGATAAGCCAGTAAAAATACAGCATAACGATATTATTTAAATTCCTCTTTGGTTGATTAAAACGCACTTGGAAATTTCACATTGAAAGACCTTGACAAATTTAAATTCCTCTTTGGTTGATTAAAACTGACAAAAACGCAATTGCTAAAACTATTATAAATAGATTTAAATTCCTCTTTGGTTGATTAAAACTGAGATAGAAGATGAGAATTTTCAAAAAGCAAGCAGATTTAAATTCCTCTTTGGTTGATTAAAACTTATCCGAGTTTAGAGCAAGCTATTGAAATTGTAAAATTTAAATTCCTCTTTGGTTGATTAAAACTGTTATCAAAAATATGATTGATTAAGGATTAGAAATAACTCATATCTAATATTTTGCGTCAAACCTTCAATGATTTTTATATATTTTATTAAATATGTGAAAAGTCAGTATTAGTCAGGTTTTTAATTTTATCATTGTTAATAAAAAATTAAATCAAATAAATGGATTTTCTGTTTTGTTTTTTTCTTTGGTTAAAATTGCTCCCATTTCTTTATCGTAAGTTAGATTAGTACATAATTTTATTCCCGCCAACCATTTACGAATTGCTGGAGTTATTTCTTCGTCGAGAGGTATTTCTTTTAGGTTTTGATTCACTAAAAAATAATTCATGGATATGACGTACTTATTTAGTACCTTGTTCTTAAACTCTGAGTAATCAGAAAATTTATTGATTTTAAGTTCCTTTAGAAAAGCATCAATTGCATTTGATGGTATTACATCAACATTTGCAACCTCTCTGAACATACTTTGAGCTTCTAGCTTTGAAGCGCTACTATATCCTGAATCAAACACCTGTAGTGCATTTTGAAATTCTTGCTTAATTTTGGAGTGTTCATTAAAAATCTCTGCATACATATTAGAAACAAGGGTTTGCTTTTCCTTTTCATATAATTTAGAATCATGATTTTTCAATATATTTAAAGTTGAATTAAGAGCTTCAGGATAATATACCTTTCCTTTACTGCTTTCCAAGATAGGATTTTTCTTTTTCCCTTCCATATTTTGAGTCACAATAAAAACATTTTCTTCTTTTAAATCGAAAGAATCCTCTTCTTTTATTCTTCTCATAACTCGACCAAATCGTTGTATTAGCACATCGATAGGAGCGATTTCTGTTATCATATAATCAGAATCAATATCAAGCGATGTTTCTATTATTTGGGTAGAGACTAAGATTTTTGGTTCTATTTCATCTTTGCTCTTAGGGTTTTTGAATTCTTGAATTATTGTGCTTTCTTTGTCCTTTTTATCGTTTAAAGTATACCGTGAATGAAGTAAAAAGGTTTTTATTTTTTCATCTTTTTTTAGTTTCATGATATTTTTATAGGTATTCTGAGCATATTCCACGGTGTTGCATACTATCATAACTCTTTTGCCTGATTTGGCTAAATCTAAAGCTTTTTCTGTTATTTTACTTTCGTTCATAGTTGTCAATTTAAATTTATGTTTGCAGAAAGTTGGGGAGATAGAATTATAACGATTTATAACCTGTTTAGAGGGATCAATATTAAAAGATTTCGAGTCGAATCTTCTTTTTAGTTCTTCAAGAAAAAAGTCTGGAAGGGTAGCGGTTATAACTATAACATTACCACCATAATCGATTATTTCTTCTATGGCTTTTATTATCATGGCAATCGCTTTAGGATCATACGACTGAACCTCATCTATTACAAATTTTGAATTTGGAAAAGTAGTATAAATTTTCTGAAAAGAAGGATATTTCATTATCGAAGGGAAAATTTGATCCCCTGTACAAACTATAAAAGGATAAGCCAAATTTTTAGCCATTTCTATGTTTGTTCTTATTTCACCTTCATATTCTGGATCCTCATCGAACTTTTTTGAAAGATATTCAAACGCTTCAGAATGTAATAAAGACACTTTTTCTTTTGTAAAAATATCAGATAATCTTTCATACATTGCATTGGATGAAACTTTCATAGGTAATAAATAAATTGTCTTTTTCCCAGGATATGTATAAAGAGCATATTCAGTTTTTCCACTACCTGTTGGAGCGATTAAAATGGATATCTTATCGTCTGAAAGCAATTTTTTTTGCCAAATGTCATTCTCACTAACGTTTTTATTTTTTAGATAAGAATCTATTTTATTTTCTGTTTCTGTCTTAGATAGCGGCGGTATCTCTAATGGATAATCGTTTATATTATAATTATTTGTTTCAAGATAAGATGAAAAATGATCAGCCCTCATTAGACTGCCTATAGTCAAAATATGCATTTTTAGATTTTCTTTTCTTTCTTTAATTATTTGAGGCAAAAAAGTTAGTACATATGGAGGCAGTATTAAACCCGTTCCTACTAAGGAGGAGCCATGTGTAATTGCGGTATACAATTTTTCATCAAAAGCAATGTAAGTTTCTATTTCGGTTCCTTTGAAATGAGTTTTTAATTTGCTTTCTATTTCTCTTAAACCTTTTTCACCTGTTGTTTCCAGAAAATATTTAAGAGTCCCATTGCTTTCTAAAATGATTCCTGGGAAATTATCTCTGAAATGGTGGAAAACTACGTTTGAAAGGACAATTCTTATTGATTCTTCATTCAATTTCTCCATAAGTTTTATTTTATCAATGAAAAAAAGGGAGGCAATGCTATGAGGAATATTAGCAGCAGAAATAGAATCGTCCCAATTGTAATTTTTGTTTTTTAAAACCTGTTTTTGAAAGTATGGTATAGCTTTTCCCAAATCATGTAAAAGAGCACTGTATTTAAGAATATCCTCATAGTTAGAATTAGAAAAGCTTAACTTTTTGATTTGGGTGAAAACGTCAAAAGTGTGCTGCTTAAGAGTCGTTGAATTATTGCTCTTAGCATATAAATCTTCCATTTTTTCACCTCTTTTTTATCTTTGTAAAAAAAAGTGGCACATCATCATCTATATAAAATTCATAATTTTTGGTAGTACTATAAGGTAGATCATTATTATAGATAAGTTTTGAAGGAATATAATTGAAATTTCTTACATAGTTTACTTTTAACTTATTATCAGATTTAAAAGATATTTGCTTTATTTCATACAATGAACTAATTAAGGTTTCAGCTGTTGCAAGTTTGGAATAAAATTCTTTATAGTGACTATTTTCTTCTGTTCCATATAAAGAATCATTTGGATTAGCAGCCCAAGTGCTCCCTTCTAATCTTCCATATATGGGTTGTTTAGGAACATTTATGACTTTTATGTTATTTATTTGCACCCAATCTTCTGATCGACCAAGATGCAGATGATGCAACCATTTTTCTGGTAAGGAAGAATTTTGAATTAATTTACCATAAAAATCTTCTTGTTCGGAGTATAGATATATATTTAGATGGACATCATTCAATTCTTCTAGGATTATTGGAGATTGTGAACCAATATGTTCAGTTTCTACGTGGACTCGATTTTTAGATAAGTTCCTCAACCAACTATAGGACTTAGTTTTTGAGAGAAATTTAGAATAAACAGCAATATAATTTGTGGTTTCCAAAAAGGAACTTATAAAGCTTTTCTCCCCTAAAATATTACAGAAAAAACCGATTATAGTTGAATACGGTGGAGATATATAAGTTAACCATCTACTTTGTGAATAAGGAATCCTGTACAAAGCTGCTGGTTGATAAAGTTCAAATTTCAAAACTTTCATTTTTTATCTTCCTTGGTGATTAAATCATCTATCTTTTGACATTTAGGGATGTCCGTTTGAAAAGGCTCTATAGTTAATTTAGAAGCACTATCTTTTAAATAGATACTTTCTATATATTCGTTACTCAAAAGATCCTCTATATTTTCTTTTGTTATTCTCATTGGAGAAACGTCAAAATCAATATTTAACTGATAATGAAAAATTGGTGCCGGTATTTTGACTTTTGCGGCAAGCATAAAAAGAGGAACTATGCATTCGTGTTCTGTGGAGGCATGATAGACTAATCCATTTTGAAGAACTTCTAATATTTGCTTTATCCTTTTTTCTTTAACTTCATCATCAACTATGAAATTTATTGTTTTTTGATTATTATTCTCTTTGATTATAACTTTCCCTTTATTATGCTTATACTCTGCATCAGAAACTTTTTCTAAATTTCTAACAAAGAGAATCTTTTCTGAATCGTTCTTCTTCTTAGACTTTAGAGAAATCTTTAAGATACCATCTGAAAATTCTACTTCTCCGTTACTAATAATCCAAGAATCTTTACCTATCCTATCTTCGTCTATTGTCACAGAATATTTAAATAGCCCAAAAAATTCCTCTTTTTGGTATGGATTCGGAGTGGTGCCTGATCTCCTTGCCATCTCTGCATTTGCGTAAAAAGCCATATCACCTCTCCATTCCTCGAAAGAAAGTGCCTTTGTAATTCCAAGAGGTGCTTTTCTAACCGTACTTAAAAAATCTCCTTCCGTTGACATGTAACCAAAAAAGTCTAGTTCCGCATTTTCCAATATGTTAGACTTTTTCAGATCAAATTGAATTGCTTCTTTTGAGGTTTTTGGAACAGTTACAGCTGCTTCTTGCCAATCTTCTGGGTACAGTCTATTCAAGGTATAGAAAAGGTAATGCCTTATTGCATTTCTAGATATAAAAGCAAGAATTTTATTACCATAAGATAGCTTTTTTATCGTTAGGATATTGTTCCCCATTTTTTCGTCGCGATTTAATTCTGAAGCTTCAAATACCATTGTAGCTGTTATACTCATAGTTATTCTTCCTCCTTTTTTTGGGCATTTTTTATTCCTGTTAAAAAGTTATACATTCCTGCTTGGAACAAATCTTCTGGGAATTGGGGGTTAAATATTCTCGACAAATTCTCTGGTATTTTTTCGTTAAAAGATGCAAATATTCGAAGTATTGTATACTGAGTTTGTGCTTTTTTCCCAAGACGAACCATTTCTAAAATTTTGAATATGTTTCTATTCAAACTTTCAATAAGATCTCCATTTTTGCAGTTTTTTCCTTCATAATATAGATTCTCTACACTTATAACTTTTTCTTTCATTTGTTCACCTCCTAGGATTTTTTGAATTTCTGTATAAATTTTTATTTCATAATAGGGTGTATAATCATCTTTTAGCTCTTTATAAGCTAACTTAAGAATTTTTGAAAAGTCTGATGAAATAATGTACTCCATAACATTTTGCTCTTTGTCAGTAATTTTTTTGTCGTCAGTAATTTTTCTGTTGTGAGTAATTTTTTGTAAATAAGAGATAATAACGGGAGAAACAAATAATTTTGCTGTAAGATCTGGAATATTATTAAAAGTAATAATTACGATCGGCTGCTTTTTGTTTGGCCTCTTTATCTTTTTTCTTTCTATAATTTCTGTGTTAGAAAGAGTCCAAGAATTTCTTATTATCATTTCTGAAGTTTGAGCTTGTATTAAAAATTCCTTTCGATCAATTTTTTCCATGTTTTTTACTAATTGGTTTAATTTGTACATTAGATTAAATGAGGTGGAATTAATAAAAATATCTTCGAATCCTGTGTGTCTGAATAATAAGAACTGTGAGCATGTGGGACATATTAAAAGTTCTGAAATGTCTTGAAAATTCGCGTTTGGGAATTTTCCATAACTACCCCCAATGTCTGGAAACAAGGCTAAGTTGAAGGAAATTTGATAGTCATTTTTTTCAGAATTATTTTCAGGGACCATCCTTTGATTACAAAAAGAACAAATTAATCCATTTTCAATAATTTTTGGTTTAGAAAATAATTTCAAGATACTTTGTTTTTTATCTTTTATTTGAGTATTAATAAAATTTTTGTAGGGGCCTGCATTAGAAAATAAATTGTTAAAGTTTTTGGTGAAGCCTTCTTCCTCTTGCCCTAAAGCGATTTTCTCTTTAAATGCTTGAGGATTTACCGATGTAATAAACATCCATCCTATTTTTGGTAAAGATCTGTTTTCGTCTAATTTTGGTTCATATTCTGGTTTTAGATTATATTTTGACGATGTATTAAAATCGCTCCATAAAAAATCCTTTAAATCGGGTTCTATTTCCACGTATTCTTCACCTTTAATTAATTGATCTACAACTTCCTCCCCATTTACCATTAGTTCTTTAACGGTATTTAAAAATCCAGTAACGGACGCATTCCAAATCCAGTTTGAAGTGTATAATTTCATCATTCCTCACCCACTTTGTCAAGATAACCAAAACCAGAACCGGTTTTGACTCCCATGCCTGTTTCGTGTAAAAAGGTTATAATTTGAGGAGAGGATGTAATTTTAAAAAATCCTGTAAAACCCTTTATAAATCCACCATAGTGTCTTATTAACGTATCTTTTGTATTTATATTTTCGAATAAAATATCTTTGTAAATATTTTCTAAACCAAGTAGTTCAAGCTTTTTCCTTGTTTGCAGGTTCAATATATATTGAAAAGTTGCAAATTCTTCCTGAGGAGTTACATAAAAATTTTTTTCATCTTTGGATACAAGAGGATTAGTTAAAATTACTGGAGACATTGTTTTAAAATAGATCGAAGATTTATTGTACATTTCTGGTGGGAAAGGAATAATAGTTTTTATTGAGAAATTAACTTGAGGGAAAGATAATTTGTAAGTTTGCTTTTTGAGATCAAGTAAACCATTGAAAAGGACCATTATTAGTTGCTCATCACTAGTTGAAAAATAAAAAGTAATATTTTTTGATGTTTGGAGAGAATTGTTCGTTATTTTAAATTCTTTCCCAAAATATACAGCCCATGTGTAAGGTTTGAGTGTTTTCTTTTGAAAAAGTTCGTTATAGTAAGCTGTATTCATTAAAGCTGATTTAAGCATTGAAATTAAGGTGGGTCTGTAATCTAATGGTATATATGAGGCATCGCTTTGACTTTCAAATATCACTTTTAATCTCAAATTTATCACCCCTTTTTTTAAATTCCGACTTAATTATGATTATAAGAAATTATCATATGGATCCTTTATATTAGTTAAAATATTTCTTTTCAAATCTACTCCATCGTTGAGAAGATAGATGATCACGCTATCTTTTTCTTTATCCACTACCTTTAAGATTTCATTTTTTAATTTAAAAAGTTCCCCTTGAGTTAAATTCCCTTCAAAGACAGATTTTTGAATTTGATTGAGATATTGCCGAGATATATTTAAGATCTTCCTTAATCGCTTATTGGGATTAGTCTCTTGATCGGTCGTATCGATATCATAAATCAAGATAATTTTCATACTTACCACCATGCTTTTAAGGGTTTGTATTCTTGATTTTCAATTAATCTTTTTATTATTTTATAACATTCCAGTCTTATTAAAGAAGAGTATCTTACTTTTCTTTTTAAATTTCTATGTAATATTGTAGAATTTATAAGAGTATCGTATTCCTTTACAAATTTTTTTCTTCCTTCTTCATTTAAAAATACTCCTAACTCATTCATTTGAAAATCATTGTCTGAGATCATTTTGTTGTTTATTAGTCTAAATATTATTCTGTCGATAAAAATAGGTTTGAAAATCTCGGAGATATCTAATGAGAGAGAAAAGCGTTTTTCAAAGGGTTCGTGAAGATAACTAATCTTAGGATCTAGGTGAGTTTTGTATATTTCTGATAGTGTAGTAGTATACAATAGAGAGTTTCCAAATGAGATGAGTGAATTTAGAGGGTTTTCAGGAGGTTTGTAAGTCCTTTTTTCAAATTTCCATTTAGTTATATTTTCCCACAGGGAATAATAATATTTTCTTGCAGCAGCTTCAAGTGACATTATTTCTTGAATTTCAATCTTATCTTCTAACCTTGTACTTAGTTCTGACAAATATTCTTCCGTATCAGAATCAATTGTTCTTTTTTGGAGATTTCTTTTCATATTGTGAATAGCAGATTGGACAAATTTTCTTGCTAAATAAGCTCTTTTTTCTTTGTCTAAATAATTTTCAACCTGTTTAACAACAACATGACCTGATAAATTTGTTTCTCTTGGATAGTAAGTCCCAGAATAAAAGCCATAATAGTTAAAAATATGTATTTTTATTTCATGTTTTGCGGCGAAATCTAGAAATTTTGAGTTTAAATCATTTTCTCCAAATAAATATAAAGAGTCAACATCTTCAACAGGAATACTTTTTTTCTCCTGTTTATTTTCAAATAATATAGTATTTTCTTTCCTTTTTATACGTCCTGAAGAAAATATATAATAATTTCTCTTCATGTTTGATTCACCTTATATATAACAATATTCATAATAAGCGCATTTGGAACAAAATGGTTTTTTGATCACCTGTGGTGGTTGACTTAGAGACAATACTTCTCTTATTTTTTCTATAGCTTCTTGGATCCTTGTTTGGTCCATTTCATTAAAATTAACTGATATTTTTCTTTTCAGAAGAGGATAATGAATTATTCCATATTTTGAATTAATTCCTTTTTGACGAAGTTGGTAAATATAATATTTTACTTGCCAAATATGGGCACTTTCTAAAGCTCTACTTTTCTTTATTTCATGAACTACTACTTTATCTTCAATAGTTATGAAATCAATTTTTGAATTATCTACGGTGATACTTTTCAAAGAATCCTTGAAATATAATTCTTCTATCTCTTTACCTATCTGTATTGCATCATTTGTATTTTCAAAGGAAATTTTGTAAAAGTAGAGATATAGTTTTCTTTTACATATATAGAAATAATCAATGAGTAAACCTGATGGTTCAAAATCTGTCATAATAAACACCTGATTTTATTATAAAAATAAAATCTTAGGGGGTGTAACCCCTAAGATATTAACTGTTTTCTAACTTGCATAAGATATACTTCTTTTTTCTCTAATTACGGTTACTTTGATTACTCCAGGATATTGAACCTTTTCCTCTATTTGAACAGATATATCGTGTGCCAGTTTTTCTGCGACTT
>JAALLQ010000304.1_pt1 | contig 13024 bp, 10 predicted proteins | sample 7245921 | NCBI WGS metagenome assembly JAALLQ01 (sample SAMN13049200, study PRJNA578106) | oil field metagenome | isolation source: filtered produced water from oil reservoir B7 | place: USA:offshore Texas | collected 2016 | reverse complement strand
CCGCAGCATTCCGGTTTACGGGAGCATGCAGCGGCACGACCTCTGCATCATGTGACCAAGTAAAGACCCGCGTGACTGCATCTTCCATGCATTGGCGCATGGACTGTACGCAACCATCCAGAAGGAAATAGAAGACCGTCATCGGGATTGCCACGGTTAGGCCAGCGGCAGTGGTCAACAAGGCTTCCCAAATCCCACCGGCGAGCACAGCCGGATCGGCCCGGCTACCAGCTCCTTGCAAAGCTTGGAACGCTGCAATCATACCCAGAATGGTCCCCAAAAGGCCAAGCAGGGGAGCAAGCTGACTGATAATATCCAGAATATTCAGATGACGATTGAATTTCGCGATTTCGCGCATGGCAACGCGTTCGACTTCTTCCCGCATGGATGCATCGCCCACACCACGGCGGAGCGTGCCACGCATGGCGGTCAGCAAGACAATCCCAGCCGGATGACGCATAGCTTCAGCCTGCTGGATGGCTTGATCCACACGCCCCTTCTGCCAATGCTCCAGCACGGTTTCAACTGAACGTCGCGACCAGACACCGTTCATAACAAACTGCGAAACCTTAACCAGAACAACCGTCACCCCAGTCACTGAAGCCAAAGCCAGTACCAGCATTACCGGGCCACCGTTAATAATCAAATCCATCAGTTGCTGAAAGAAGCCCGGTTCCGGCATCGGTGCCGATACCACTGGCTCTACCCCCTGCGATACAACTTGATCAGTCATAGTTTGCACTTCGTTAGTCATGTTGATCTTCCATTATGGCAAGTTCTGTCTTTCGCCCCCTCAGGCGGACAGCTTCTGCTCGTGAACTGTTGTCTGGTTACATCCACATAGCGACCAAGGCAGCACCACCATTTGATTCTGATGGGTGGTGATATGACAGCGAACGTCATATGCATCGGTCAGGGACTGCTCAGTCAGGACAGACTGAGGCGTACCATCAGCAACAATTGTTCCATTATTCAAAAGGACAACGCGGTCACAATATCGGGCGGCTAGTGCCAAATCATGCAGGACAATAACAACCCGTCGCCCCAAAGCCGCCTGCTGCCGCAAGACTTCCATGACTTGTAGCTGATAATGCGGGTCCAGCCCGGCAACCGGTTCATCCACCAGCAGTACTGATGGCTCACCCGCCAATGTACGAGCCAACATCACACGTGCCCGCTCGCCACCGGATAATTCCAAAACACTTCGCTTCGCGAAACCTTGCACTCCGGTCGCAATCATCGCGGTTTGAATAGCGCAGTGATCCGCATCTTTTAGCCGCATGACCGAACCGTGATAGGGCATCCGCCCCAAAGCAACGACATTTTCCACCGTCATCGGCCAATGGCACGGCGCACCCTGCGCCATATAACTGATATTTTGGGCCAAGTAGCTGGATGGGCACTGCGCAATGGGCTGCCCATCATAGGCAATCTCTCCACCCTCAACCGGAAGCACCCCAAGCATGGATTTTAGCAGTGTGGTTTTACCTGCACCGTTTGGGCCGATCAGCCCAATAACGCCATCATTGCCAATATCCAAACTGACATCACTCAACACGGTTCGTTGTCCACGCATAACCTTGATGCTGGAAACAGAAAAGAGCGGAGCCTGCATGGAAACATGCTGCATCGCGTTCATGGTCTCACCTGACAGCGCTGTTAATGTGATAATGTTACCGCTTTAATGTCAGGTAATATAGTAACGGCATAAAAAGTCAAGCCTTGCACACATCATAAGCCCACCCTTCAGCACATATCCGAGTACATCATACAAAGAGTAAGGCGAGGCCGATTTCCAATTACTCCCAAAGAATCAAACAGCTAACCCCACACACATTCGCACACACCCAATGTACCCCCCACTGGGTCACTTAGAAGATGGTTCATGTATGTAGGCCACGGCATCTAGCTATGGGTGACCATTCACCCGCGACATAAACGCCAGAGTCGTATCCGCATCAAAAAAGGCATTCCGTCAGGGACGGAATGCCTAGGGTCAGACCCGAGCAGCAAAGTAAATGCACCAGCTATATTTACTTCTTTAAATACTGCTGAACTGCGGGCAGAGCTGGCTTTCCATTGATGGTCATCACACCACGCAACCATGGTTCCAGCATGTCAGGATTGGCCTTCAGGAAGGTCTTCGCCGCCTGTTTTCCCGTCAGTTTATGATCCATGATGCCGCCCATCAGGATATTTTCAGCTTCGACCGTAAATGTCAGGTTTTTCAGGAAGGTCCCGACATTAGGGCAGTCTTTGGTGAAGTTCTTACGTGTCAGCGTCGAAACTTCCGCAGCACCTTTGTTCGGGCCAAAGTACTGCTCACCACCGGACAAATATTTAATGTCCATCTTGGCATTCATCGGATGCGGAGCCCACCCCAAGAACACAACCCATTCTTTGGCTGCAACGGCTCCCTTGGCCTGCAGCAGCATAACGGCTTCAGAGCTTTCGACCAATTTCCAGTCGCCAAGGCTGTAATCATCGGCAGAAATCATATCCTGAATGAGTTTATTACCGTCATTTCCCGGCTCAATACCATAGATCTGACCGGCGAATTTTGCCTTATGCGCGTCCAGATCCGCCATATCCTTCACACCTGCGTCAAAGACATACTCAGGCACAGCCAAGGTGTACTTGGCTCCAGATAGGTTGGTCTGGATTTTCTCAATGGACCCGTTTTCCAGACGCTTTTGCACCATGCCTGTCATGGTTGGCGTCCACAGCCCCAAAAAGGCATCAATTTGTGCATTTTCCAATGCAATAAACGTCACAGGGACGCTGGTGATTTTGGTTTCCGTTTGATACCCCAGTGCCTCCAGCACTGTTGTGGCAACACCTGTTGTTGCCTGAATATCTGTCCACCCCACATCTGCGAAACGGACAACGGAGCAAGAGTCAGTTTCTTTTGCCATGGCGTGCGAGACCATAGATCCAAGGCAAACCGCCATCGCACCTGCAAGAGAAGAGAACTTGATCATCTTTTGGCTTCCGTAGTCGTTAATACAATCGTCGAAACATATACACATACAGGGACGCAAGCAGCGGGATTACCGCTGTGCTGTCTCCCAATTTTCCGCCACATAGAATGGCGCATCCTCACGCGGGAGCTGGGCGCGCCCACGAATGGAATCTGCTAGCTTTTCAGCCATCATCAAAGTCGGGGTATTCAGGTTCCCCGAAACAAGCGTCGGCATGATGGAGGAATCAACCACGCGAAGATTATCCACGCCATAAACCTGCCCTTGGCTATTCACCACCGCCATCGGATCATCCTGTGGCCCCATGGCACAGGTTCCGCATGGATGATATGCACTTTCCACCATTTCCCGAGCAAACGCGTCGATCTCGTCATCGGTTTGAACATCCGGTCCCGGCGCAAGCTCACCACCGTTGAATGGGTCCAGTGCAGATTGGTTCATGATTTCACGGGTCAGCTTAATCCCGTCGCGGAATTCGCGGCGATCCAACTCGGTCGAGAAATAATTAAATAGGATCCGAGGTTTGTCTTGCGGGTCGCTGGACCGCAATTTCACCCAACCCCGGCTTTCCGACCGCATCGGACCGATATGTGCTTGATACCCATGCATCTTTTGCATCCCGGAGCCATCATAGGCAGCGGCGACTGGCAGGAAGTGGAATTGCAAATTCGGATGTTTGACGCCCGGCTCCGAGCGGATAAAGCCACCAGCTTCGAAATGGTTGGTTGCCCCCGGACCCTTACCCAAGAACAGCCAGTTAAAGCCAATCCAAGCCTGATTCCACGGCTTCAATACGCCGAACAAAGTATCTTTGGTCTTACATTTGTATTGAACATAGACCTCTGGATGATCCTGAAGATTTTTGCCGACGCCCTTCAACGGTACAACCGGATCAATGCCGAACTCAGTCAAGTGGTCAGGATCACCAATGCCAGACAACATTAACAACTGCGGCGAATTGAACGGCCCACCGCACAAGATCACTTCTTTGTTCGCGCGGACAGAAATTGCCTTGCCTTTGCGGGTGGCCTCAATCCCAATGGCCTTTCCATTGTCCATGGTGATGGATGTGGTCAGCGTATGGTCCAGAATTTGGCAATTCGGACGTTTCAATGCCGGGCGCAAATACCCCATAGCGGTCGAACTGCGGCGACCACGACCAATAGCCATATCCATCGGGCCAAAGCCTTCCTGCTGATAACCGTTCAGATCATCGGTTTCAGGGTATCCGGCTTGTTTCCCAGCCTCAATGAATGCGCGGTACAACGGCGTCCACTGCTCACCACGCGTCACATTATGAGGACCGCCAACACCGTGATAATCGTTGGGACCAACCTGAGGAAAGTTCTCTAGCTTTTTGAAGTACGGCAAGCACTGAGCATATTGCCAGCTTTCATCCCCGGTTTCTTCGGCCCAACGGTCATAGTCCAGCGCGTGTCCACGCAGGTAACACATCCCGTTCACAGAACTGGTCCCACCCCAAACTTTGCCGCGCGGCTGATACATACGGCGTTTATTCACATAGGGTTCCGGCTCGGTCTCATACGCCCAGTTATAGGTTTCGGTCATCAAAGGCCACGCAAATGTTGCTGGCATATGAATATACAGGCTCCAGTCGCGGCGCCCTGCCTCTACCACCAGCACCCTGTCTTTCGGGTTTTCACTCAGGCGATTAGCCAATACACAGCCGGCAGTACCTGCGCCAATGATAATGTAATCGTATTCCATATGTTGCGTCATTGGTACGGAGACTCCACAGAACCAGTTTCTACGTAAATGCTTTTGACTTGCGTCACATGCTCAATCGCCGCCAAGCCATTTTCCCGGCCCAAGCCGGAATGTTTTGTTCCACCAAAGGGCATTTCCACCGGGGTCAGGTTATAGGTATTGATCCAAACCACACCGGCTTCCAAAGCTGCGGCGACACGGTGGGCACGCTGCATATCCTTGGTCATCACTCCGGCGGCCAAACCAAACGGAAGTGCATTGGCACGGGCAATAACATCCGCTTCATCGCTGAAGGACAGCACGCTCATCACCGGGCCAAAGATTTCCTGACGACAGATCGTCATGTCATCGGTGCAGTCAAAGAACACCGTCGGTTCGACAAATGATTTTCCAGCCAAGGCCGGATCCTGAGGCTGACCACCGCCGATCAATATGCGTGCCCCCTCAGCCTTGCCGATATCCAGATACCCCAGAACCTTCTCACAATGCTCAGGAGAGATCAGCGGCCCAACATGCGTCGCAGGGTCGAGGGGGTCTCCCAAAACCATGCGATTGGTTTTATCCAGCAATCGTGACAGGAAGGTGCTCTTGATATTTTCATGCACAAAAACACGGGTACAGTTGGTGCAAATCTGCCCTTGTGTATAAAAATTGCCCAACATGGCTGCGTTAACTGCATCGTCAATGTCCGCATCATCAAAGATGACCAACGGAGACTTTCCACCCAGTTCAAGCGTGACATGTTTCAGGGTAGATGCACTGTCGCGCATCACAGCCTTTCCGGTTTCGACTTCTCCCGTAAACGAGATTTTTGCAATGCCCGGATGGGCGGTAAGCATCCGACCGACGGTGCCATCCCCCTGCACCACATTAAACAAACCAGCCGGGGCCCCTGCTTCGATCAAGATTTCAGCCAAAACATAAGCGGATAGCGGCGTTAACTCTGCTGGTTTGAACACCATGGCATTGCCTGCGGCTAAGGCCGGGGCGGCCTTCCAACAGGCAATTTGGAATGGATAATTCCATGCCCCAATCCCACCGACGACGCCCAGCGGCTCGCGCCGTGTATAGTACCAAGGCCCGCCGAGGTCTTTTTGCTCTCCGGCAATGGTTGGCGCCACGGAGGCAAAAAAGCGCAGGCAATCAATTGCTGAATCCACATCGGCTTCAGGAGTTTCAGACAGCGGTTTCCCGGCATCCAGACTTTCGAGCCATGCGATTTCTTCGCGACGTGATGCAATTAAATCAGCCGCACGGTTAAGAACGGCTCCACGCGCCGTCCCGGATAGTTTTGACCATTGCTCAAATGCGGCCTGAGCACTTGCAACTGCGGTATCAACTTCATCTTGCGATGCAATAACAATGTCTGCCAATGGGTCAAGCGTGAATGGATTTATATCCTGAAACGTTTCGGCACCTTCACGTTCGCAATAGCGACCATCGATGAAGGCGTAACGTAGCGTTTGTGTCATTGTTGATTGACTCTTTCGATTTCCATTTTTAGGTAATTCACGGCGAGGGCGCGGGTTTCTTCCGGTTCGATACCGCCATTGGTCAAAGCCGCACGCAGCCACAACCCGTCAATCATAACCGACAGGCCTAGCGCGATGTGCTGCACGACTTTTTCATGGTCAGGACACTGATCGGACACAAGATGGCGAATATCCGCACATAGATTGGACATCAGACGTCGGCTGATGACACGCTGAATCCGTGCCAATTGCGGCACGTGATTGACCCGCCCCCAAAAGGCTAGCCATACCGATGTTGTTTCTGCATTGAACTGGGCGGAACCAAGGTTCACATCAATGGTCGCCAATACCCGTTCCATCGGACTTTGCGCGTGACGCAAGGCCTTGAGCTGATGATCGTATAGCTCCCGCGCGATAAAGCGCATGGTCGCCTCAAGCAGTTCCGCCTTATCTCGGAAATAGTGCGAAACGATACCGGCTGTCAGGCCCGCACGACGGGCAATTCGGGCAAGGCTCGCAGCCTCAAACCCCTCTTCGTGAATGGTTCTCATGCAGGCGCGAATAAGATCCACACGCCGCTGAGCTTTTAAACTAATGCGTCCCATGACAGAGCTTATGTCATAAATTGATTGAACGTTCAATCAATTTATTTATTGCAGGCTGAATTTCAGTTACTGATGATCGCTTCCCCCACAAAAAAACTGCCGCACAGAGGCGGCAGTTCTCATCAGATTTGCGGCTAAGCGCAGTTACTTAGCGGCGGCGATTGCTTGTTCGATCCAGCCATCAAATACACTTTGGTTGTGCTTGATCCAATTATCAGCATGACGCTCTGCTGCGGCCCAACCACCCTGACCTTTTTCCTGCATCAAAAGATTCTGGGAGCTAACGTCATTTGCTGGCAACGTCATAACTTCAAACAGTTTGGCTGCGGCAGGATTGTCCTCAACAAATTTCTTGTTTGCGACAATCTGCTGCGTATTGACCTCGAAGCCATAGTTTTTGCCATTGGGCAATGTGGTGTCGCGACCATCCGGGTTTGCGGATTTCGGCACTTCAATCCAAACCACATCTTTCCCGGGCACCAGCACACCACTTACCCAGTAAGGCGTCCACGTATAGTACAAAATCGACTTACCGTCTTTGTAACGGGAAATGGTGTCCGCAATAATGGCCGAATACTCGCCCTGATTATGGCTGACCGTATCACGCATCTTAAACGCATCCATTTGATGCTCGATAACGCGCTCGCAGCCCCATCCCGGAACACACCCGGCCAAATCCGCCTTACCATCGCCATTGGCATCGAACAGCTTGGCAATTTTCGGATCACGCATCTGTCCAATGTTGGTGATTTTATATTTTTCCGCGGTTTTCTTATCAACCAAATAGCCCTGAGCGCAGCCGGGGATGTAGGCTCCGACCCGTGACAGTTTTTCAGCCCCACCGGCTTTTTCATAGAATTTCTGGTGAAGGAGATTCCAGTGATCCGCCATAAACGTCACATCACCATTGGCAATCGCCAAGTGCAAAGCCGGATATTTGGCGTTTTGCACCTTTTGCACGTCATAGCCCAGTTTTTCCAACGCCTTCATCACAACGATGGTCTGAAAGTTTTCTCCATCCACATTATCCTGACCGGGTTGAACCACAACACCTTCACCCGGAAGATGCCCATCGGCCCACGCCGGAGAAACAGCAACAGCCCCGTACGCAATCATTGCGGCAGCCATGGCTGCACCCTTAAATACATTCATTCGTTTCATAATTAATTGCCTCATCATCTAAATGATCCCCGCAAATGAGCAATAGCCCCTTTGTCGCGCACCGACAGAGATCAACCGGGAATTATGTAATCGACAGTTTACGAGACTCATTCTCTTGCCGTTATGCATACACCCCATTCCTTACACGGGTGTTTTTTATCGAAGCCCAAATGCTTCGTCCCGGGCTGGACAGTTTGTCCACATGCAATGCCAGTCTTACCGTCACAAACAACGCAATCCTGATATCATTTGGTCATCAGCAAGCGGGAGTTGAAGATCCCGCTTGCTGGATTTATTTTCTGTTATTGATTTGCTGCAGCTTTGGCGGCGGCAATCCAACCATCAAATTCGGCTTGGTGGTGTTTGATCCACGCATCCGCATGACGCTCGGCGACTTTCCACCCGCCTTGACCACTTTTTTGCATCAATAGGTTTTGCGCGCTGATGTCATTTGCAGAAATCGACATCACCTCAAACAGCTTCGCTGCCGCCGGGTTGCTTTCAACAAAATCCTTGTTGGCAATAATCTGCTGCGTATTGACCTCAAAGCCATAGTTCTTGCCGTTGGCAAGCTTGGTATCCCGACCATCAGGACTTTCAGAGTGCGGCACCTGTAGCCACACCACATCTTTTCCGGGCACCAGCACGCCACTCACCCAGTACGGCGTCCAAGTGTAGTAGAGTATCGATTTCCCTTCTTTGAAACGGGAAATCGTGTCCGCAATAATGGCGGAATACTCGCCCTGATTATGGCTGACCGTATCGCGCATTTTGAACGCATCCATTTGGTGCTCAATAACCCGCTCACACCCCCAGCCCGGAACACAGCCAGCAAGATCGGCTTTTCCATCTTCATTGCCGTCAAACAGCTTGGCAATTTTCGGATCTTTTAATTGCGTTATGTAGGTGATGTTGTGCTTCTCAGCCGTAGCCTTATCAATCAGGTACCCCTGCGCACACCCCGGTACGAATGCACCCACACGGGATATTTTGGCTTCTCCCCCAGCTTTCTCATAGAAACTTTGATGCAGAAGATTCCAGTGGTCCGCAATGAAGGTAATGTCTCCATTAGCAACAGAAAGATGCAAGGCTGGATGCTTGGCGTTTTGCACCGGCTTCACGTCGTAACCGAGCTTTTCAAGCGCCTTCATCACCAAAATGGTCTGAAAATTCTCGCCATCCAGATTGTCTTGACCGGGCTGAATCACAACACCAGTGCCCGGTAATTGCGTGTCTGCCATTGCCGGCGACAGCATAGACATCCCGCACGTCATCATTGCGGCTGCAAGAACAGCCCCTTTGTAACCTATTTTCATCCGCATAATTAAATATCGCCTCATAATGGGAATTTATCTCACTGACATAGGCGCGGCATACCTGCAGCCATATGCACCGAGAAGTAACCGAGAATTATTATTATGGCGTGGACCAAGACTCATTCTCGCGCCATTTGTTATGCACTCGGATATTTTGGTGAGTGCTTTTTATCGAAGCCCCATTGCTTCGTCTCGGACTGGACTTTGCGTCCAAAAATGATGTCATCAGTGTGTTCTGTTCTTACCTCTCCAACGACATCAGATTTTGCTCTCCCGGCGCGTTTTGCCGCGCCGGAAGAAGATTTCATCGACTGTTATTTTGCCGCAGCTTTGGCAGCAGCAATCCAACCGTCAAAGATTTTTTGGTTATGCTTAATCCATGCATCTGCATGGCGTTCAGCAGCCTTCCAACCACTTTGGCCTTTTTTACGCATCAGCAGATTTTGGGCATTCACGTCGTTAACGGAAACCTGCATGATCTCAAATAGCTTGGCAGCAGCCGGGTTCTCGTCAACGAACTTCTTGCTGGCAACGATCTGTTGAGTATTCACTACAAAGCCGTAGTTGCGACCATCTGACAGTTCCGTATTTACGCCATCAGGATGTGCAGATTTTGGAACCTGCAGCCACACCACATCTTTACCCGGCACCAGTACGCCACTCACCCAATACGGTGTCCATGTATAGTACAAAATGGACTTTCCAGCTTTGTAACGGGAAATGGTATCCGCCATAATCGCCGAGTATTCACCCTGATTATGGTCAACGGTAGCACGCAAACCGTATGCGTCCATGTGATGCTCAATCACGCGCTCACAGCCCCAGCCCGGAACACACCCGGCAAGGTCGGCTTTATTGTCATCATTGGCATCGAACAGTTTGGCGATTTTCGGATCTTTCAATTGTTCGACATTGGTGATGTTGTATTTATCCGCCGTTTTTTTGTCGATCAAATAACCCTGCGCACAGCCCGGAATATATTTACCCTTACGGGACAGTTTCTCTGCACCGCCTGCCTTGGTATAGAACGCCTGCTGCAAATGGTCCCAGTGATCCGCCATAAAGGTCACGTCCCCAGCAGCAATTGCGATATGCAGCGCTGAGTATCGTGCATTTTGCACAGGCTTCACATCGTAACCGAGCTTTTCAAGCGCCTTCATCACCAAAATGGTTTGGAAGTTTTCGCCATCAATGTTGTCTTGTCCGGGTTGCACGGAAATCCCCTGACCCGGAAGTTGCGCATCAGCATACGCCGGGGCAACACCAACCCCGCCGATTGCGGCCATAAAGGCTGCAAGGGCAAAGCCACGCATTTTGTTGTGTCGTTTCATCAAGGGAATCTCCTGTTACAATACTTTAAAATCAAACGCAGACTGAGGGCTAGCCTCTAGCGTTTCAGCAACTTGCGAATGTAGTAGGCCGGGCCACTTTCATACCAGTGACGAACGCCTTTTTGCCGCTTGTCATGCCCCATTGCCTGCGTCATGCGATCCAGCACGATCGCCAATAAAACAATCGCAAGGCCACCAACTGTCGCCAAGCCCATGTCCAATCGACCAATACCGCGCAGAACCATCTGACCAAGGCCACCGACCGCAATCATCGAAGCAATCACAACCATGGACAAAGCCAGCATTAAGGTTTGGTTTACCCCTGCCATAATCGTCGGCATTGCCAACGGCAATTGCACCTTGAACAGAAGCTGGCGCGGGCTGGCACCAAAGGAATGGGCTGCCTCAACCAAATCAGCAGGAACCTGACGAATACCAAGGCTGGTCAACCGCACCAAAGGCGGCAACGAGAAGATAATCGTCACCACAACACCCGGAACGTTACCAATACCGAACAGCATGACAATCGGCACTAGGTATACAAAGGCCGGGGTGGTTTGCATGGCATCAAGAATGGGGCGAACCGTTGTCGACGCCCGGTCGCTACGACCCAGCAAAATCCCCAAAGGAAGACCAATCACCATGCAAAAAACAACGGAGGTAATCACCAGCGACAGGGTCACCATGGCTTCGTTCCAAGCCCCGATCAATCCGATAAACACCAGTGAGATAGTTGTTCCGATTGCCAGACGCTTCCCTGCAACCTGCCAAGCCAATAACGCAAAAACGATAATAACCAAAAAGGCAGGAGCACTTGAAAGCCCGGTTTCGACACCGCTCAGTGTTGCATCAATCGGCCAACGAACAGCCTGAAAAAACGGACGGAAATTACTGACCAGCCAATCCAAACCATTTTCGACCCAGCCTTCCAGCGGGATCGATGCATCCTGAAACGGGTGCATGATATCAAATGCCGGTGGTTCGACTTGGTCGGCACGCAAAAAATCTGCCGATCCACCCGATGTTGCATTCCCCCAAGCATCACCACCGGATGATGACGTTGCGGCATCACCCGCTCCGCCCCAGGGGTCAGTTGATGAAGACGGTTCGGCGGTCTCCGCGCCGGTGGTACTCCACGGATCATTGGACATTGGCATTCTCCTCGGTCTGGGCCAATGCTTCCAGCAATATGGCACGCGTAATCACACCCTTATAGGTTCCTTCGGCATTCACCACCGGCATTCCGCACGGGGCTTGTGCCACAACGGACAAAATGTCGCTCAGCTGCGTATCGGACGGCAGCGGATCAACATCCGGCAAATAGGCATGATGGAGTTGCTCTTTCCCCTCGCGACGGGCTTGATCCAAAGTATCTACGGATACAGTTCCCAGATACTTCAAATCGCGACCGACAACGATACCGTAATCTCGGCCCTGATTACGCAAGCGCATCAAAGCAGAGCGGACACCGGTACCTTCACGTTCGATCACAGTGGTCTGCTGCTTTTGCGCCACATCCCCCACGGACAGGACGGTTGAAACATCGACACCACGGAAGAACGAAGCCACATATTCATTGGCTGGATTGTTCAGAATTTCCTCTGGGGTACCAACTTGCACCACAATCCCGCCTTCCATGATTGCAATGCGATCACCGATGCGCATAGCTTCATCAAGGTCGTGAGAAATGAAAACAATCGTTCGCTTATGCTTGGACTGAAGCGTCAACAACTCGTCCTGCATTTCACAGCGAATCAGAGGATCCAAGGCGGAAAACGCCTCATCCATCAGCAATACAGACGGATCATTCGCCAACGCCCGCGCCAGCCCCACACGCTGCTGCATACCACCGGATAATTCATCAGGAAAACTGTGAGCTTGCGCCTCCAGACCGACCTGATCCAGTGCCTTCAAGGCGCGCTCGGTTCGGCTTGCCAGCGGTTCACCAGACAGCTCAAGGCCAAAGGCCACATTTTCAACAACATTCATGTGCGGCATCAAGGCAAAGGACTGGAACACCATGCTCAGGTCCTTACGTCGCAAATCCCGCAGTTCAGAATCGCTCATGACAGCGATATCTTTGTCACCGTAGTAAACGTGCCCGGCTGTTGGCTCAATCAAACGATTAAGCAAACGAACCATCGTGGACTTGCCCGAACCGGACAGCCCCATAATTACAAAGATTTCGCCTTCTTTAATGGAAAAACTTGCATCACAAACCCCAACTGTCTGACCCGTACGGTCAAAGATTTCGGCCTTATCAACACCGCGTTCCAGCAGTTGCATGGCCTGTTCGGGTTTGTCTCCAAAAACCTTATACAGATTCTGGACGACAATCTTGTCGTTCATACTGAAAAAACCCTTTTTTCGTTTTCTTTTCTATCGGAAACGCAGGGAATTTACACAAAAAATCATTAGATGTCAAAATAT
>JAALLQ010000302.1_pt1 | contig 13158 bp, 24 predicted proteins | sample 7245921 | NCBI WGS metagenome assembly JAALLQ01 (sample SAMN13049200, study PRJNA578106) | oil field metagenome | isolation source: filtered produced water from oil reservoir B7 | place: USA:offshore Texas | collected 2016 | reverse complement strand
CCAAAAAACAACGTAACGTATTTGGCTTTGCTAAAACGTATTGAAGAAGTAGAAGAACGATTTGATGTTAAAAATTTAAAACAGCAATTAGAAAAGAAACTAAACAAAAAATTAGAACAATTTACGGAAAAACAGTTGAAGCAAGCGATTAACGCAGTAGACAAGCTTGAAGCAAGAAAGATTGAAGAAATGCAAAAAAATACCTATACAGACGCTGATTTCATAGAAGAAGAACCAGAAAATATTGATGAATATGAGCCTTTAGGGAAGCCAGAAAACGCTGATGAAATAGAGCAAAGATTGAAAGAAATAAGAGAGTCAATTGGAGATTGAATTAGAAACAGGCCCACTTTGGGCCTGTTCTATTTATCAAATCTATCTAAAAAGGAGGTGAGGAGTGGATGGTGGATCCAGATCTACATATATATTATAGCACTTTATTTTTGAAAAAGTCAAGTCTTAATAAAAAATAAACTGAAATGTTATATAAAACAAAATCAAATGTTGTATAATATATTTAGCAAGGTGGTGAAGATGACGGTTACTTCGTTGGTGAAAATACCGTCATCGATCGTTCCCCGCTAACGGCCCGTTGGTGTAATGAAGAGTTACTTCGCCTGTGGAGCGGGAGGTCGTGGGTTCAAGTCCCACCTGTATGCTTCGGCATGCAGTAGCTCAGTTGGTAGAGCGCCAAAATACTCTTCATGATGGTTCCACGGGCTTTTTCTTTTTATATATAAAAAAGGAGGTAATAGCATGAAATTGAACACAAAGGAAAAAGCAAAAGTTACACATGAAGGTGCACCTGCGATGAACATAGATGCATATCAAGAATTGAAACGTTCCTTGATGGCATGTATGTTGTGGGAAGACACTTTTTACGAAAACGGCGTTGAAATTGCCCAAAGAATAGAAAGACTGGTTGGGCAAGTTAAACCAGAAGAAGCTTCAAACCTTGCAATTGAAGCCAGAGAACAAATGAAGTTAAGACACGCACCATTGTGGGTAGTCAGGGCAATGGCTAAACTGCCTGAACATAGAAAGTTAGTTGGTGAAACATTAGCAAAAATTATACAACGTCCAGATGAACTTACAGAATTTTTGGCAATTTACTGGAAAGACGGCAAAGAACCATTAGCTTCACAGGTGAAAAAAGGCTTAGCAAAAGCGTTTACAAAATTTGACGCCTACCAGTTGGCAAAATATAACAGGGATGGGCAAGTGAAACTAAGAGACGTTATGTTTTTAGTCCATCCAAAGCCTTTAAATACAAAACAAGAACAGACTTGGAAACAATTGGTAGATGGAACTTTGCCCGCACCAGACACTTGGGAAGTTGCGCTTTCTACTGGCAAAAATAAGAAAGAAACTTGGACACGTTTGTTATTAGAAAAGAAATTAGGTCCACTTGCATTGCTAAGAAATTTAAGAAACATGAAAGAAGTCGGGGTTGATGCGTCACTTATAGCAGAATCAATTAAACAAATGAAAGTTGACAAAGTTTTGCCGTTTCGTTTTATTTCGGCAGCACAATATGCACCTGAATTCGCTGAAGAACTTGAAGCAGCTATGTTGAAAAATTTAGAACGTGAAAGAAAATTGCGTGGCAAAACAATATTGTTGATTGACGTGTCAGCTTCAATGGAAGACACATTATCGGGAAGGTCAGAAATGACCAGAATGGATGCAGCGGCTTCGTTGGCTATTTTGGCTAGGGAACTATGCCGAGAAGTAGAAATATATACGTTTTCAAACGACGTTGTAAAAGTTCCCGACACCAAAGGTTTCAAGCTTGTTGATGCTATTTTGAACAGCCAGTATCATAGTGGAACTTACTTAGGAAAAGCCGTAGAACTAATAAATTCAAAAGAATATGACAGACTGATCGTTTTCACTGATGAACAATCCCATGATTATGTGCCACAGCCAAAAGGTCGTGGTTACATGATTAACGTGGCTAATTATGAAAATGGTGTTGGCTATGGTGAATGGGTACACATCGACGGCTTTTCTGAAAATATTCTAAAATATGTTCAAGAGTTAGAAAACTTCACATATTAACAAAATAGTCGGAGGCTGAAATAGCCTTCGGCTTTTTATTATAAATTAAAAAGAGGTGATTATATGAAATATAGCAAGCTTATGTCGGTGCGTATGGAAGAAGATTTTAGAAGAAAAATTAAAGCAGAAGCAGCTTTGCGTGGTATAAGCATGGCTGAATTAATCAGGCAAGCCGTTGAAGAATGGCTTGAAAACCATCCAAAATAAAGCAGTAAAGAAATTCATGCAGTTTATGCCTATTGCTATTTATGGAAGTAGGAACTATAAACTTTTAGAAGAAGCAGAAACAGAATATAGAAACCAAAAGAATTTTAGAAAATTTATAAAATATAAGTACAAAAAGCGTTGACTTTTTTAAATGACCATGTTATAATATATAAGAAAGAAAAACTAAAAAAGAATAAAATTAATGGGAGGTAATAAAATGGCAGTTTTTAAAGCTAACAAAAGCAACGATGTTCTTGTTTTCAACAACGAATTTCTTAAACGTAAAGATCTTAGCTTAAAAGCAAAAGGATTATTGATCTTCTTATTGTCACTTCCTGAAAATCAAAAAATACATAAGTCAGAATTGAAAAAACATTTTAAAGACGGTCAGACAGCTATTAATACCGCATTCAACGAATTAGTTGAAAAAGGTTATATAGTTGTACACAAAAAACGAATTAACGGGCGTTTAGACTATGAATATGACATATACAACATCCCACAAATAAAAGGATGTGAATGAAAATGGCAATAGATGAACTAAATCGACGATTCAATGATGGCTATGGTATCATTTTTAGATCTGTAATGCGAGACACAAGTTTGTCAATAGGTGCTAAGGCTGTTTATGCCTACCTTTGTACCTTTGCTGGAAATAAAAAAACAGCTTTCCCTTCAAGAAAATTGATGTGCCACGAACTTGGAATAAACAAAGACACTTTAACAAAATATATGAGGAACTTGCTTGATGCTGGCTATATAAAAAAGGAACAAAAAAAAGTCAGTGGTAAATTTGCGCATAATGTTTATACAATTTACGACTTCCCAGAAAGCCCATCGACCGAAAATACCATGTCCGAAAATTACCGTGTCCGAAAATTTCCGACACCGAAAAATTCGGTCACTAATAGTAACAGTAATTCTAATAATAACATAGATCTAAATAATATATATATAGTCGAAAACAAAAAAAACGAAAAACAAGAAGCGATCCCTTATGAAGAAATAATCGAATACTTGAACGAAAAGACTGGAAAGCAATACAGAGATACTACTCCAAAAACAAGAGAGTTGATTAGAGCACGATGGAATGAAGGATTTAGATTGGAAGATTTTAAGAAAGTGATTAACAACGAAGTTTCAAAATGGAAAGATACAGATATGGAAAATTATTTGAGGCCGATAACGCTTTTTAGTACTAAATTTGAAAGCTATTTAAATGAAGATACAAATGTTATCAGACGTATAAAGCCGAAAGAAAACTATAATATCAAAGAATTTTTTGATGGATTGGATTATGACTATGTAGTCGAAATAAACGGAAATGAATATCTGGCAAAAAAGCGTTTCAATGAGTACGCAGAAAAGTATGGAGTTGATAAAGACGCAAGAGCTTTGTTCAAAGATTTTGTTGCGTGGTGCAAAAAACTTGTTGATGAGGAGAAAAAATCAATTCCAAGAAAACCCGATCAACCGCCAAATGTTACACTGGGAAATCCGTGGTAATTGATAACGTGTATAAAAATAAAGGATGGTGAAAAAGTGTGAATATAGTAGAACAAAAGGCTGAGCAAATCATAATAGCTTCAATACTGGCAAATCCAAAACTTTTTGATGAAGCAATACAAAAAATATCTCCCGAAGATGTCATAAATCGAAAAAATCAGGAGATATTCAAAGCTATGAATACAGTATTCTTGAATGGGGGTGAGCCCACGTTCATGAATATTATACCACATATGCCGACCGAAATGCAAGAATATTGTATCAAACTTATGGAAATCACACCGCTTTATTTAGATTTTCACTCCGCATTAGAACAATTGAGGCAATTTAGTAGAAAAAGAAAGTTGCAGTCGGCAGTAGTGGAAATGAATATGATGTTAAATAGAAATGATTTCAAACCTGAACAGATTGCAAGCTTGTATAGTGAAAAGCTTGGAAACATAAAAAATGTAGATGAAGAAGAAAGCAATGATGTGTCCGAACTTGTTGACGACATTTTAGAAAGAAAAAGAAAGCTTGAAAATGGTCAAAGTCTTATAGAAATAACTACTGGCTATAATTCTTTAAACTGGCTTACCGATGGCTTCCACAAAACAGAACTAACTATTATAGCGGCTAGACCAGCTATGGGAAAAACAAGTGTAATTTTGAACTTTATGTTAAGACAACTTAAAGAAAACATTCCTATTTTATTCTTTTCTTTAGAAATGTCAAAAAATTCATTGTACAAGCGTTTGCTTTCAATTATTTCGGGTGTTGACGCTGGCAAAATAAACAAAGGGCAGCTAAACGAAAGTGAAGTCAAGAAAATAATAGCAGCGGCGGACTTTCTAGAAAGCAAACGTGACAAACTATTTATAATTGACAAGTCTAGCATAACTATAAATGACATGATCGTTGAAGCTAAAACAATGAAGAATAAAGGCATACAAGTAATTTATATTGACTATTTACAGCTGTTGAATACGGAAAGCGTGTACAAAAACAGGGCTATTGAAATGGGTGAAATTAGTAGAAACTTGAAAATACTTGCAAAAGAACTGGACGTTGCAGTCGTGGCAGTGGCACAGCTAAACAGGGAAGTAGAACATAGAACGAACAAAAGACCAAATTTAGCCGATTTAAGAGACTCAGGAGAAATTGAGCAAAATGCCGATAACGTCTGGTTCTTATACAGGAAAGGCTATTACTTAGAACAAAAAGGGGAGGAGGATAAAAATGATAGTAAAACAGAACTAAGTATAGCAAAACACAGAAATGGACCTACGGGCATCGTAAATTTGATTTTTAGAAAAAACACACTGGAATTTTTAGAGGAGGGAAAATTATGAGCTTTAACAAAGTTATTATGGCAGGCAGGTTGACAAAAGAGCCAGAAAGAAGAGTTTCAGGTGAAGGGAAAACATTTGTGAATTTCACGTTAGCAGTGAACAGGAACTACAAGTCGAACGAAGCAGACTTTTTCGACTGTGTAGCATTTGGAAATACTGCTGATTACATTTTAAACTATATTCACAAAGGTTATTTAGTGTTAGTTGAAGGAAATTTGCAAATCGATAAGTGGCAAGATAGAAATGGAGTAAATCATTCAAAGCCAAAAATAATTGTGAATGTAGTCAGAAATTTTGAAAGTAAGAAAAAAGAAAACATAGAAGAATATACAGAAAAAGAAGATGAAAGCGCAGAAGTAGAAAAAGAAGTTATAGATGAAACAATGTTTGATAATTTGATGGACGATTTAAGTGGTGATTCACCGCTTGGAGATTTTAATAATAGAATATAAGGAGGTGGAGGAAATGGATAAAAGAGATATGCAAAAAATTGTAAAAAAATTGAATGAAGCTCTAAAACTCGATAGGAAAGCTATAACAATATTGTTTTCAAAAAGAGTTGAATGTAATGATTTACTCGCAAAATCATTTGAATTTAGAACAAGATGCTGGAGAGAAGAGTACGAAAAAACAAAGAAATGCGATATTGGAGTTTTGGGATTATTGAATAGTTTAATTAGCAATGAAAATATAGAAGGAATATATGCAGTTTATAATCAATTTTTTGAAATTGAAAAATTTATACTAAAAAACAAGGAGGTAGAGGAAAATGCAAGTAGTAAAGAATAAAAATAGAGAATTGAAAAGATATAAGAAAGCTTGTTATAACATGAAAACGATAATCTATGACTTAAGAAAAAAATTAGCAAAGGAAATTAAAGAAAATGAGTTATTAAAGGAAGAAATAGAAGGCGATATTATAACAATTGAAAATGAGAAAAAAGAGAAAAATAAATGTTTTAATGAATTATATGAGTTAATTGAGGAAAACAAAATTTTAGAAAGAGAGAACAAAGCGATACTTAAGAAAATTGAAGAATTTAGAGGGGAAAACAGGGGAACAGCGAGTTGGGATAAACAAAAAATATTTTGAGAATAAGGAGGTAAAGGAAAATGAGTGAATATTTATTAGATATGGATGCTTTTTTAGATAAATTAGAACAAAGGTTATTAAAAGTTTCAGATAAATTTGCTGAGAAACTAGCAAAAGAATTAAAAAGCAATATTGGGAAAGAAAATAAAGAATTGTTGGAGAAAATTCAAGAGTTAAAAAATGGAAATGAGCATTATGGCAAAATAATAGAATCTTTGGAAGAAGAAAAGAAAAAATTAAACGATGTAATCATGCAATATGAAAGTGAAAATTTGAAGCTAATGAAAGAAAATAGTTTATTGGAAAAGGAAAAAGAACACTTACAGCAAGTATGTAACGATTAAAGGGAAACAATGATAGAAGATTACCAAAAAAGCATTCTAAAAGAAGAAAACAACGCTAACAAAGACATATTATTTTACCAAGAACAAAACAGGAAATTGATGGAAAGCAATAAAGCTTTGGTTGAAGAAGTGGAAAGGTTGAAAAAGGAAAATAAATGGTTGGAAAGCGAAAATGCAAAACTTAGGGAAATAAAAGGAAGACATATATTAGACTGTTAAAAATAAAAAGGGGGTAGTAGAATGGAAGGTAAAAAAGTAACACAGGAAAAAGTTTCAATTAGTCAGGAATTCTATGTAAAAACTAAAAATATGGTGATGGAAATTAATAAAATAGTAGAAAAAAGGCTTACTTTAGGGGAAATATTGGCAGGTGACAAAGGTTATGAAATTAGTAAGTTCCTGCATAATGTTAGAATGAAGTTTCTTGCGAACCCACATGCGTTGAAAATTAATGTTTACGTCACACCAGTCAGAATGTGGTTTGAAATATTTACGTTAGTTGAAGATGTAGGAATGAATACATGCATAATTTTTGGTGACATGGAAAAAGATGCAAATACTTGGCGGCCTTTTGATGCTGTTTTCAAATATGATGGTTCAGGAAATTTTTTCTTTCAATACGTAGAAGATGAAGAACAATGGACTAAAAATGCAGAAAAGCAAGTTATTGAACAGATGGAAATTTTAACACAGGCATTTCACGATGAACTAAATGAAATAGCGAAAAGGTGTTTTCGATAAAAAAAGGGGGTAGTAAAATGAACGAAGGTAGAAAACAAGTAAGTGAAGAAATTAAGATGTTAGACATGTTGTTGGAACTTGTGAATTCTAAATTAAAAAGTAAATTTGCTGAAAGGGAACTAATGCAAAGGTTTTATTATTCAAAAGAAATGGACTATGAAATGACCAAAGAAATTTTGAAATGGCAAAAACTGTACAATTACATTGATGAGTTAAAGGAAAATATTATGGCGACAGGAGGGATAGAATGAAGATATATGCAAAAGAGGAGCAACTATTGCATCGGAAGCGCCACCACGACGATGCAGGAGTAGATTTAAGCAGCAGCGAAGATATGACAGCAAAAGCATTTGAAATTTCAAAAGTGCCAACTGGGGTAAGCGTAGAACTTGAAAATGAGTGGGGATTTGTGACAGGGCGTAGTTCTTTAAATTCAAAAGGTTTGGTAGTTTTGAATGGTATCATTGATGAGGGATATAGAGGTGAAATATATGTAACCATTTATAACACAACAGCTCAAGATATTGAATTCAAAAAAGGCGAAAGAATAGCTCAAATAATACCTATTCCTTATGTAAAAGAAATTAGCTATGAAATAGGTGAAGCAAAAAAGAATACAAAGCGAGCTGATAAAGGATTTGGCAGCAGTGGAAAATAGATTCACAATTCCTGGCGAACTCCCAAATCTTAATGACGTAATCAACAAATCAAAAATACACTGGGCAGCATATTCAAAAATAAAAAAGGACGCTACAATGTTGGTAAGATATGCAGCAAACAAGCTCCCAGTGTACAAAAACAAAATATTCTTAGACATAACTTACTATGCCAGGAATAAAAGAAAAGACATGGATAACATAGCGTTTGCGAAAAAGTTTATTTTAGATGGTTTAGTGGAAGCAAAAAAAATAAAAAACGACGGTTGGGGAGAGATAGCAGGTTGGAAAGAAAATTTTAAAGTGGATAAGAAAAATCCGAGAATAGAAGTAATCATAAAAGGAGAAGAAAAATGAACAAAATTGTGAAATGGTTTATATTTTCTGAAATTGAGAACGGGGAATACAAAAACAAATTATTCTTAATAACGGAAGCTGATAACTATTATGTTTTACAAAGGTTAGAGGAAATGACTTATGATTTAGATACATTTATGGAAGAAAAAGGATTAAAAACTGTAGAAGAATTGTTAAAATATCTCAAAGAAGGGGAAAAAATGAATGATATGCAAAAAAAGGAGGATCTATGAAAAAGATAAAAAGCAAATATGCTAAAAAATACGAATTTACATATACACAGTTAGAAAAGTTACTACAAGAAAAAGTTAATATAATGCAAGACATAACGTTAGCAATAGTCGCAATGCAACTCAGAGATAAATTAGATTTTGGCACAAAAAGAGTAAAAAGAGTAATAGACGGCATAAACGAAACTATAGATGATATAAACAAAGGTATTATAAGTGTAGATGATGTTTTCTACGTTGTAGAAGATGAGTTGAAATTAACTGCACGAAGAGGAGTGAAAAAATGAAACCAATCCCAAAAATTCTTTATGAAGAAGTTAGAAACAGGGATACAGTGAAAAAAAATCAACAATGGTATTGGAAATGCAGAAAATGCGGTGGAAAAGCCGAGCATATACATCATATAGCGGGAAGAGGTTATATAAAACCTTTTTATGGGATACCAGATATAAAAAATGGGATGCATGAATACAATCTGATTTCTTTATGTTCGAAATGCCATGGTGAAATTCATCAGCACGGTTTAAGTGAAAAAGAGAAAGTGAGATATATTGCAGAAAACAAAGCTAAAACTAAGCAAAACCCGAAAGTAACTAAATTTTATGAAAACAACAGAGGTAAATTGTATATAGGGGAATTGTATTAATTGGTATACAACCGTTAAACAAAAGGAGTGATGAAAATGTTGGTAACTTTCGAAGATAAAGAAGCTGGATTAAAGACTGTGAATTTAGACAAATGTTTTTCATATAATTTATACGAAGATGAGAAGACTATTTATTTTGTAAATAAAGTTGATGAAGAAGGAAATTTGGTCGGGTTAGGATATAACAATGATGATTTGAAATTTCTGAGACAAATTTTTATGGAAATAACCGAAAAATATGCAAAAGGCGAAAAATGGTTTGATATAACGAAACATTATACAAAATATTTACAATTGGAGAAAGGGGGAAAAAATAATGAGAAATTATGAAGATATGTATAAAAGATACAAAATATATGTGGAAGGTGATTTTAGCGAAGACGAATTTTCAAAAAAAAATAACGGTAAAGAAAATGTTGAAGGAAATATGAATGGAGATTTTAAAAATCTTATAATTGGTGGGATTTATAGAAATAAACATGATAAAAAAGAAGGAATAACAATTGAGAAAAAAAGTATGGAAAAAGAAAGCAATTTAAAAGAGTTTCTTAAAAGAGAAAATGAGACATTAGAATACATGAGAGAATTATTGATTGAACGTATACAATCTAAAATAAAAGAAATAAACAAAATAGAGATAGTAATCAAAGAGTTAGAATATCAACACAAATTTTTAGGTGATATGATTATAGAAAATAAAAAAAGATTAGAGGAGGGTGAATAATGATAGAACATTTTGTGAACATTGAAGTTAAAGGTGTTTTTATTGTAGAAGCTGATAATAGGGAAGAGGCTAAAGAAAAAATGGAAGACTATCTTGATGAGCTGTTTTTTGGTGGATTTGATATTGAAGCGTATGATGTTACTTCGGAAATAAAAAATGTTGAACAAAGGCAGGAGGGTACAGAATGAATAGAGCAGAAGCTAATTACAATTTCTTAGACATATCTTCTGAAATAGCTGATATGTTGATAAAGAAAAATGCCGACTACGGTGATGAAAATCTAACAAAACATGGAATGACAGGAATAATAGTAAGGCTTTCTGACAAATTAGCAAGGTTAGAAAATTTACAGGATAAAAAAGGACAAGTAGATGAAACAATAGAAGACACTCTTAAGGATATAGCAGGATACGCAATAAACGCTCTAAGATTAAAAAGGGAGGGGAAAATATAATGGAAGAAATATTTGGTGTAATGCTATTATTAGGTTGTGGTTTTATTTCAGGTATATTTTTAGCAATTATAGTTGGTAAGATAGAGGAAAATAAAGAAGATGAAAAATTAGTGGAAACAGTATCAAGAAATACAATAGATATAGATGATTTATCATCTCGTGTTGTTAAATTAGAATATAGATCGCACAGTCCACAAGAAATATCTAATTATATCGATAAACGTATAGAAGAAACTATAAAAGAAAAATCAAACAAAAAAGATTTAAAAGATATGACGAACAAAGAATTAAAAAAACAAAAAGAAGAATACGTATACAACATAGTTAAAATAGATTCAATACTCCAAGAAAGAATAAGGCGTTTTGAAACTTCAGACGAAAAGTGATATAATAAAATATAAGTGCTTCGCAGCTTTTAAATTGCGACATAAAATATACGGCTTTACAGCAAAATATTTATGTGTAATAAGTCAAGCCATCACTTGAAAAAGTGGTATCATGATTATTCATGAGGACGGTTCTTGACAAACCACTCTTAACAGGGGGGTTTTTTATATTGTATATAAAGTGATATAATGTATATAAGGAGGTGCAATCATGGCTAAAGGAAAATATAACGAATGGATAACAAAAGAAGGACTTATAAAAATAGAAGGTTGGGCTAGAGATGGACTAACAAACGAACAGATAGCACATAACATGGGAATAGCTGAAGGCACGTTATATGAATACATCAAAAAATATCCAAAGATAAATGAGGTCTTAAAAAGAGGTAAAGAGGTTGTAGACAGAGAAGTAGAAAACGCATTATTAAATGAAGCAAAAAAAGGCAACGTAACCGCTATTATATTTTGGCTTAAAAACAGAAAACCAAAACAATGGAGAGATAAACAGGATATAGAACATTCTGGAGGATTACATATAGAAATCGAGTGGGGAAACGATGAAGATTAAACTAAACCCAGTTTATAAAAAAGCACACAAAACAAAAAAAAGATATAGAATACTTTATGGTGGAGCTGGTAGTGGTAAATCGCATTTTGTAGCTCAAGAAACAATCTTAAACATGTTGAATAACAAAAACATGAGTTATTTAGTTGTTAGAAAAGTAGGAAAAACATTAAGAAATTCAGTATTTAGATTATTGACTGATTTGATTAATGAATATGAATTAAATGGATACTTTAATATAAATAAAACTGAAATGAGCATAAATTGTATAAACGGAGCAAAACTTATAACCAGTGGACTCGATGATGTAGAAAAGTTAAAATCTATAACAGGGATAAACCGTATATGGATAGAAGAAGCATCCGAAATCACTGAAAAAGATTTTAATCAATTAGACTTACGTCTTAGAGGTAAGTCGAGTGTAAAATATCAAATGACATTAACATTTAACCCTATTTCTGAACTACATTGGTTGAAAAAAACTTTTTTTGATGTAGGTAAACCAGATAGTTTCGTACTTAAAACAACATATTTAGATAACCTTTTTTTAGATAAAGAATATCGAAGAGTACTTAATCATTTAAAAGAAGAAGACTATCAATATTATCGTATATATGCATTGGGAGAATGGGGAACTTTAGGTAATCTTATATATACAAACTGGGAAAAGAAAGACTTATCAAATATGAGTTTTGATAATATATTTCACGGCGTTGATTTTGGATTTAGTAATGATCCGACAGCTTATGTAAAATTACACTATGACAAAAAACATAAAACGATATATATACTTGATGAGTTATATCAAACTGATATGTTTATAGATGAACTTGCAGCAGAACTAAAAGATAAAGTGAACAATTACGTAATGTGTGATAGTTCAGAGCCACGAAGTATAGAAGATTTACGTAGACATGGAATAAATGCACGAGCGGCAAAAAAAGGACCAGATAGTGTAGAACATGGTATCAAATTTATACAAAGGCATAAAATTATAGTAGATTCTTCATGTATAAATACAATAAAAGAATTAACTTCATATAAATGGAAAGAAGATAAAAATGGCAACGTATTACCAAAACCAGTAGACGCGAACAACCATATTTTAGATGCTTTGCGATATGCCTTAGAAACAGAAATGAGCAGCAATGGAATTATCTTAGTGTAGGAGGTGGATTATGAACACAACGATTATGAGAATACAAGCAAATGGAGTAAATTTCGGTGAAGAGTTGAAAAACATAGTCATGCAAGACATGGCGAGTGATGAAAAAACATGGATGCAAAAAGGGGTAAACTACTACAAAGGCGACAACGACATTCTTTATGAAGATTTGACACAGACAGAAGTCGACCAAAACATCAAAAGACCAAGAATACCTCACCCATATTTAAAACTCTTTATCGACCAGGCAGCAGGATATGCAGTTGGAAATCCAGTAAAAATTCAATTTGAAAATGAAAACGACGAGAAAATATGGAACGAAAATATCGAAGAAGAAACATTTCAAAAGACTATATACAGACTTTTTAAAAGAGCAAGAAAAAAAGGTATAGAATGGTTATATTGCTATGTGGAGAATAACGAATTCAAATATACAATCATGCCTGCTGAACAGATAAAACCGATTTTCAAGATGGGCTTTGATGACGAGCTTGAATACGTTATCAGATATTATCCATTTTTCAAAAACAACGTAAAATTTACACGAATAGAGTTATGGAGTAAGGATAACGTGGAGAAATACGACTACAACCATGAAGCAAAAACAGTTTCTTGGCTAACCACAGATAACATCATACTTATAGACCAAAATCAAGAACTGCAAGAAACAACAGCGTTTTCAAGAGTGCCAT
>JAALLQ010000300.1_pt1 | contig 13226 bp, 13 predicted proteins | sample 7245921 | NCBI WGS metagenome assembly JAALLQ01 (sample SAMN13049200, study PRJNA578106) | oil field metagenome | isolation source: filtered produced water from oil reservoir B7 | place: USA:offshore Texas | collected 2016 | reverse complement strand
TTTTGCTTGGAACGTGCCGCCTTGTAGCCACGGGCAATGGCGTTGCGGATAACGCGTTCAGGAACCCAAGAGATAGGTGCTTTCAAGATAAGGCAGAGCAGATTTAGGGCTTTGAAAAATAGCCAAGAGCCGGAACCAGCCAGACTTGCGGAAAACAGGATTGTCCCCAAAGTCCCGATGGGTGAGCTGATCTTCTGAGATAGGATTTCGAATGTTGAAGCAGATGCTTCGGGTCCAATAAAAGCACCGGCTTGCTGGAGGCACAAAATTCCTGCACAGGCACTAAGCCCATTGCCATATGCTGAAACGTATCGAAAGTTACTTCCCGAAATGCCAACACTGGCAGCGTAACAAGTAACTCCGAGTGCAGTGAGAGCTAGAACCAATCCTTGAATCAAGTCAAAGGACAGTGGCGTTAGACCAAGGATGAAATATTTGAGCAAAAGTCCGGTAATCAGAACGTCAAGCATTGTTGACCTCCTTCTTGGCTTTTTGGCGATTGTGGAAGGCTTGAAGTGTCAAACAGACGGCAAGAAACGTCTGAAGCGCGGCGATGAAAAGTGTGACCGCCGCCAGCGTAAATAGAATGGTCTTTATGACGAGGGACGGCTCTACACTGAGGCCGTTGAGCCAATGCCACCCTTTGACATAGCCACTGGCGATTAATGTGGACAGCAGGCGGAAACTTAGGAGTCTTGGGAATGCGCTGTAATAGCGGGCATTTGCCAGAAGGTAGATACCGAAGGCAATTGCCATTCCTGCTGGAATGGGAAACAGCTTGGAGCCGGACAGCATCAGTGCCACAAGAAAGGCAAAGGAAAGAGCCGTCATAATCACGGAGACCGGACGGAGGTAGTTCCCGTCGCGGATATCGTTGATAATCTGGACTGGGTGATGCGTATTGAGATCGTTCATCATGGACCTCACGCGGCTTTCTGAATCACCATTGAGTCTTTCACAACCCAATGGTCATTAACTGGTTCATACACATCAGAAATACGCCGATAGCCGTCCTCATCACGTTTTAACTGGACGACCACATCCACGTTTCTGCGCAGAAGAACAGGGATATCCGGGACGCTGTAGCCGGAGAGGGCCATGTTCTGAACGAACTTGGTCTCCAAGGCTTCTTCCGGGCTGCGGGCATGAACCGTGCACATCACGCCAACGGCCCCGGAAATCAGAGCGTTAATGAAGGCAAGGGCGTTCTGGTTGGAAATCTCACCAAACAGTACGCGGTCCGGGGTAATCCGATTGATGTGATCTAAAAGGGCATCCCAGAGGATCAGGCCGCTTGAGTTTTTGACGTCGCGGGCCGCGATCAGACCAACTTTGTCCATGAAGCGGTCCAGTTCAAGTTCGGGTGCATCCTCAGCAGCAATGATCCTGACTTGATCGTCAAGGAAGGTCAGAAGTTTGTTGAGGAAAGTGGTTTTGCCTGTATTCGTAGCCCCAGAAACGACGATGTTTTTCCCGGCAAGGACACAGCATTCCAAGTATTTGACAACTTCAGCCGTTGCCCCAATCTGTTGCCATGACGGTTCAAACGGGTGCTTGCAGCGTATGGCAAGGCTGACGCCTTCGCGGGAGGATTTTCCGAGAAGGCATTCGAAACGATGCTTGTGGTGTGGAATGACACATGAGAGCTTTTCACCGTTCCGAGGGCTGTAGGCACTGTCCGTCATATTTGACAGTGCCGTACACATCAGATCCAGCTCGTCAAAAGTCAGATCCGGGGCGGGAAGGGCAATTTTGCCCTCCCCGCGACGTTCTACAATGACATGACCGGCTTCATTGCAGCGGACTTCAACAGTTTTTGGATCGGCATAGTGCCTAGACAGTGGAGTGAGAATGATATCCAGTGAAGTTGTCATGGCCAGCCTCACCAATCATGTGCGCCGTTGGTCCAGGCACATGTAAAAGTACCGGCCTTAGGTCCGTTAATGGTAGGCGATGTGCCATATAGAGGTGTCCCCTTACACCCGTAAGTTACGGCGCGTACAGTGTACCACCATCCACCACCCTCAGATTCGTCGTGGTTGGTGTATTCAGCAAAGGTGGCATTTGCATTTAGGGAGTGTGTGTTAACATTCCCGCCGCCGCCGTGTACGCTCAGAATGGAGGCTTGCCCTGTGATAGATGGTGCGGAGACGAAAATCTCTCCGGTAGCCGGATTCTTACGAACGTTGCGGGCAATAAAGACTTTTGAGGCGTTTACCGTGCCTGTTGCATTATAATGCCAATTGCTGCTGCCTTGCGGTACTGCGTTGTGGTCAAATGTCACACTGATGTATTCGGCGGTTTCGTTTGCATCCGTGCAAACGCTTTGCGGGCCAACCGGATCGCCGGGGCCAATGGGTTTGCTGTAGATGGTTTCATCTGGACGTTTGTAGATTTTAGAACGTGTCGTGTCATAGAAAGCATTGCAGCCTTCATAGCGCGGCTGTCCCGTTTGCACATCTTCGGTGCCTTGGAGCAGGTATGGCGTTTGCGACGTGCCATCCAATAACTTGTTCTCTACCACTTTGTAAGGGCCATAACCTGGCACTTCTATGGTGATGGTGGACAGTGGGTAGGCAAATAGCTTGTCGTCGTGGTGTTCCCACTTGCTGATTGTATGATCGTGATTGTAGGTGGTTTCGGATTTTTGACATTGTGTGACGTACTGGCGTTGCCCCTTGTTATCAATGAAGAAGAAGCGTTCTTGTCCGTAACTTTTGCCCAGAGAAATATCGTGGTTTGATGTTGGCCATGTGGACGGGTTTTCGCAGCCTTCCAGTGTTGATGTCACAGGCGTGGATGATGTATCCGGCGTGCAATCCGTGACGTACTGAGGTACGCCGTCAATGGTGATTTCCTTACGGAACTGTTTAATGACAGAAGTGCCGTTAAAATCTTTGAATGGGCAGACATGTTGACCATCCTTGACATAGACTTTGGTAATCTCGAACTTGCGTCCGGTGTCCGCACATGGTGCAGCCTGAATGGTCACGCCATTTTTCATGTACGTCCACATAGAGCGTTCGTACATGAAGCCATTCTCTCCTTCATCGAAAGCTGGGCGCAATGTGCAGTCCTGCTTGTTTTCCGCCATGGGAATAGGTTGTTCTTTGACAGAGGGTGCACAGCCTCGGGCTTCAACTTCAGAGTTGTTGCGATTGAGGTAGGTTAAGGCTGCACGAGGAACGGCTTGCGGAGGAACAAGGCTGAAGTCCGCGAAGTCGGTACACTTGGTTGCGTCTTCATCAACTTTAAAGACGGTATCAATTTCAGTTTGGACTTCTCCAACCGGGTGAAACTCACCGGCATTGTCAATGTAGTACCAGGTGAAACGTGGGGACGCCGTTCCAGGAATGGAGCTGATGTTGATTTCATCGACAGCTTCGTAAAACTTTTTAAGTTTATAGAAATCACTGGTTTCTGAGCAATCAGTCTCACTTTTAAATGCGCCGTCTTCGAATGTTTGTAATTTGGATGTGATGATTGCCTTTTCATTCTCGAAATCAAACTTGAGCGCACAGTTTTCCGTTGAAATCCGAGTGTCAGTTACCGGAGCGTCTTCGGTTTCCGGTAATTCTGAAGGTGTCGTATAGGATGCGGCTTCATCATTTGAAGAACCTTCGGCAGATCCGCCCGAGGACTCGCTTGTTGATGCCGGTTCGGTATTTTCCTCATTTTCTTCGGCGTCATCTTTACTCAATGCCTCCAAAGCTGCGAGTAAAGCCGCTTTAGATCCTTCAAGTGTGAATTTTTGTGATGGTTCCAATGCATCGGTATCGCTGGCGTCGAACTGAGTGCTGAAGCCGTCAGATGCGATAGCGACTTCCTTGTTGCCTCGGGCTACGGATGTGACAAGCACTTGACCGTAATCCTTGCCTTCGTAGTTTGTTTTGCGGGCAAACCCTTTAAAGGTCACATTGGACAGGAGGGCAGGGTCTATACCTTCAATTGCACCAGCACTGAAATCACCGCCGACAACTTGTTCATCAGCAGGCAGGGAAACAATGTCCTGCGGCCATGCCGGAACAATAATCGTGTCTTCCAGTTGATCGACCTGAGTGAGTGATGTGGATGGGTCGGTTTCTGTGTTTGTTGCAGCATAAGCGACCGGAATGGCGACTATACTGAGGACGGCACACGCCGTCATAAGCCGTTTGAACAGCATGGCGTTACTCCACTTGTTTAAGATACCAATCGGTTGATGGGCGAAGGACCAAGGGTGAGCCTTGGGCCTTCTTGAGGAACGGTTTGAGATTGACGGTCTTCTCGACGACCGAGGCCGAAATCTCACCGAAGCGTTGAGAGAGTTCTTCCCCGCTTGTGGTAATTGCGTTGTCGATGTTGCTGTTGCTCTCGCTAACCGTCAGGCTTGCCATTGCCCCGCGCACGAGGGCTGAAATGACGGCCAACCGTGTGGCGGTGCCGAACCGTGCATCAAACCGTTCATCGACGATCCCGGAAATGCCTTGATGTCCTTGTTCATCGACGCCGTTGGCCTCAATCTCAAAGATTTCCACGCGACTTTCAGCAATAAGGAGGCGACGACACTGGATGTAGGCTCGGCTTGAACCGAGTTGTCCCAGACCTTTGATGCTGCATTCGGCGCGAGATCCTTTCGGGATCAGGATATTCCGGCCGTGTGCGCCAAAGAAATCATCCGTGACAACCAGCACGATCTCGTTTCCACCTTCTCCGTCCAGTTGGGTGTTGATGCCGCCTTCAAGCTGCACGTTGATGTAGCGGTCGGATGTAATGATGCGGGCATTATCCACAGGTAGGGAGGAATCAACTCCCTCTTGGCTGTACTTTGCATCGGTTCGGGTGCGGATTGTTGCATGCAAGTCCAAAGGTCTTGTTCCGGCTGTGCGCCCCAAGTTAAAATCTTTTCCCTTGTTTTGTGCTGGATCGCCGCCTGTAGACTTCAATATGTTCGTTGCAGTTTTTGCCGGAACAATGGTGAAGGCTGTTTCCAAGGCTTCACGGAATTTTGCCCGCTTTGTATTCAGCTCCTGTTCTTCCGACGTTTGTTCGGGAACAGGGGCCGGGGTCGGAGCCGGTTGTTGCACATAAATCGTCTTTTCGACCACCAACGGACGGAATTTAGGTTGAGGTTCTGGTTTGGGCGGCGGCGGCGGTTCCGGCTTCGGGTCTTTGGGGAAAGCAAAGGCTGCCGCATCCGGTTCATTCTGTGGCATAGGGGGAGCGTCGGGGAGGTTATCTGCACACCCCCCGAACACAGCCAATGCACCAGCAAAAACCGTTGAGCAAAGATCCATTACTGAGACTCCCCGGTGTATTCCAGGCATAGATATTTCTTGCCGGATTTAAGGCTGATGAGTTTCGGGATGCGTTCAACGATGAGGGTGTTCCCGGATCGGCGCGTGTTCACAAGTTGGTCAACGCCATCGACCACAACATATGCCGTGGGCCACTTCATGGAGTTCAGCTTCTCGCCAAAGTCGATGTAGGTGAAAATATCATCACGATAGACGACCTTCGGCTTCAGCTCTTCATCGCCCCACAGTTTGTAGTCCTCCCATCCGTGCAGCTTGCCCACATCGAAAGGAACGTCTTTGACAAAATCACCGGCTTTTGGCTTCGGATTGGTCAAGTCTTCAATGGCAGGCCCGATGTTTGTGGAGGTTTTTCCTGAACCCGTTGGTGCGGCAGTGGTCGGTGTTAACGACTGCGGCAAGTCCTTTGTCGTGGGTTTGGCTTTTGCCTTTTCCTCACCAATCATTTGGACTTTCAAGTCTGGAATATGATCCGAGTTGAAACCTTCGGTGCGGATATAAAAGACGTAGGTGTTGCCGTTGGACGTATTCAGGTTGAGGTTGGTGTCGTTGCCGATACCGTCCGATGACACAGTGATTTTGTTGGATGCGACACCTTCAACCTTGAAAATTGCCGGATCTCCAAGGCTGAATGTCGCAATGGTTACATCCTTCGGAAATTCGATGGTCGTAATCATATTTTCCCGAATGCGGAGCTTGTAGATCCGTTTTTCATCAAGTCTGTATTCGACATAGCCATCATTGGGTTCTGATAGGTTCCAGGCATGTTGGATCTGCCCACCCATCGTTGCCCGTTTCATATCGGGGTAGTAGCCCTCAGAATTCAGGATTGCGTCTTCAACCATGCTATCCGGCACTGGGCGGGTGTAACTTGCCTGCTGTCCGGCTTGAGCCTTCGTGTTGCCCGGAGCCTTGTCGCGGGCTGTCTGGGCATGAGCTACAGTCAACGGCAAGAGAAGGGCAATAGCCGTGGTTGCCAGAAAAAAGCGGAGTGAATTCTTCTTCTGGCGTTTCATAACATTGCCGGAGATCGGAGTGAGAATGGGCGGGACACCGCCTTTTTGATAACGGGCCATCATGAATTTCTCTTCTTAAGGGAATAATCAATGACAATAAGTCCAGCAGGATTCTCAAACTTCTGATCCTTTGGGACTGCTTTTGGACGGGATACAACGTCAAGGAACAAGAACCGACGATAGTTCTTGTAGGGTTTGCCCTTCAGATCGTCGTTGAAGGTCATGACAAGTGTGTATTTGCTTACCGTTTCGCCTTGCTTGTTCTTGAAGCGCGAGAACAAGCTGGAGCTTTCGATAGCGACAGAGCGATTGAGGCCACGATTAATGGCTTCTTCGTAGTCATCATAGAATTCGGCTTGAATACGGTTCCAGACATCATCTGTTGTCACCGCTGCCGCACGCTTCAGCCGTTCACCTTGGCTAACATTATCGACTTCAAGAACCAGTTGTGCCCAACGGCGCGCAAACGCTTCCATAATGAGGTCATATGAGGGAACGTTTTCTTCCAGCGGAAAGGCTCGAACATTTTCCAACGCTTTGACCACTTCCGGCGTTTGCAATGCAGGATTGAGCGTCAGCAAAACAGGGACCGTTCGCTGTAACGGCATCATCTTGCCGAGTAAAAGCACCAGAGAAATAACGGCAAAACCAAACGCGACATTCATCATCACGGACAGTCGAAGATACCAGGCAACACGCGTTGCATGGACTTCCGCTGAATATGGGTCGGCCTCGTGGATATGGTCATGGTTGACCAAATCCATTTTCTGAGGCTTTGCCTTCGTTGGCAGTCTGGGAACGGCTCTTTCCTTTGGGCCTGCCTTGAGCCTTGTTATGCGCCGGAAGAAACCCATTAGCCGAAATCCCTATCTTTCCAGACGTATGATCTGAACTGGTAAGGTATAGGGTCGCACGCACACGGAGACTTACGCGGGGCATCAAAGCCTTCGGGGTCCTCTTGAAGTTCTGTTCCGGGGCCAGTGGCGCAGGCTGAGAGTAAAAGTACGGCAGCTATGGCAAAAAGTTTGTTCATGTTTTCCCTCGTGAGTATAGGTCGGTGCATGTGCTGCACGCCCGATTAGTAAGGTTTGTTGACTGGGAAGTGTTCCCGGTAAGTGTTGATGCTATCGGTGCCGACTTTGTTGAGGTTGCGGGCTTTATCGACGATGCTGGCGACGGATTTGCGCGCGTCCCCACCGAATTGTTTGATGCCTGCAATGTTCTCACCGGCATTTTTGACCATGTTTGAGTAGCGACGGCCCGCAGTGAGCGGGTTGGCTGATTTGGCAATGGCGAGGCCAGCCGCTGCCGACCCGCCAGTCATCATGGCGGCGGCTGTATTCGTAAGCATGGTTTGGCAAAGTGAATTGGCAATTCCGACACCTTCAAAATGCAAGGCGGCAAAAGCCAAACCCACGAACAGCAGAATGAAAAAATCCGGGTTTGTCAGGGACGCAAAGGTATCCAGTTCCGGGCCTTTCATGCCAGTATTGATGGAGACGCCTTCGACGCAGTAGATTGTCAGGACCATGCAAGCCGTGGAGCTAAATAAAACAATGGTGGCTGACATGAATAGGCGGGCAGCTTGGAGCAGCATGGGAAAGCCCCAGCTGTAGGCCATGGCAAAGAATACATACGGGCCGAACAGTGACACCAGAAAGGCGCGGAAAATGGCGATGATGATTTGTGCGCTGAAGGTGACAAAAATTACACCGTAAGGCAGACCGAGAAGAATGGCATAAAAGGGGTTTCGCGGGTCCAAAGCGGAACCGCTGCTCCATAAAGCCATGACCAGATCAAAGACCTTACCCATTGCATGTTGTGATTGTGCAGCAAGGGCAACAATGCCATCATAGCCCGTCGTATCAAGGCCGCCCCTTAAAGTATCGAAGCACTTTCCCGCAAGACCTCCCATAATAACCAGACATAAAGAATACATGCCCGTAATGGCTTGTGGCGTACATGTATGTAAAACTATGCCAGCACCAAGTATTGTTATGAATTCCTTGCTGATTTTGCCTTCATTTGTTAGGCTAAGGCCGTAAAGACTAAATGTAACAACGATCCAAAGTAATCCACTGGAGGCGTAAATGGTTGTCATCGGGTCCTGCAAGACTGTGCTCAGGTCGTTTGTAAATGACGTTGTTTGGTCAACGTACCCTTGCAAAGCATCGCAATGGAAACAGGCATCGGCGGCGCTTTTGGCGTTGTTTGTAGCGTTACCAGCTTCCATTTCGCCCTCCTTCGTTCCGAAGGCTCACGCAGGAGCTGTCATCAGTGAGCATATTCTGGCAAAGCCGGAGAAATACTACGATTGGGAATATGCTAAGGTGCTGTGGGCAGATAAATTGACTTTCTCTCAGCTGATGGTTGAGGCAGATAAATACGCGGCTGATTTTGATCCGTGGCTTGAGATCTATAAGAAATCTCCGAGCAAAGCCCGTAAGCTCTTGGCGTCTTACCCCAAGGCCAAGCAGAAAAGAATTCAACGCGGTTTCGATATGCAGTTGGCATACGATCAGTGGGTCGATCAGTTTTACCTGAAGTGGTGGAAGTACTATCGTGGTGATGTGTTCGCCGGAAAAGAGAAGGACTTCGAATACGTTCTGGAAGCTCGTCGGGCTGAGACTTGTGACCAGAAGTATTTCATCTTCGAATGTGGGGGTCCCGATTGGCGAAGTGCTACGGATAAAAAAGCAGAAGCCGGAATGAAAGCCAAAGCCAAAGCGGATTACGCCAAGGCAAAAGCGGACACTGCGCAAAGGAAGGCCGACAGTGCTGAGCGGCATAAGAAGCTCCTCAAAAAATACACAGGAAACTAAGCTGGTTTTCACCTGAGTTGATTGAGGTTGAAAAATGTAATACGGGGAGAATTCAAGATCGCTCATTGAGTTCCCCCGTTGTTTTCTGTGTTTGACTCTTCGTCTTTGGCCTCTGAACCAAAATCATCTGTGCTAAGTCCTGCCTTCATCGCAAAAGCAGACATCACGGCAAGCTGTTGTGCCTGTACCTTGAGTTGAGCGGCGGCAATTTGATTGTTCAGGATTTGAGCTTGAGTAAGGAGCGTGAGGCGTTCTTGAACGGTTTTTGCGGCCTTCAAGGAAAGCATCATTTCGTTTGAGGCAGCATCAATGTCTTTGGCTTCTTGTTGAGCCGAAATTGCTTGTGCCGCCCCCCGTGTTGTGGTGTCGGCCAGCAAACGTTCACGCCGTGAGCGAATGTCGCGGCGGATCGCATTCAGTTCATAATCTTCCATGCCTTCAGTATCTTCTTCAGACATGACCATCTTTTTACGGAACTCTTCGGCAAGGTCACAAAGCGATCCCTGAACCCAGTCCTCAAAGTTAATTCCATAGTCAGGCTTTGATGGCAAAAGACAGAACACATCTTTCCTTAGGCGATGCCCCATTTTCGTGAAATTAGCGACCTTAAGGGTAATGGTGGCAGCTTCGCCCAACGTGTCGGAGACCTCCTGAGCTTGCTTGCGAATTTCGCCGAGCTTTCCAAGAGCCTCTTCCCCTTGTTCAATAAGGGATTGCGTCTTATTGGCGTTCTCGATCACGTTGCCGTTAACGGTTGGATCAAAAACCTGATCAAAAGCCATCGCAGCGTCGGTCATGAGGCATGCTGAAGCCACACAAACAGATAAGATCAGACGTGTTGCGGCCATGCTGCCCCCCATTCTTCCTGTAGTGTTTCCATTTGCTTGATTGGAGCCGGGCCGCTTTGGAAATATTTCATGGTGGGATCTATCGGTGAGAGATCCACATCAAGAATGACACTCTCATTGAAGCCGGTTGCAGCATCCTTCTTGACGACGAGCACCTTCCTGCCGGTTACGCCATATCCTCTAACGAAATCCAGTTGCTCTGGCGTTAGATTGAATGGTTCGTAACTTTTGGTGTCGCAGCCGGGAACCGGGAAGAAAACGTAGGTCGAGGTATTGACCGTGACGGTTTCGGCAATCCCAGAGTCAATAAGGGCTTTCGGGTCTTGGAAAACCATTCCGACAGCACCTTTGAATTTGCCGTATTCACGGAAGCCGACTTGCGCGAATTTCCGAAACTCTTGATTGCTTAGAAGGTTTGCACACTCTTCAATCAAGAGGTTGAACCCTTTGATTCTGCCGGATCTGGCAAGGCGAAGAATGATCTGGTTGATGTAAGTCACAACCGGGCCTGCCAAAGCTTTATCTTCAAGGACTTCGTTCATATTGATGCCAACGAGGAACGCTCCTGAGATCAAGTCCATCAGGCCGTCAGTCTCGGCATTGAAAATATGGCTGTAAGCCCCTTTGTGGCCTTGCGGAGTGACAACCCATTTTGCAAAGGCCAAGGCTTGAGGTGTTCCCGGCTTAAAGGCCATGGGATAAACTTCATTGAAAGTACGCTGCTTACCCCGTGGTAGGCGGAAGGCAAAATTGATCGCATGATCGATCATTTTATCCGATTCCAGATCTTCACCCAGTTCGCCAAGCATCATTTTCATGAGTTTGCGGATCTGTTGTCGGTTCCTTGGTGTGTCTTCACAGTCCAAAGGGTTTAGGCTCAGTTTGTCGAAGGCGTAATAAATCCCGCCCATGACTTCGACCATGAAGCGTGACCCTTCGTGGCTATCAAGAAGGATGCCGACAACACCGGGGAACTTGCTGATGCCGCCCAAAAGCCAAGTCATGAGTACGGATTTGCCGGATCGGGATGCGGCGATAACGGCATAGTGACCAAGTGCCGTGCTGTCGGTGGAGTTCTGGTATTGGAAATTGTACGGTTGCCCCGATGGGGTTCTGAAAAAGCGGACTGGCGCGTCCCCATATAGGGATGTTGTCATGCCTATAGGGGAAAGTTCCCACGGCCATAACGCCGCAGGCAGATCTTCACGGTGACGTAGAGGACGGATGAGTTTGTCACGACCGGGGTGACGGTTGAACCAGGCAAAAGGCGTGGTTTTCGTTGCCATCGTGTAAAAGATGTCAAGATCGCTCATTATCTTGCAGGCTTTATCTACAAGATTGGTGACTTCGTTTTCGGTCGTGGCTTGGATGGTGACTGAGAATTGTGAGCGTAGCGCAGATGCTTCATCTTTCTTCAGCATTTCCATCATGGCCTGTGCTTCCATCGCTTTATCAGCTAAGCCAAGGCTTACAGATGCTTCTTGATGGTAGAGGCCGAGAGCAATTTCTTTGCTGGTCGGAATGATAATCTGCGAGATTTCAATTTCACCTTGCAGGCACATCAGCTCGTGCGTGAGCTTGCCTGTCACCATTTCAGGCCACTTGTGGACCATAATGGTTCTGGCAAACGTTTTCTTCGGCAGTTGCCGAACAAATCCGCCATCACGTTCGAAAATCAAATCACATGCCGGAACATTTGCGGAAATATCCTTGGAAACTACAGTGAGGTCTTTGCGCAAATCACCGCAGATCAGGAAATTGATAAACCCTGTCAGTTCGCATGGCGCGTCTTTAATCTCTGGGATGGCAAGGCGTTTGGGACCAAAGCGGTCCAGCATGTGAAACAGCTTGCTTTCAGCCTCGCCAAGAACTTGACGCTTTTGGTGCTGGATGACGAGATACCAACCGATCTCGTAGCTTTTCTTGAATAGGTCGGCTTCCGCATCTCCAAGCTTTTGCAAAATTGGTGAAGGCCATTTTGCAGGGAAGTTCACCTGTTTCTCACGCTTTATACCAAATAGGCGGAAGGGTATGCCGAGTTTGGCAATTTGCAGATAAAACGACTGCCGCTGTTTGCAGAGGACTTTTTGGGCGTCCTCTGACTTTGTGTCGTAGGTGTCACCATCCAGTTTGTATACACGAGCATACAAGTCGCTCTTGAAGCGGATCGTGCACCCGTCATCTTCAATTCGGTCAAAATCCAATTCGTGACACAGCCAATCATGAGAGATTGAACCGAAGGACAACCGCCGGACCGCAGGGATAGTGAGCATCCCCGCAGTCACGGCAGCGCCCGCGACGCCTATAGCTTCCGCCCACATTATCGAGACTCCTGAGAGCGACCTTCAGGAATCCCGGCAAGAAGCACGCGACGCGTATTGCCTCGCCAGAACCGAGTACCTTCAATGGTCACTGGAACGATGTGAGGATCTTTATATGCAAGCCGAAAACTGACGCCTCCACAGACGCCGACAGTCAGAAGAAGACCAACCATCGCATAATCTTTTGCGCCAAATGCGGTAAGCAGAACCCATGCGATCACTCCTGCAATCAGGCTGAAAACAGCAAGAACAGGGGGAAGCCCAAAGTATGAGAATGGGTGTTGAACGTAGGTGAAGACGTAGCTTTCAGCTTTCATGGTTATGCACTCGCCATTTGTGCAAAGATCCAGCTGAAGAAGGCACCGCCAAAGCCGATACCGATGCTCGAATAAATCGTCTTCATAATTCTTTGGGTATCAAGATGGCCGAACGTGCCAAACCAGGCCATTTGCCCGACGAAGCTCATTGCCATCAGGGACGCGCCGACGATAACAATATTTTCGCGGAGCATGTCGAAGATACTGGTCGTTTTGTCCACCCATTCATTGTTGTTGGCAGCGAATGACGGATCAATGAGGGCGGCAGAAATCAAGACAGCGTAGAAAGCCGCAGCATTGAGATTGGAAGGTTTCATATCTTTAAATCCATTATGTATGGCCTAGGAAAACACCACGAAGAGACAAAGGCTCCCCACGGTCAAAAGGGATAAAAACGCCATAATCCATGTTTGACGGCGCATGGCTTGCTGATGCTGTTCCATGGTCCGAGCAAACTGCTCGGTCATTGCCAGTGCATTGTTGATGGATGCTTTGATGGTCTTGTCTTGCAGACCTGCAAAAAGATCGTCTACAGACTGGGCATAGCCCTTGCCTGTTGCATCCAGCAGAGATTTGATCTCCCGAATGGCGGCTTTGTTGATTTTGGC
>JAALLQ010000299.1_pt1 | contig 13241 bp, 10 predicted proteins | sample 7245921 | NCBI WGS metagenome assembly JAALLQ01 (sample SAMN13049200, study PRJNA578106) | oil field metagenome | isolation source: filtered produced water from oil reservoir B7 | place: USA:offshore Texas | collected 2016 | reverse complement strand
TGAAGAAAACGATACGGGAAACACCCAGAACCATACCGAACCTGACGGTTAAGCCGTATCGTGCCGATGGTAGTACGCTAAGACGTGTGAGAGTAGGTATCGCCCCCTTCCCTTTTTTTAAGTAATATATTATGATTTATTTGTATTTTCTCACCCCTTAATAAAAATACCGCATCAATTAGATAGATGCGGTATTTTTTTTATTTGTTCACTTATTTTAAAGAGTGAATATCAATTTTCCATCCGGTAATTTTCGCTGCTAATCTAGCGGTTTGACCGCCCTTTCCCACAGCTAAAGAGAGTTGATTCTCAGGGACGTAAACAAAAGCGGTTCTTTCGTCTTCGTTGAGAATTATATTTTTTACTTCAGCAGGGGCGAGAGCGTGCTTTATAAAAATTTTAGGATCTTCTGAATATTGTATAATATCTACTTTTTCATTTTTTAATTCTTTTAGTAACTCACTTATTCTTGAGCCTTTTTCACCAATACAAGCACCTACAGGATCAACTCCTGGCATAGCACTGACAACAGCAACTTTAGACCGTATTCCTGGTTCCCTAACTATTTTTACAATTTTTATGATCCCTTCTTCTATCTCCGGTACGATAGATGATAGTAATTCTGTAACGAGTTCAGGCGCTGTTCTTGAAACCATAATTTTAGGCCCTTTTGATGTGTTTTGAATATTTTTTATGTAGACTTTTACAAGTTCTCCGCTTTTAAAAGTTTCTCCAGGTATTGTCTCTTTCTTGGGGAGTTTAGTCTCTAATTTTCCTATTCTGATGTCAATATATTCATCACTAACTTTAATTATTTCAGCGGTTGAAATCCTATTTTTTAAAGCTACGTATTTATCAAACAAGTTTTTCTTTTCTAGTTCTTTCAAATTTTGAAGTATAACTTGTTTGGCTGTTTGAGCGGCAACCCGTCTAAAATCCTTTTTAAGATTGATCTTTTTTCTTACCATTTCACCTATTTCTATTTTTGGATTAATTTTTTTGGCTTCTTCCAAAGAAATTTCTTCTTTAGGGTTTTCAACTGTTTCAACGACTTTCCATAGTTGATAAACATTCAATTTTGTTAGATTTTGATCAATTTCAATTTCAACGTTTTTTGCTCCATAATTTTTTTTGTACGCACTTTTAATAGATTTAGCTATAATATCAACTAACGAGTCCCTACTTATACCTTTATCTCTTTCCAAGGCGTCTAAAGCTTCTAATAGGTTTAAGTTCAATGTTCTACACCTCCAATATCTTTCAAATTTTACAATTCAATTTCTAAATTGGCTTTGTCTATTTCGTTTAAATCGATGTTAAATAATTCCCCAGAATCTTTTTCAGTAATTTTAATCTGATCTTCCAATATATCGTCAATATAACCAATTACTACAGGATGTTTCTTCTCTTTCCCTTTTAAAATGAATTTTGCTAATTTTCCTTTGAATCTTTCGTAATCTGCTTTGCCTCTCAATTTTCTATCAAGTCCAGGGGAACTAACTACTAACTCATAACTCTTGTCAAAGAGATCAATTTCGTCTAGCCAAGGGTCAAAGGCTTTGGAAAACCTTTCACAATCTCCTATGGACACATATCCATCTGCTTTATCGATCACAATCTCTAGAATTTTATTTTTATTACTACCTTTAATTAAAATATCAAAAATTTCAAGGCCCAACTTAGAAGCAACATTATCGGCTTTTTCCCATATTAACTGTTTAATCTCCTTGTTGGTTAACATGGTAATCACCCCTCTCGTTCCAAAAATTATTTTTTATAAAAAAGCTCGAGGGCGAAAAGCCCTCGGCACTCATTCTGTTAATTAATTTTCTCTTAATTACCATTAATATTATATCACAAAAAAAATAAAAATCAAGACCATTTAAAAAATTCTATTTTTAATTTTTTATATAAATAAATTATAATATGAAAGAACTAAAATCACTGCGGGGCGAAGGGGTAAAGCTCCTTTTTCCTCATGGGTGGGCAGCGGGGCGAAGGGGCGCTATATATCGAGTTTTCAAAATTTCTAAAGACAAAAATTCAAAAATTTGAAATTTAAGGAGGATTTAGAAAATGGCCGATATGGTAGATTACAAAATCTATGGTGATGATATGCAACTAGTAGAAATTGAACTTGATCCTGGAGAAGGTATTAGAGCTGAAGTTGGGGCTATGATGTATATGGAAGAAGGAATAGCGATGCAAACCAACACAGGTGGAGGTCTTTTCAGAGGCTTGAAAAGGATGATGACCGGAGAAAGCTTCTTTATAACAAATTTTGTACAAAGCGGGGAAGGCAAAGGGCATGTTGCTTTTGGTGCTCCCTATCCGGGTAAAATTGTACCGATCGATTTAATAGAATTCAACGGGACTTTTATTTGCCAAAAGGACAGTTTTTTATGTGCAGCAAATGGTATAGAAATAGAAGTAGAGTTTACAAAAAGGATAGGCACCGGGTTATTTGGCGGAGAAGGTTTCATTCTTCAAAGATTAGAAGGACATGGCTTGGCTTTTATTCACGCTGGAGGGGCTTTAATCGAAAGACAGTTACAACCTGGAGAAATTTTAAAAGTAGATACTGGTTGTGTAGTAGGTTTTTCAAAAACTGTGAATTATGATGTTCAGTTTATAGGAGGTTTTACCAATGCACTTTTTGGTGGAGAAGGTTTGTTTATAGCAACCCTCAAAGGTCCTGGAACTATTTATCTTCAAAGTCTTCCGTTTTCAAGACTTGCAGACAGAATAAACGCTGCAGCAAAATATCAAAACAAAGGTGAAAATAGAAATATGGGCAGAGGCTTCATCGGTGGATTGTTCAACGATGATCGAAGATTTTGAATTATGGAGATAAATTTATTCCAACTTCAAAGCTTCGATGCCATGGGAAAAATATTTCCATTTTCCATCTTTTTTTCATGCTTTTTTCTATTATTTCTTTAAAAGGCAATAGTTTGGTTTTCGTATACTCTTCTGCCCATTTTTCAGCTGGCATAAGCGTCCATAAATTGCACCCTTTTTGGGCAGAATCTTTTCTTAGTTGTTGTCTTACCACTGCTTGGTAACCCCAATGTTCTATGAAAAAAATTGCCTGTAATTTAAGTAACTCTTTTGTGTCTAATTTTAAATAATTTTTTTGAGCAAAATACTGAATTACAGAATGGAGGATAACTGTTCCAAGGGTGTTGCTTACAGTGTTCCACCCAGAGTAATTTATCTTTAGCCAATCTAAATGATTTTCCAAAATTTTTTCTACTAATCTTTTATCTGAACCATTTCCATATCTTATATCAGCTATTCCAATAATTTTATCTTCTTTTTTAATTCTTTCGATGATTGTTTCGTATTTTTCCTCAGATACAGCTAATGTGTCTTGAAAAGTATTGTCGTATCTACTATAATCAGAAGAGTTATTCAATAAAAGTAAAATATCACCTTTTTGTTTTATTTTACCACCAGCTGCTCCAATATGAGTTTCAACGCTACTTTTTAAGGGATATCCTTCATAAGGGGGAATCAAAGTGATTGATTCTGGATGTGTATAAAAAAGTTCAAAAGAAGGTGAATATTTAAACGTCGAACATAATAACCTGCTTAAAAGCGTTAAAGAAGTTTCGTCTGCCCCAGGATGAATGGAGATTTTTTCATTTAAATCTAATTGGTTCACTAACTTTTGATGCAGTTTTGATTCATAAACTGATAAGCTACCGGAAGAATTATCATCCAAAGTTATATTCAAAAAATCTACCACTCCATTATTAACAAACTTAATCGCTTCTTGGATAATGGTGTAATTTCTTTCTCTCCTCCAAAAAAAGTCTTTTATCATCCATTCGGGGATTTCTTGATATTTGTTTTCAAACTTTTCCAAAAATCTTGATAAAGTATCTTTGTAAGATAAATTTTGTAGCTTATCTTTTGACTCTAGATATTTAGCGAAATCCTTTGATAGATTACTTAAAGCTTCTCCATAATACTCCCAGTAGTCAGGTTCTTCGTCCGACGAGTTGTATATGGGGATTCTTGTTATTGTGGAAGAGAGATAGATCGTTGTTCTTTTTTTCTTTAAAGTATTAAGAATTTTTAATCTTTCATTAATTGTAGGTTTTTGGAGTAAGTTTATTCTTGATGGGATTAATCCTCCATGAATCAAGGTATCTAATGAAAGGATTAAATTATCTCCTTCTTGAGAGTTGTCTAGAAGCCAATCTTTTAAAGCATCGGTATGTGCGGGGATTTTTTTAGCTCCTAGCAATTCTTTAGGAGGAGTTAAAATATTCAAGTCTGAGGCTATTGCGAACATTAAAAAATATTCCCGAGTACAAAATCTTTCATCAATAGGTAAAAATACTATTCTCATTTTAAGGACCTCCCTTTATTTTGAATTAAATGAATCTTTAATTTCTCAAACAACGGATCGTATAAGTCCATTATAAAAATTCTAGATATCCGAATCTTTCAGGGGTATGGAAAGACCCATAAGTGCAACTCCAACATCCATATAATGATGCATCACCTTTCCACCTGTTTCTTGTAAAGTTGACTCTGGTTATTTTAGAAACATCTACGCCTATTTCTTGGAGATCTATTTTCAACTCTGCAACCCATTTTCCTTTTATTTTGTTTGTAGCAGTTTCTATATTCCCGTTCCAACGTGAATCGAGCATAATTTCATCGTATATAGTCCCATTTGCTGAAACTACAAAATGGTAATATTTTGAAGGATCGGATTCATCAGGCCGAATAAAAACTTCCACTGAATCTCCTAAATATACTCTTGTGTCTCTCGGTCCTTCTATAATTTTCATTTCAGAAAGATCAGGTTCTTCGCAAGAGAATAGTACATATAGATATTTTTCATCGTAAAAGGCTTTCACCTTGGTTTCAAAGGGGAAAGGTTCCCCACTATCGTTTGTTAGGAAATTGTTAGACCATTCTATTTCTTCCCAAATATTATCAACTTCTCCATCTATTACAGGAGGAGTTGAAACCTTTTGTATTTGCATTTTTGGCAAAGAAATTAAATTTTCCACAACAACCATTTCTGGGGGTTTTGTAGCTTTTATTGGAGCTTTCTCTTTTCTTTCTTTTGCATATAAAATGGGTCTTAAAATATCCATCATTTTATAGATCTCATTTATTAGTGTTATAGAAGCGTCGTAGTTTGTGATATTGGAAGCAATTTCAGTTTTTAAAGCAGATAATTGTTGCCAAAAGTTAAAAATACTTTCTTCGTTCCAAATTAAAGTATTTTTGATTTCTGCTTTAAGCCATTTAGTTTCTTCATCTGTTAAAAAGTAATTTTCGTGAAGGAACGCCATAGTATCTTCAAGTTCTTCTATAAATGTTTCAAAAAGGACTTTTGACGGGGCGTGAGCTGTGATTGCATATTCTCTAAAATAACCTGTTTTAAGAATAGATAAATCAATTGTTTTAGTCATAGTAGGGTTCAAACTTTTAATATGCGAAGCGGAAAATATGGCAACACCCGGGAAGCCTTTTTCTTTAACAAACCCAATTTGTCTCATCATTTCATCTTGGTCTCTAATAGAAAAAGCTGCTAGACCTGGATAGATAAGAACGTATCTACTGTAATTTTTTTGTTCATCGAGAACTATTTCAAGATCCTCTAAACTACTTTTGTAGTCCATTGGGAACAACACATCAATGTAATGGTTTTGTGCCCAATTTCCCCAGTTTTGCTTGTATTTTAATCTTGATTCGCTTAAAGAAGGACCTATAGCTGCACTTACTATTATTTCTGGTTTTATTGTTTTTACTTCGCGATAAATTTCGTGAACGAAAGAAGTAACAAGGTTTTCTCTCCACAATTGCCAAGTTACCTCTTCTGGTGAATATTTTTCTATCGTAAATGGATCAATTCCACTTTCTTCATAGAATTTTTTGATTGTGCTTTCATCATAACCCATATAGTCAGAAGCATATCTTATATAATCTAAATGAATTCCATCTACATCAAATTCTTTGACCAAAACGAGAATAGCATTTTTGATAAAATTTCTTGCTTCTTGATTAGAATGAGAAAGCCATACGGTTTGAGACTCTGAATAAATGTTACCAAATTTATTTTTTTCAAGCCATTCTGGGTGTAAAGACATCATAGGACTTGCAGAGGTGTGTGCAATGGCAAATGTCCAAACCCATGGATGGACTTCCATACCTCTTTTGTGTGCTTCAGAAATTATGATTTGCAAAGGGTCCTCCTCCCATTCTTCAAATAATTCAGATAGAGGGTACCCTGTCGTTTCGCTAAGTGTTTTTGAGATTGTTCGTCCTTGATAAATGATTTCAGGTAATAACAAGTTAAAATTCAAATCGGCTAATTCATTAATAATTTTAGACAAATTTTGGGGGGTTTTTGCTTGTGCGATGGCTGAATAATCTAACCACACTGCTCTGGTTTCTATCTTATCACTAGGGAAAGTATAGCTCCTTACAATACTTAATTCTTCTTTCAGTTTACTCACCTCTTCCATTGAAGATTCTTTTATTTTGACGTCCTTTAGTCTTTTTTCCAATTCATTTATACTATTTAATAAAAAAAAGTATCTTTCTTCTGTGACATTAGGTCTTATTCTTTCAATTTCATTTCTCATCTCTTTTATTTCATTTTCAACTTTTGATAGTTCGATTTCTACTTCATCAATTGGTGTAGGAGGTAAGTCTAGTAGGTATCTGGTCGCATTTGCAATTAGTTTTTGGAAGATATAATCACCCAAAGCTAAAGCAAAAACATTTTCACTGAAAAATATTCCTGATTTTCCTAAAACCACTGCGCAATTATCTTCATATGATGTAGAAGGATTTCCTTCAGAATCTTTTGACCATTCAGCTAATCTCTTTACTTCTGGATCAATTGTTTTAAAAGTAAAAGTGAAACCTCTGGGCATTTTGATATAGTCTGGCATCTCCTCACCAAAAACTTTCTTTCCTTCTTCTGTGATGCGCGTATAATTGTATTCTCCTCTTTCCCAATTAGAATATTGTATCCCTAGGTAAGGTCCCACAATATAATTTGACCTTATCTTTCCATCAGAATATCTAAGAGTCGCTTCGTAACCTCCAAGTATTTTCCCACCTCTTTGAAGAAATGCTTCTATTTCGGAAACTTCCCTTTCTGTTAAAGACGCGTTATCATGAAGTATCAAAACTTTTATATAATCAGGTATTCCAACGTTATTTACAATGGTTGTATCTAAAAGTTCGTATTCAATATTCCCATATTCTAGGCTCCTTAAAGTCCCTTCCAATATGGCTTGGTAAGATGAGGGCCCGTAGAAGTTTTCAGAAGCTTCTGATACTAGTACACCAACTTCTGCCCCCAAAAAAATTACTGAATAAAGCACAAAAAATAGAAACATTATTCCTTTTTTCATTTGTCACTCGTCTCCCTTTAGAAACACTTATTTTAACTAAAAGTTCACTGTTTCAAGGCACCTTGATAGCCTTCTATAAAATACCTTTGTGTGAAAAAGAAGAAGACAAGAATTGGGATGGAAGCAATAATTAAACTGGCAGTGATATATCTATAATTTTGTTCAAACATACTGTTTAAGTAAGAAAGGCCTACCTGTAAAGGGAATTTAGTTTGACTTTGAAGAACTATCAATGGCCACAAAAAAGCATTCCAAAAACCTGCAAATGAGATAATAGAAAGTGCTGTAGCCGCAGGTCTCACCATTGGAAACATTATTTTCCACCAAAGTTGAAACTCGTTACAACCATCTATTCTAGCGGCATCTTCAAGATCCCTGGGGATAGATAGATAATTTTGTCTCATTATAAAAATTCCAAAAATACTAACAGCACTCGGCAGGACAACGGCTAAATAAGTATCGAAAAGTTTAAGATTTAAAATAGTTATGAAATTAACGATTAGCCCTCCTTGAATGGGTATCATCATAGGTAACAAAATCAAGAAAAATAGAAGATTTCTTCCTTTGAATTCCAATCTTGCAAGTGGATAGGCTGCTAAAGATGCAAACCCAACATTAAAAATTATTCCCAAGGCTGTAATTATTAAAGAATTTAAGAAGTATCGTGGAAATGGGACATTTTCGATGACGTATTTGTAAGCATCAAGAGTAGCAGGTTTCGGTATCCACTTTGGCGGCCAAGTTAGAACATCTGTTGCAGTCTTCAAAGAGGTAGAAAGAGCCCATAAAAATGGGAATATAAAAAATAAGGCCAAAATAATTAAAAGAACATAATTTAAGGAAATTTTTATTATTTTTTTCTTATTTATTTGTTTTTTCCCTTTTTTTCTCACCACCGACACCTCCTAAGCCAAAAAATTTGAACTGTATTAATGTTAGAGTAATTAAGAAGGCGGAAAATATTACTCCTAGAGCCGCTGAGCGTCCAAATTGGTATGTGTTGAACGCCAAATTGTAAGTTTCAAACATTAAAGTAGTTGTTTGATTTTTTCCTCCTGTGAGTAGAAAAATTTCTTCAAAAACCTTTAAAGCTGACATAGTTGACAAAACGAAGCACAATAACATTGTAGGTCTTAATAAAGGAATGGTAATTCTTGTGAATTTTTTAAGATTGCTTGCTCCATCTAAAGCCGCTGCTTCGTAAAGCTCCGAAGGTATATTTTGTAACCCAGCTAGATAGATAATCATATAATAACCAAGGCCTCTCCAAAAGGTAACAAACATAGCTGAAAACAAAGCTACGTTTTTATCTAAAAGCCATAAAACAGGTTCTTCAACGATGTTCAAAGACATAAGAAAATAATTGAGTATCCCGTCTACGTCGAATATCCATCTCCAGGCTATACTGACTATAACACTGCCCGTTATTACAGGAACATAAAATAATGTTCTAAAAAATTTTATTCCAGGTATTTTTTGATTGACTAGAACAGCTAAGCCCATTGAGGCGAATTGTATAAAAGGAACCACTATAAGATACTTTAAAGTATTAGCCAATGAAATATAGAAATACTTGTAATTAAAAAGCCACCTATAATTTTTTAGTCCTACCCATTTAGTTTCACCTGTTAACATATTGTAATTAGCGAAAGATAAAGTTATCCCTCTCACGATGGGATAATAACTGAAGATGCTCAATAAAACCAAAGGGGCTACTAAAAAGCAAAAGGCAATCAAATATGTTTGCTTTTTTCTACTAAGTTTCAAATGTCACACCTCCTAAATCAAGGGCGATAGGTGGAACCCCTATCGCCTTTTAACCAATAAATAAAAAACTAAAATTCGCTTGATAATAGTTCATTTAACTCTTCTTCAGCTTGGGATAATGCTTCTTCTGCCGTGTAATCACCTTTAATAGCAGCCATCCAATAATCATCTAATATCCTTCTGAATTCAGAATATTTTGCAGGTCCTATTATTTTCCCAATCGCATCTTGATCAAAACCATATATCATTGATTCACTAGCTACTAATTGTGCTTTGACATTCAAATCTTTTTCTGATCTTTCTAAAAACCAAGGATCTTCTTCGAGTGATATTTTCGTTGAGGGAACAACGGTTGCGATCTTAGCAAACTCCACTTGCCAGTATGGGGAAGTTAGCCATAATCCAAATTTTATCGCTTCAGCTTTATTTTTCGCATTGTATGGCACTGCCACATTCATTGCTCCTGCAGGAATTTTTTTGCCTTTTCCCAAAGGAAAGGAAGCAACATCACTAACTTCGAATATGCTTGGGCTATTTATTTGAACATGTTTAACCATAGTTATTCCCACAGGAAACATGGCAATTCTTCCACCTGCATATTTTTGGGTACCTGCTTGATATCCTCCTAAATCTTGAGGCATAAGTGCCTCTTTGAAGGCAAGTTGATGTTGTTTCAATTTAGCAATTGCCTCAGGGGTATTGATTATGGCCTTTTTTCCATCTTCAGAAATTAATGGGACCCCCTCCTCCTGAAGATCGATATGTGCAACTATGTTGGGCTGATATCCGTATAAGCCAGTTTTTTCTTTAATTATTCTGGAATATTCTATGATTTCATCCCATGTCTTTGGTGGAACATTAGGATCTAACCCTGCTTCTTCAAAAATCTGTTTGTTGTAAAGCAAAATTTGGGGACTTAGATACCAAGGAATAGCATATGATTTTCCATCTATTACAGTAGTTTCCCAATAGTTCGGTAAGTATACATATTTTTCTATTTCATTTATGAATTCATCTATTGGGCTTAATGCATCTTGAGCTGCAAAGTCTATAACCCAAGGAGTATTCATATTCACCAGATCAGGGGGGTTACCAGAGGCTATTGAAGCGATGAGTTTTTGTTGAAAAGCATCGTAAGGGACATCGACCCAGTTAATTTTTATATCAGGATTAGCAACTTCGAAAGTATCTATAATTGAGTTAATGTACTCTGAAAATGTAGACAAAGAAAGCGTCCAAAATTCAACAGTTACATTTTCTGCTGATAACACCAACGAACCGATAATCAAACATAACAACACCACAAAAAACTTTTTCATGCCAATCTACCTCCTTCTTTTTTGCCACATTTCGTGGCTAAAACTTTGATATTTTTTGAATCTGGTTTTCTATTTCTTCAGGGTGAATCTGCAAAAGTTCAATATTCTTGCTCGTTGCCAAATAAATTCCCGAACCAATTGCTTGCCCCATACCTGCACATGTTGGTTGAATTCTTGCAGCGGATTGACCTTCGAAATCCGAAGAAAAACACCTTCCAACTATTGCCAAATTTGTATAACTTTCTGATATCAACGATCGTAAAGGTATTTCATAGTAGTCATCATATTTCGGAATAAAACCTTTTTCTTTTTCATCTATTTTCTTTTCATTTGAGTGAATATCAATTCCATAACAACCTTTCACCACCCCATCTGGGAATTTTTTATAAGTTCTTACATCTTCTCCTGTGAAAACATACATTCCTTTAACTCTTCTACTTTCTCTTATCCCAATTTCAGGAGCTATTTTTTCAAGGTATGCGTTTTCAAACCCCTTTACATATCCCTTTGCAAAATTGAATATCTTTTCCACCATTATGGTTCCTTCTAATATACTTCTTGAAAGTTCTGAGTTATCAATTGAGTCTTTAGAGATATTCATAGTATTAACTGTCACTCTTCCTTTACCAGGTAACTGAACAAAAAAGAAATGATCGATAGATAACGAAGGATCTTCTTTTTTGGCCTCTTCGAGTTCTTTAAAGTAACCTGAAACGGAAATAACCTCCATATTCGGAGTAACCCATGCGAAGAAGTTTTCTGGGTTATTTTTTACATCACTTCTGATACTCTCAAGATCAACCCCTGCAATAGTAAACATTATTGTTAAAGCTTGATTTTTACCCGTTTCATCACCTACAAAACATTCATTTCCAGAAAGATATCCTACTATTCCATCGCCGCTGGCATCAACAAAAAAGTCGGATTCAATTTCACCTTTTTCACCGTTTGAGGATTGGGCTTTTAAGGAAATAATTTTATTATCTTCTTTTATTACTTCTGTTACCATTGTTTTAAATAATATTTCAACTTCACTTTCTTTAAGCATGTTCATCATTTCAATCTTCATTAACTCACTGTTAAAAGTGTTGAAGTAAACTCCTCCTTTTCTTTTTAACCTTTCAATTAGTTCTTGAAATATTCCTTTTATCAATACTTGATTATCTAGCCAATATTTCATAAAAGGATTAACCAACCCAAGTGTAGTAAGCCCGCCAATTGTAGAATTTTTTTCAATTAGTAGTGTTTTCAGGCCACTTCTTGAAGCTGCTATCGCTGCATGGAACCCTGCGATCCCTCCGCCGACAATTGTAACTTGTTTACGATATTTCAATTCAACCACCTCAGTATAATTTATTAACGACTGCTCTTGCAGTGTCTTTTCCCGTAGTTAAAGCCTTTTCATATTCAATTGAATACAACAAACCAGACAAGATCTCCACAGCAAAAATTTGAGCCAGGATAGATCTACCTGCACTAGTTTTTACAGGGTTTTCACCAGAGAATATTTCTAATACCACATCCGAAAATTTTGTAATAGGGGAATTCGCATGTTCAGTCAAACTAATAGTTGTTGCACCGTGCTTTTTTGCTACATTTAACGAGTCTACAGTATCCTTAGTGGACCCACTTTGGCTTATTCCAATTGCTAAATCTCCAAAGTTCAATGTAGCAGCGGAGATAGCTTGCATGTGAGGGTCTTCCAATGCGTAAGATGGAAAACCTAACCTTGTTAATTTATATTGTAATATTTTGGCAACTGCTGACGAGGATCCTACCCCGTAGATCTCTATTCTTTTAGCAGATCTAATGAAATTTGCAGCTTGTAAAAACTTATTTATGTCTAGTATTGAAGTTGTGCTCTCAATCGATTTAAGAGAACCCAATTTAATTTTCCTAAGTACTTCTTGAGGAGAATCATTCTTGAAGATGGTAATATCTTTTTCTTCTTCTATATCTTCATTATTATCCAAGGCTAAGGTGAGTTTGAAATCTTGAAACGTTTCAAAACCTGCTTTTTTAACAAACCTAGCAATTGTAGCTTCACTTGTTCCGCACTTTGTAGCTAATTCGGTTATGGTAATTCTTGTTATTTCCTCTTTTTTACTATTCAATATATACTCAGCTACTTTCTTTTCAGATTTAGTGAAAGTAGGCATCCTAGAATTAAGCAAAGCTTGAATTTTACTCATTTTTAAATTTCTCCTTTTTGAAATGAAAGTATTGCCGATCCCCTTGCGCCTGCAAATTCACCTAATTGGCTAAATTCGATAAAATCGCCACGTTTATTTCTTATTTCTTCATAAGAGGACCGAATTTCCGTTAATACTTTCTCACCGTACTTTGGAATGACTCCACCAAGATAACATTTTTCAAAGTCCACGGTAGTTTTAACTGTATCAATTAGCCAAGCCATAACTTTTGCATAATTTTTTATACTTTTTATGGATTTTTCATTATTCTTTTCATAGACTTCTTCTCTTAAGTATCTTCCAGAAAGTAAAGTTTCAACGCAACCAACTTTTCCACAAGTACATCGTTTGTTATTTCCTGGATATACAATATGTCCTATTTCTCCACTCCCTCCCATAATTCCTCTTATTATCTTCCCATTACTAATTATTCCTCCACCAAGGCCAGTCCCTACGGTTATCATCAATAAATTGTTTACTTTTGTAGTGTAATATTGAAAATATGCAGCACAATTAGCATCATTATCAACCTTTGGCCTTATATGAAATTCTTGTTCTACAATATC
>JAALLQ010000296.1_pt1 | contig 13335 bp, 13 predicted proteins | sample 7245921 | NCBI WGS metagenome assembly JAALLQ01 (sample SAMN13049200, study PRJNA578106) | oil field metagenome | isolation source: filtered produced water from oil reservoir B7 | place: USA:offshore Texas | collected 2016 | reverse complement strand
AAGAATTCTAATATAACTCAAAGAGACCTTTCAGAAAAAACAGGTTTATCCTTGGGAATGGTGAATATGCTTATAAAAAGGTTCATCAAAAAAGGGTTTGTGAAATTAGAAAGGTTGAATAGCAAGAGTTTCAGGTACATATTAACCCCGGAAGGGTTCAAAGAAAAGAGCAAAAAGACAATAGAATATATGAAAATATACTATAGAAGAACGTTATTGATAAAACAAAACATAGAAAGAATAATACAAAGATATGGAAGAAATATAACTTACGTTCTATTTGGGAAAGACAAGGAAATGAAGGAAATAATAGAAGGGATATTGAAAGAGATGAGAGTTGAATACATAATAGAAAATGATCATGAAAAAATAAAAAGCACAAACGTTGTATTATATTGGGATGTTGAGGATAGAGCTAAACTTGAAAGTTTGAAGTCTGAGTTTCTGATGGGGAGAATATTATAGTAATTAGTTCCTGATAAAGCGCTGAAAGAAAAGAACAAAAATAGTAATTCCACCTTCTGAGTGGCGAGAAGTTTTATTTCTGAAGTAATAAAAAACTTTGAAGAATTCGAAAAAAGAACGAATATAATAATAACAAACAGAATGCACAAAGGGCTGAGAGATGTTGAAGACAAAGTTTGCATAGGGGATCTTTTAGGGAGGGATTGAGTATTATGAAAAACAAACCAATGGTATCATTCTTAATTCTTCATTACCAAACTGAAGACGATACAATAGAATGTGTTGATTCAATTTTAGATAATGTTGAATATGATAATTATAATATTGTTATTGTTGATAATGGTTCACCAAATAATTCAGGAAAACAATTAGATAATAAATACAAAGAAAATGTAAAAATAAAAGTTATAATTAGTGATAAAAATTTAGGATTTGCTAAAGGAAATAACTTAGGATTTAACTATATAAAGAAACATTTTGATTCAGATTTTATTGTTATGATAAATAATGACACCATTATTAAAGACAAAGATTTTTTAAAAGGAATAATTGAGGAGTATTATAATTCTAGATATGATATATTAGGCCCAAAAATAATTTCTTTGGTAGATAATCAAAACCTGAATCCAGGTGAATTTCAATTTAAAAATAGTAAACAAGTTAATAACTCTATATATAAAATAAATTTACTTTTATTCTTAGAATATATTTACTTGTATAAACCTATTAAAAGGCTATATAAAATATTAAAAAGAACAAAAGGCAAGAATAAAAATTTTTCAAACACAAAGCTACACGGTAGTTGCCTTATATTCTCTAAAGATTATATAAAAAGTATGATGGTTTATATAATAAAACGTTCATGTTTTGAGAAGAAGAGATACTTTATTTTATCGCAAAAGAGATAAAAAAGAATTTCTTCTTTCTATATTGTACATAATTAGGTTAACAGGGTGGTACAGTATTCAGTTAGCCATAGCAGCTACAGATTCTATAGTGAAAAACGTAATAAAAAAGAATATTCCATTATAAAAATGCAGTTAATTCGTTCAAACAGGAGAGAAAATAATGGCTAAAAAATTATCAGTTATTATTGTAGCTTATAAAAAAAGAAAAATAATAGATGATTGTTTAGAATCTGTTTTTAAATATAATGACATAGGGAATGATCTTGAAGTTATTGTTGTTGATAATAGTCCTCAAAAAGATAATTTATATTATTATATTAAAGAAAAATATAAAGAAGTTAAAATTAAATTCAATGATAATAAAGGATTTGGTGAAGCTAATAATAGAGGAGCAGAAATAGCGGAGGGTAAGTATCTACTTTTTTTAAATCCCGATACTATTTTAGTAGAACCAATTTTTGAATTTGCAATAAAAAAATTCGAAGAAAATGAAAAGTTAGCTCTATTTGGATTAAAATTGATTTCTCCAAATGGAGAAAAAAGAATGTCTTATGTATACCAAACAAATTATTACGGTTTATTTTATGTTTTAATTAATAGAATATGTAATAAATTAGGCCTTTTTAATTCAAAAAAAATGGCAATTTCTGGGGCAGATATTTTTATTAGGAAAGATATTTTTGAGAAAATTGGAATGTTTGATGAAAATATTTTTATGTATTGTGAAGAGGCAGACATTACTAAAAGAATCCTAAAAAACTATCCAAATTTTGAAATTAAATATTTTAAAGATAAAAAAATAATACATTTAGAAGGGAAAACCCAAGAAGCTTCTGAAAATTCTTTAAAAAATAGATTGATAAGTAATATTTATATGGGAAAAAAATATAACTTTAATCCTTATAAAAAAATTAAATTTGAATTTAAATATCTTAAATTCAAATTAGTAATTTTTAGAATCATAAATAAAGAAAAATATGTTAAACTCAAGAAACTCAAGAAAGTCTATTTAGAATTTATTGATACAATGGACTCAAATAACGAAATTTATATTTCATAGTACGTTTGTAGTTTTCTCTTTATTTTTTTATAGAAACTTATATGCCTTTGATTCTTTATCTTTTTGAATGGTTTGATTTAATAACTTATTACATATACTATTTATTTTATTAGACTTTTATATATCTTAAGATATGTTTAATTATTTTTTCTGGATTTCAAAACTTATTTTTTGGATCAACTGTTTTATCCAACGTTTTTATTATATTAATTTTTAAAAATATATTTATTAAAGAAAGGATTGATTAAATGAAAGGAATAATATTAGCAGGTGGAAGTGGAACAAGGCTATATCCAATAACAAAATCAATAAGTAAACAATTACTACCAGTATACGATAAACCAATGATATATTATCCGTTATCAACATTAATGTTGTCTGGAATAAAAGAGATATTAATAATAACTAATCCTGAATATATAGGGTTATATAAACAATTACTAAATGATGGAAGTCATTTAGGGTTAAAAATAGAATACAAAATACAAGAAAAACCAAGAGGGCTTGCAGATGCATTCATAGTAGGAGAAGAATTCATTGGAAAAGATAAAGTATGTCTCATACTTGGAGATAACATATTCCATGGACAAGGATTCTCACAAATATTAAAAAAAGCTTCTTCTTTAAAAGAAGGTGCAGTAATATTTGGATACTACGTGAAAGATCCAAGAAGTTATGGTGTTGTTGAATTTGATGACAATAACAATGTAGTATCACTTGAAGAAAAGCCAGAAAAACCAAAATCAAATTATGCAATACCCGGATTGTATTATTACGATAATTCAGTTGTTGAAAAAGCAAAAAATTTGAAACCTTCTGCAAGAGGAGAACTGGAAATAACAGATCTCAACACAGAATACCTAAAAGAAAACAAGTTAAAAGTAGAACTATTTGGAAGGGGTTTTGCCTGGTTAGATACAGGAACGCACCAATCACTACTTGAAGCATCAAACTATGTTGAAACAATCCAAAAAAGACAAGGCTTTTACATATCCTGTGTTGAAGAGATTGCATATAGAATGGGATATATAAACAAAGAACAGTTAATTAAACTGGGAAAAGAAATGGAAAAAATAGAATATGGAAAATACCTATTAGAAATAGCAAATGAAAAGGAATGAAGAAAATGTCTAAATTCAAAAAAATAGAAACACCCATAAAAGAACTATACATAATAGAACCACAAGTATTCGGAGATAACAGAGGATTTTTCATGGAATTTTGGAACAAAAGAGATTTTGAAGAAATAGGATTAAATATGGAATTTGTTCAAGACAACCATTCAAAAAGCAGAAAAGGAGTACTGAGAGGACTCCATTTTCAAACAAAAAACTCTCAGGGGAAATTGGTAAGATGTATAAAAGGAAAGGTATATGACGTAGCAGTAGACTTGAGAAAAGGTTCCGAAGCATTTGGAAAATATTTTGGGATAGAACTAACAGAAGAAAACAAAAAAATGTTCTACATCCCTGAAGGATTTGCCCATGGATTTCTTGCATTGACTGAAGAAGCAGAATTTTTATACAAAGCTACAAATTATTACACACCTGAATATGAAAGTGGAATAATATGGAACGATAAAGATATAAATATAGATTGGCCGTTGGAAAAATATGGGCTAAAAGAAGAAGATCTTCTTTTATCTGAAAAAGACAGAAAACTACAAACATACAAAGAATACCTGGAAAAACTTGGTGGTAAAAAATGAAAATACTAATAACTGGTGCAAATGGTCAATTAGGAAAAGATTTTCAAAAATATCTAAAAGAAAATAGCATAGAATATATAGCGACAGATTCACCTGATTTAGATATAACAAGTCTAAAACAACTAAGGCAATTTACAGAAGAAAACAAAAATATAACGCACATAATAAATTGTGCTGCATACAATGCGGTGGATAAAGCAGAAGAAGAATGGGAAAAAGCATACAGTATCAATGGACTTGGAGTAAGAAATCTTGCATTGATTTCAAACGAAATAAATGCAGAGTTAATACACTACTCTACGGATTATGTTTTTTATGGAGATAAAGGGAGTAAGTATACAATATACGATACGCCAAATCCAATAAATAAATATGGAGAAAGTAAGGCTCTTGGAGAAAAAGAATTGCTATTAGCAAAAAAAAGATGTTTAATAAGGGTATCTTGGGTATTTGGAACCGGAAATACCAACTTTGCAAAAAAGGTGATAACTTGGAGTAAAAACAAGGACGAATTAAGAATTGTGGATGATGAAATAAGTAGTCCTACCTACACAAAAGATTTAGTAAAAGCAACGATGAACCTAATAAATCTAAAGGCATATGGAACATACCACATAACAAATTCTTCTTGTTCAAGATATGAATGGGGGGAATATATATTGGAAAAAATAAATTGGAAAGGTGAATTAAAAAAAGCAAAAAAAGAAGAGTTTGATTTACCAGCAAAAAGACCAGATTACGCTGTCTTAGATAACTTCGGATACAAAGAAATGACAGGAGAACAAATGCCAGAATGGAAAGATGCAACAGAAAGATTCTTAGAAGAGTTAAGAGAAATGGGGGAAATCTAATGATTCTATTAGTAACAGGGGTAGCAGGGTTCATAGGGAGTAATTTTGTATACTACTACTTAAGAAAACACAAAGATAGAAAAATAATAGGGTTAGACAAACTAACGTATGCAGGAAACATAGACAACCTCTCAAAACTAAAAGAAAAAGAAAAAAGTAGGTTCACATTCATAAAAGGTGATATAAACGATACAGAACTATTGGAAAAAATATACGAAGAAAACGAAATAGATGGAATAATAAACTTTGCTGCAGAAAGTCATGTAGATAGATCAATACATGACCCACAAATATTTTTAAAAACAAACATATTGGGAACACAAAACTTACTGGACGTATTTAAAAAACACTATGATGAAAACAAAAAGCATAAATTCTTACAGGTATCGACAGATGAAGTATATGGAGCACTAGGACCAACGGGATACTTCACAGAAAAAACGCCCCTTAATCCACACAGTCCATACTCTGCAAGTAAAGCAAGTGCAGATTTAATAGTAAAGGCTTACCATGATACATACGGGCTAAATACGAACATAACAAGATGTTCAAACAACTATGGGCCATACCAATTCCCAGAAAAACTGATACCACTAATGATAAACAACGCACTGAACCATAAGGAACTACCGGTATATGGAGTTGGAAAACAGATAAGAGATTGGTTATACGTAGAAGATCATTGTCGGGCAATAGACATGGTATATGAAAATGCTAGAAAAGGTGAAGTATACAACATAGGTGGACACAACGAAAAAGAAAATATAGAAATAGTAAAAACAATAATAAACTACCTCCAAGAAAAAACAGGAGACAAGGAAATAAACGAAAATCTAATAAAACATGTAAAAGATAGATTGGGGCATGATAGAAGATACGGAATAGACCCAACAAAAATAAAAGAAGAATTAGGATGGGAACCAACAGTGAGGTTCGATGAAGGAATAAAGAAAACAATAGATTGGTACTTAGAAAACAAAGAGTGGATGGAATCTGTTATTTCTGGGGATTATATGGAGTTTTATAATAAAAACTACGTTGATTAGAGGAAAGTTATGGATTTAAAAAATTGGTATGAGAATAATTCTTTTTTGTACAGGAATATTGAATTAAAAGGAGCTTTTTTAACTGAACTGTATACCGAGGAAATTTCAAATAAAAAAAGAAGCTTATTATACTATTTCTTAAGAAATATGAAATGGAAAATACTATCTCATATTAAAAAAAATGATTATTATACAGATAATATTAGAAATATAAGAGGATTAAATGCTTATGTCATAAACTTTGAACCTGAAGATTACAGACATTTTGATCATACAAAATATCTAATAGAACAAGATAGTAAATCTTTAATTTTAACGACTAATATTAAAGTATATAATTTTTATAAAGGATTTAGGCCAGTTGTTTTGTTTGATGTTAAGTTTCAAAATCCCTATTTTAATAAAAATGAGTATTTTGAAAAAGTTAAAACTTCTAAAAAATATAACGTAATTAGAAACAGAGCTATAAATTTAATTGATTTATTAACAGTTTTCGATAAAAAATATGGTATGCCCAATCGAATAATTACTCTTCAAGATTTTCATATGTATGATTATGTTTTCACACAATTTTATAAAAATAAAATCACAACTATAACTTTACAACATGGAATGATAACAGAAGGTGTTTTATGGAATTTTGTTTTTTCTGATTATATAATTGTGTGGGGAGAAAAACCAAAAAATAAATTAACTAAATTTGGAATTCCTTCAGAAAAAATAAAGGCAATAGGTACAGCAAAATATGACGGATATTTAAAAAGGGAAAAAATACAAAGAAGAAAAAATAATAGAATTCTCTTTAGTATACAACCTCATCTTTCAAAAGAATATCTAAAAGAAATTATTATTTTTATTACAGGATTTATAAATAAAAGTAATCATAATATCTATATTAGGTATCATCCAGCAGTAAATAAAATAACAAGAAAAGCCTTATATAAATCATTTAAAAAAGATAAATTAATAAACAGAAGAGTGTTTATTTCAAATGAGGTTGATCCAATAAAAGATTTGGTAAATTCTGATATTTTATTAGCTTCACAAACTTCCTTGGCCGTTGAAGCCATGTTGTTTGAAACCATAGTAATTGAATATTTATCAGATAAAAATAAAATATATGAAGACTATAGAGATATTGTCCCGCACTTTAAAAATCCAGAAGATTTAATTACTTTTATAGATAATATTTATAAAGATAAAGAATTTAAGAATGCAATTGTTAAGTATCAATCGAAATATATCGATAAAGAAATTAAAAAACCCCCAAGAGCTAAAAAGATTTTAGATTTTATAAACGAGGTGTAGAAAATGTTGAACAACCAAACGATATTAATAACAGGTGGAACAGGTAGTTTTGGAAAAAAGTTCATTGAAATGATATTCCAAAATTATAATCCAAAAAAAGTAATAATATATTCAAGAGATGAATATAAGCAAGGACTAGTAAAACAAAAATTCTCAAGAGAATTAACAAAAGAACAATTCTCAAAACTTAGATTTTTCATAGGCGATGTAAGAGACAAAGATAGATTATACAGAGCATTCAATGGGGTAGATATAGTAATACATGCAGCGGCACTGAAACAAATACCATCATGTGAATACAATCCATTTGAAGCTATAAAAACAAACATATATGGAGCACAAAACGTAATAGATGCAGCATTGGATAGAGGAGTAGAAAAAGTAGTAGCATTATCAACAGACAAAGCAGTAAACCCAATAAACCTATATGGAGGGACAAAGTTAGTTTCAGACAAATTATTCATATCAGCAAATGCATATTCAGGAGAAAAGGGGACAGTATTCTCAGTAGTAAGATATGGGAATGTTGCAGGAAGTAGAGGATCAGTAATACCCTTCTTTAAAAGTATAATAGAAAGTGGAGGAAAAGAACTACCAATAACAGACTTTAGGATGACACGATTCTGGATAACCCTCGAAGAGGGAGTAAAATTAGTATTCAAAGCATTAGAAGAATCAAAAGGTGGAGAAACATACATATCAAAACTACCATCATTTAAAATAACAGATCTTGCAAAAGCGATGAAAGAAGATTGTGAATTAAAAGAAGTAGGGATAAGAGAAGGAGAAAAAATACACGAGGTAATGATATCCAAAGACGATTCAAGAAATACATACGAATACGAAAATCATTACATAATATACCCACAGTTCAACTGGTGGAACCTAGAAACGCACTTTACAGAAGGTGGGAAACCAATAGAAGATGGATTTGAATACAGTTCAGGAACAAACAAAGAATGGTTATCAGTAGAAGATTTGAAAGAAAGATTAGAAAAACTAAATCTTGAATAAAAGGATGGTATAAATGGGAATACCATATGGAAGGCAATGGATAGATGAAGAAGATATTAAAGAAGTTGAAAAAGTATTAAAAGGTGATTGGTTAACTCAAGGCCCTAACGTAGAACAATTTGAAAAAGAAATAGCGCAATATGTGGGAGCAAAATACGCGGTAGCATTTAATTCAGGAACATCGGCACTACATGGAGCGATGTATGCAGCGGGAGTAACAAAAGGAGATGAAATAATATCATCACCAATCACATTTGTCGCATCAACAAATTCAGGGATATATCTAGGGGCAATACCAAAGTTCGTAGACATAGATGAAAGAACATACTGTATAGACATAGACAAAATAGAAGAGCAAATAACAGAAAAAACAAAGGTAATAGTACCTGTCGACTATGCAGGATACCCTGTAGACATAGAAAAAATAAACCATATAGCAAAAAAACACAATATAGTGATAATAGAAGATGCAGCTCACGCATTGGGAGCAGAAAGAAATGGAGAAAAAGTAGGAACCCAAGCGGACATGACAATGTTCTCATTTCACCCAGTAAAACATATAACAACAGGTGAAGGTGGAATAATAACCACAAACAATAAAGAATACTATGAAAAAATGAAAGTATTCAGAACACATGGAATAACCAAAGAAAATATGAGTCAAAATCCAGGACCATGGTACTATGAAATGCAAGACCTAGGATACAACTACAGAATAACAGACCTACAATGCGCACTTGGATCAAGTCAACTAAAAAAAATAGAACAATTCATAAAAAGAAGACTCGAAATAGCAGAAAAATACGATAAAGCGTTCAAAGACAACTCAAACATACAAACACCACCAAAAAAAGAAAATGGAAGACATGTGTATCATCTATACCCAATACAAGTCCCAAAAGAAAGAAGAAAAGAAATATTTGAAAAGCTGAGAGAAAAAGAAATATACGTGCAGGTACACTACATACCAGTACACACACAACCATATTACAAAAAAAACTATGGGTACAAATATGGAGATTATCCAAAATCAGAACATTTCTACGAAAGAGAAATATCAATACCGATGTATCCAAAAATGACAGAAGAAGAACAAGAATATGTAATAAAAACAATAAACGACCTAACAAAATAAGGCGAAAACGTCGCTTTATTTTTAGCATACAAGGGGGGTATCTCAAATGAAACAGTTCAAAATAGGGAACAGAGAAGTTGGGGGAGAGGCACCTACATACATAGTAGCAGAAATGAGTGCAAACCATCTACAAGACTATGATAAGGCAGTACAAATAATAAAGCAAGCGGCTAAAGCTGGAGCAGATGCTATAAAATTACAAACATACACCCCGGATACAATAACTATGAACGTGAACAACGAATACTTCCAAATAAAACAGGGAACAATATGGGATGGAAGAACATTGTACGATCTATACAAAGAAGCTTATACACCTTGGGAATGGCAACCAAAACTTCAAAAAATAGCTCATGAAGAAGGATTAGAATTCTTCTCAACACCATTCGATAAGACAGCAGTGGATTTCTTAGAAGAAATGCAAGTACCAGTATACAAAATAGCTTCATTTGAAATAAACGACATACCATTAATAGACTATATAGCAAAAAAAGGAAAACCAATAATATTCTCAAACGGAGTAGCAGAAATATCGGATATAGAACTGGCGATAAAAACAATGAAAAAAAACAATGTAGAAGAAATAGCGCTATTAAAATGCACAAGTTCATACCCCGCACCAATAGAACAAGCAAACCTAAAAACAATACCAAACATGAGAGACACATTTGACATAGTAGCTGGGCTATCCGACCATACACCTGGAATAGTAGCTCCAATAACCTCAGTAGCACTTGGTGCAAAAATAATAGAAAAGCACTTATGCTTGGATAGAAACCTTGGAGGACCAGATGCAAGTTTTTCATTAGAACCGGAAGAATTCAAAAAAATGGTAGAATCTGTAAGAGAAGCTGAGAAAGCAATTGGAAAAGTGACGTATGAACTATCTGAAAAGCAGATAAGAAGTAGGGAATTAATGAGGTCTCTGTTTGTAAATGAAGATATAAAAAAAGGAGAAAAAATAACGGAACAAAACATAAGATCTGTTAGACCAGCATTCGGATTACACCCAAAATACTACGAGAAAGTGATAGGAAAAACAGCAAAAAAAGACATGAAAAAAGGAGAACCCTTAAGAATACAGTATATAGAGGATATTGAAATATGATAATAACCTATGCTGCAAATAATAAAAATGGATTAAACGTATTAAAAGAACTCAAACGACAAAATATAGAAATAGAATATTTAATAATACACCCCGAAGGAAAAGGTAAATACGTAGAAGAAATTAAAAAAGAAAGTAATACTAAAAAAGAAAATATAATAATCTGGGACAAAAAAAGTAAAGAAGGAATGCTAGAAAAATTAAAAAGTAAAAAATCTGAAATACTCTTATCTGTGAATTTTGGCTACAAATTTCCAAGGGAAATTTTAGAAATCTACAAAAAACCACTTAATTTACACATGAGTTTTTTGCCATACAACCAGGGAAGTAACCCCAATGTATGGTCAATAATAGAAGGTACACCGGCGGGAGTAACAATACATGAAATGGCAGAAAAGATAGATGAAGGTCGGATCATATACCAAGAAGAAGTAGAAAAAGATATAACAGATAATGGAAAAACACTATATGAAAAACTAGAAAAAAAATCAATAGAAATAATAAAGAGAGAATTTAAAAATATAATAAATGGAAAATATATCCCAAAAGAAAATACAGGAGGCACAGTGCATTATGCAAAAGACTTCAAAAAAATTTGTGAAATAGATATGCAAAAAGAGTACAAGGCAAAAGACTTAATAAATAGGTTAAGAGCACTAACATATCCTCCATACAAAAACGCGTATTTCATAGATGAAAACGGAGAAAAAATATACATAGAAATAAAATTAAGTAGAGATGAATAAAGATGAAAGTCTTTTTTAGAACAAACGGTGGGAAAAGTATAGGCTTGGGTCATATATATAGATGTCTATCATTAGCAAACGCAATAAAAGATGAAAACAAGAAAGCAGAAATAACATTCATTTCTAATAAAGAATCGTCTGAAATAATAGAAAAAAACAATTACAATTTTATTTTATCAAACCAATTCGATGAAGGGGATATAAAAAAAATAAAAAATCAAAATCCAGATATTATAATATTTGATTCATATCTTGCTGATGATGAATATTTAAAACAATTAAAACAAATAGCAAAACTCATAATATTCGACGATAATAACGATATATACAACTCAGAAATACCAGATATAATAATAAATGGAAACATACATGCAAAGAAATTAAACTACTCAAACAAAGAAAAACATTTCTTAGGTACTAATTACTTAGTTATGAGAGAAGAGTATTGGTATAATAATGAAAAGATTAATGATAGGCAAGATAAATCAAAACAAAAAGGAAAAACTCTAATGATAACAACAGGCGGAACAGATTTCAACAAAATAATGTTTAAATTTGTTCAAACATTAAAAGAGCTAAAAATAAACAAAAAAATAATAATAGGTCCTGCTTATGAAGAAGAATACATACAACAAATAGAAAAAGAAACAGAAAAATATGAAGGTTTTGAATTAATATATAAACCAAAGTCATTAAAAAAACATATTCAAAATTCAGATTATGTATTAACTGCAGCAGGATCAACAATATATGAAATATTAACTTTAAATAAAATACCAATAATATACACATTAGCAGATAACCAAAGATTAATTGCAAAAGAATTAGAAAATTATGGGGTATTTAATATGGGGAATTACGATGAGATAAAATATGATGAATTGAAAGAAGAAATAGAACAAATAATGGAATCTCAAGAAAATACTAAAGTAAGAGAATTATTTAATCTTTTTGATGGACAAGGAGCAAAAAGAATAGCGAGAGAAATAATAGGAGAGATGGAAAAATGAAAAAAATAGCCATAATACCAGCAAGAGGTGGAAGTAAAAGGATACCAAAAAAAAACATACGAGATTTCTTAGGTAAGCCCATAATAGCATACTCAATAGAAGCAGCAATAAAAAGTAAAATATTCGATGAAGTCATGGTATCTACAGACAGTGAAGAGATAGCAGAAATAGCAAAAAAATATGGGGCTAAAGTACCATTTTTTAGAACTAAAGAAAGTGCAAATGACTTTGCTACATTAACTCAAGTAGTAAAAGAAGTTTTAGATAACTACAAAAAAGAGGGTAAAGAATTTGATTATGCTTGTATGATATTATCAACAGCCCCCTTTGTTACTGAGGATAAATTAAAAAAGGCATATGAAATATTAGAGGAAAAAGACGTTGATTCAGTTTTTGCAGTAACAGAATACAGTTTTCCAATTCAAAGATCATTAAAAATAGAAAATGGATATCTAAAAATGAGGTGGCCGGAAAATATGAATGTTAGATCCCAAGACTTAGAAAAAACTTATCATGATGCGGGTCAATTTTATTTTTTTAATGTAAAAGAATTTTATAATCAGAATAAAGTATATATGGAAAAATCTTATCCCATAATACTTGATAACATTGAAGTGCAAGATATTGATTCAGAAATGGATTGGAAACTTGCTGAGTTGAAGTATAGGCTAATTAATGCTTCAGAAGAATAAGAGGAATTATAGATGGATTTGAAAAAATTATTGGGTAATAGAGTGGTCAAAGCAGGAAGTTGGTATACTTTTACAGAATTTTTTACAAAAGGTGTGGCTTTTCTAACTATTCCTATCTTCACAAGGTTATTAACCCCTGCGGATTACGGTGTAACTTCATTATATGCCTCATGGTTATCGATTCTAACTGTAATTATGAGTTTAGACTTAATGGGGAGTATAGGAAGAGGTAAATTTGATTTTAAACAGGATTATGATGGTTTTGCCTCTTCTGTGGCTTTTTT